>Ga0326597_10000687_pt1 | contig 58665 bp, 61 predicted proteins | sample RVTome_12_FD_203789 | JGI IMG/M metagenome (GOLD analysis project Ga0326597, IMG submission 203789) | Soil microbial communities from uranium-contaminated site in the Upper Colorado River Basin, Wyoming, United States - RVT100D185 | ecosystem: Environmental > Terrestrial > Soil > Contaminated >...
GCGATGGCGAACACGCGGCTCTCGCACCTGCTCGCCGACCGCAACGTCAGCGTGTTCTGAATGCAGTCTTGATGCGACCCGGTACGCGTTTATAATGAAAATCAAGCGGAAACAGGCCAAATCGGCTCCGGCCGCCGGCTTGCGAGGGGGTGGGTTCACCGCATATCAAAGTCTAATGGACAGCTAATTTAGAAGGTGAGGATTTCATGCAATTCGACAAGGAACTTGACGCGCGCGGCCTCAACTGCCCGTTGCCGATTCTGCGCACGAAGAAAGCGTTGACCGACATGGGTACCGGCCAAGTCCTGAAGATCATGGCCACCGACCCGGGTTCGGTCAAAGACTTCCAGGCGTTCTCGAAGCAGACCGGCAATGCGCTGCTGTCGTCCGAGACCGCGGGCACCGAGTTCGTTTTCTTCATGAAAAAGAAATAGCACGAATAGTATTCACGCGACGGCAGCGGGATCGCCGGCCGCGGCACTTTCATTGCGGCCCGCCAATCTGGCGCCGGAGGAGGCGGCGAAGGCGACCGACCGGGTGCGCAAGCACGTCGACCGCTGCACGAGAGATTTCTGCGAGCGCATGGACGATTAACCCGTCATAACCATCGAATAAAAATGGTATTTTGGCGCGTCATCGACACCGGCCTGCGGCCCGCCGCGCAGAACATCGCGTTGAACCGCGCGCTGCTGGAAGCACGCCAGGCCGAGGAGATCCCGAGCACGCTGCGCTTCCTGCGCTTTGCGCCTTCGGCGCTGCTCGGCTATCACCAGAGCGCGGAGCAGGAACTCAATGTCGATTACTGCCTCGCCAACAAGATCGCCGTGCAGCGGCGCATCACCGGCGGAGGGGCCATCTACTTCGACCAGACGCAGATCGGGTGGGAGCTCTATCTGCACAAGTGCGACGTCGGCACCAGCGACATGCAGGCCATCTCGCGGCGCATCTGCCACGCGGCCGCGACCGCGATCAGTGCGCTCGGGGTGGACGCGCGCTACCGCCCGCGCAACGACATCGAGGTCGACGGCCGCAAGATCTCCGGCACCGGCGGCGTGTTTGACGGCAACGCGCTCATGTTCCAAGGGACGCTGCTCATCGACGTCGACGTCGAACAAATGCTGCGCGTGCTGCGCACCCCGGCGGAAAAACTGCCCGACAAGGCGATCGCGTCCGCGCGCGAGCGGGTCGCGAACCTCAAGGAATTGCTCGGGCGCCAGCCCGACCTGGATCTCGTCAAGCGCAACCTCGCCGAGGCGTTCGAGAGCGAGTTCGACGTCGAGTTCCGCGAGGGCGATTTGACGCTCTCGGAACATGCGCGCTACCAGGTGGCGCTCGCCCAGATCGACACGCCCGACTGGGTGCATCTCGTGAGCCGGCCGGCGGCCGGGATGCCGATGCTCGAAGCGGTGCAGAAGTTCGCCGGCGGACTTCTGCGCGCGGCCGTGATTTTCGATGCCACGACGCAGACCATCCGGCAGGTGTGGTTCACGGGCGATTTTTTCGTCAGTCCGCGGCGCATCGTCGCCGATCTCGAAGCCGCGTTGCGCGATACGCCGGTCGATCGGCTCGAAACGCGCATCCGCGCGTTCTTCGCCGGCCGGGAGGTGGACATGCCGGCGCTTGCGCCGGATGATTTCCTGGCGATCGTGCGGCTCGCGGTGAAGCGGCCACTGCTGGCGCGAAACCTGTGAAGCCGCTCGCCGCCGACGTGCTGGTTCGCGTTCGATGAATACTTTGCATGGGAGGCCCGATGTCGCGACGCAGCGTGATCGGAATCTTGCTCGTTCTAGGAATGCCAGCCGGCGGCGCGGCAGCGCAGGCCCCGACGTTTACGGTCAAGATGATGACGCCGGAGACGGCGCTCTCAGCGGCGCAGGCGGCGCTGAAGAAATGCCGCGCCCAAGGCTATCAGGTCGCGGTGGCGGTGGTCGACCGCAGCGGACTGACGCAGGTTCTGTTGCGCGACCGGTTCGCGGGCCCGCACACGCCGGACATGGCGGTGGCGAAAGCCTGGACCGCGGTGACGTTGCGCACCAATACCACGGATCTCGCCCGCGAGTCCCAGGCCGGCCGGCCGATGAGCGGAATCCGTCAGCGGCCGGGCATCGCGGCGGTCGGCGGCGGCCTTATGATCGAGGGCGGGGGCTCGCTCTTGGGCGGAATCGGCGTATCGGGCGCGCCGGGGGGCGACCGGGACGACCAGTGCGCGAAGGCCGGCATCGACGCCATCGATGCGAGCATTAATTTCTAGGTAAGGAAGGATCATGGACGCGATCGAATGGGCGGCGGACGTGTTCGGCCCCGAGAAGTTCGGCGCGCATCTTATCTGTGGCATGGGCATACCGAGCGGGAGATTGTGGAGGTTGCGCAGCAAATCCGCGACAGGGGTGGCCACAATGACCTGATTGCGTTCTTCCGCGAGCGCGGCTCGCTGATGGAGGACCGGCCGCGGTCGAGCGCGGGCACTGGCGCCGCGTGCAGCTCGCGCGCTACGTCATCGATTATGCGGCGGCTTTCGCGGCATGCGGTTCGATGAGAACGGGCGGGTCGTCGACTTCGGCCTGCCGCGCGGGGAGCTCGAGGCGCTTATCGATTCGGGCACCCCGTTTCGAACTTCCGGCTGCCCGGGCAGGGACAACCACGTCTCGGCCTGCGGGCGGCCGTCAGCCGTGCGCTTTGCGGCTGTCGCCCGGCGCCTCCTCGCGGTGCCTCATCCCGTAGTCACGCGCCACCCCCGCCACGCGCAGGCGGTAGTCGCGGAACACTCCACCGCGGCCCCGTGCCTGGGCGCCACGGTGCGACTCGAGCCCGCGCCACGCGGCGATTGCCTGCTCGTCGCGCCAGAACGACAGCGACAGGATCTTGCCCGGTTCGGTGAGGCTCTGGAAGCGCTCGATGGAGACGAAGCCATCCATCTTCTCCAGTTGAGGCCGCAAAGCGGCGCCGATATCCAGATACTCCTGAACCCGCCCATCCGCCGGCCATACTTCGAAAATCACCGCGATCATATCGACTCCTCCTCGCTTGCCCGGGCTGTTGACCAGGCTCTTCCCCGAAACCATACCGCAACGCGTAGCGAATCGATCTCGGTTCGGGCACACGCTTTTCGTCGATCAGCCGTTCGCCAAAGGAGCGCACGCCCGGTGAAGGAAGCGGCAATGAGAACAAGAAGCAAGTGCATTATAATATTCGTTGACACTAATATACTGATGCGCTTAAATAAACGAAACGTGGTTGCTGTGCAGATGCTTGGCTCCCGGGACAGTGCCAGCGGGCGCCCGCAAGTCCGTCCGTTGCCTACCGCGTGAGCCCAACAGGAGTTTGCCATGACCAGCATGGACACGAAGGAATTCGACGAACTCATCAACCGGCGGCTCGACGAAATCCTGCCCAAGAAGCTCGAGGAACTGAAGGCAGCCAGGACGCCTTCGATGACCATCATTTCGACCAAGGGTACGCTCGACTGGGCCTATCCGCCGTTCATCCTCTCGTCCACCGCTGCGGCGCTCGGCTGGAACGTGTCGGTGTTCTTCACGTTCTACGGACTGCAGCTGCTGCGCAAAGATCTCTCCGATCTCAAAGTGAGCCCGCTCGGCAACCCGGGAATGCCGATGAAAATGCCGTTCGGACCGCAGTGGTTCCAGGCAATCAACTGGAACATCCCGAATGCGGTGCAGGCGGTGATCCCCGGGTTCGAGTCGCTCGCGACCGGACTCATGAAGCAGACCATCAAGAACAAAGGCGTGGCGACGATTCCGGAGCTGCGCGAGCTGTCGATCGAGGCCGGCGTCAATCTGATCGGCTGCCAGATGACCGTCGATCTGTTCGGCTTCTCGCACGACGATTTCATTCCCGAGGTCCAGGAATATGTCGGGGCGGCGAGCTTCCTGCCGATGGCGCGGGATGCGGACGTCAGCCTTTTCGTTTGAGCTTTACGGCGCGGCGCATGCCGCCCCGCCGGACCGGTATCTGCCGCTTTAAACCGACCACGGAGGAGTCATGTTGCAACCGAAGACATTGATGCGTTGTATAACGGCGGTCGTGTGCGCAACGCCGCTCGCTGCGTCGGCCACCAACGGCTATTTCCAGCACGGCTACGGCATCAAGGCGAAGGGCATGGCCGGTGCCTCGACGGCGGTGGTCGCGGATGCCATGGGCGGGGCGGTCAACCCGGCCAAGATGGTGTTCGTCGGCAATCGGATCGATTTCGGCGCCGATGTCTTCAACCCGCGCCGCAGCGTCTCGCGCCAGGGCGAGACGGCGTTCGGCGGTATCTATAACGGCAGCGCCGACAGCGATAGCCATTACTTCGTCATCCCCGAATTCGGCTACAACAAGATGATCAATCCCAACCTGTCGCTCGGGGTGACGGTTTACGGCAACGGCGGGATGAACACGGATTTCAACACCCCGCTCGCGGGACCGCCGTTTGCGGCGTGCGGCACGGCGCAGGCGAACATGCTGCTCGGCTGCGGCCGGCTCGGCGTCGACATGATGCAGCTCCTCATCGCGCCCACGCTCGCCTACAAGCTCAATCCGAACCACTCGATTGGCGTCTCGCCGCTGCTGGGCTATCAGCGCTTCAAGGTCGACGGGCTCCAGGCCTTCCAGGGCATCAGCTCGAGCGCGGCGGATGTCACCAACAAGGGCTACGACGAGTCGACCGGCCTCGGCGTGCGGATCGGCTGGATGGGCAAGCTCACCAACAGCGTCACAGTCGGCGCGGCGTACTCGCCCAAGATGGACATGAGCAAATTCGACGGCTACCGCGGCCTGTTCGCCAACGCCGGCGAGTTCGACATCCCGGAGAACTACAATATCGGCCTCGCGATCCAGGCCACACCCAGGACACTGGTCGCCTTCGACATCCAGCAGATCAACTACGGCGGTGTGGCGTCGATCGCCAACGGCGTGCTGAACAGCCTCAGCGCGCCGCCTGCGAACCCCCTCGGTTCTCCCGGCGGCTCGGGTTTCAAATGGGAGGACATGACGATTTTCAAGCTGGGCGTCGAATACGAGTACAACCGCCAGTGGACGCTGCGCGGCGGTGTGAGTCATGGCAAGTCGCCGATCGGCAGCAGCGCGGATCACGTGAGCTTCAACATCATCGCGCCGGGGGTGATCGAGACCCACCTTACCCTTGGATTTACCTACCAGACGGCGACCGGCGGCGAGTTCAACTTCTCCTACATGCGTGCACTGTCCAACACGGTGACCGGACCCTCGGCAATCACGACGTTGCTGGGGGGGGCTCCTTTCGGCACCGAGTCGCTCAAGATGTACCAGAACGCGTTTGGCGTCTCGTACGGTTGGAAGATGTAGCGGCGCCACGCGTTGCTGCGCGCATGTCAAATTGCGGATTTCCGAGAACGCTCGCACCGTCGAGTCTTTCTCCGACAAGGTGAATCTGGCGGCACACAGCATGCAGAAGCCGGCGGCCGCGCTGGTTGCACTCAACCACGAGGCGGCTGTGGTCATTGCGCGCCTGGCAGATCTGGTCGAGCGCGGCAGCAATTTGGTGCTCATCGACAAGGCGGCCGCGGCGGTCAATCGCTGGAATCATTCGGTGCGCGAGGCCGAGGGCGATATCGGGGGATCTTCGCGCCGCTGACGCAGTTCTGCGAGCAGTTCGGCTGGGGCGGGTAGCGAAAGCGCGAATCTTCGGCCACAAAGAACACAGTGCATCCGTGCGGTTTCCGGCGCGGTCGCGAACGAGCAAAACCGTCGCTCTGTGTCCTCCATTCTCTCTGTGGCTGAAGCTTCTGGATCTTTTGGCGGAGTCAGCCGCGGGGGTTCAGCAGGCGCCGGATTGTGGCGAACATCCGCTTCACGCCGCGCCACAGCCGCGGCAGCAGCCAGGCCGCGGCGATGAAGAAGAGCAGCAGCAGAATCAGGAACAGCAGCGGGTACTTGAGCGCTGCGATCAGGCCCAGAACCGACAGGAAGTCCTCGGCGAGCGAGGCGATCCAGTTGCTGAAAGGCTCGGGAGAGGTATTGATGAGGGCGCGGCCGCCCGCCTTGGAGAGGTGCGTGCCGGCGGCCACCACGCCGCCGAACAACCCTGCCGCCAGCGCGAGCCCCGGGTCGGCGCTGGCGACCGCGGCGGCGGCGAGAACCGCGCCGGCCGGGATGCGCACGAAGGTGTGCACGGCATCCCACACGCTGTCGACCCCGGGGATCTTGTCGGCGAAGAACTCGAGGAAGAACAGCAGGCCCGAGACCGCCATCACGGCGGGGTGGGCAAGCAGCCGCAAATCGGCCGGCAGCTCATAGAATCCGGCATGCGCGACCAGACCGAGCCCGAACAGGACAGCGTAGAGGCGCATGCCGCTCGCCCAGCCCAGGCCGGCTGCCGTGGCAATCAGGGTCAACGGGTCCATGAATTGCGTCGTGTCATGCCGTCCTGCGGCTAGGAGCCCGCGCTGGCAGAGAAACTCTCGGCGCGGCCGGTAACCGGCGGTGCGCTGAAGCTGCGAGCGCCGACGGGATCGTCCGGCATCAGGTCCGCCGCATGACCAACTCGCGGCTGCGGTGATTTGAGCCGCCCGCCGGGCTCAGGGCGTGCCCAACTTCTCGAGCTGCCCGCGCACCTGTTCGAGGGCCGCAGTGAATCGCGCGAGCCGCTGTTTCTCCTCGGCGACGACCAGCGGCGGCGCGCGCTGGACGAAGTTCGGGTTGGTGAGCTTCGTCTGCGCGCGGGCGATCTCGCCCTCGAGCCGCGCGATTTCCTTGGCGAGGCGCGCGCGCTCGGCGGCAACGTCGATCTCGACCTTGAGCATCAACTTCACGTCGCCCACGATCGACACCGGGGCATCGGCCGCGGGCAGATCCTTTTCGATGACGACCTCGGACAGGCGCGCGAGCGCCGAGAGGTAAGGAGCGAAGGACGCGAGTCGTGCCCGGTCTCCCTGCGCGAGCAGCGGCACTTTCTGCGAGGGCGGGACGTTCATCTCGGCGCGCAGCGTGCGGCACGCCGTGGTGAGCTGCTTGAGGCTCTCGATCTCGCGCTCCGCCGCCTCGTCGATGCGCGCATCGTCGGCCACGGGATAGGGCTGCAGCATGATCGAGGCGCCGCTCTTGCCGGCGAGCGGCGCGATGCGCTGCCACAGCTCTTCGGTGATGAACGGTATTACCGGGTGCGCGAGCCGCAGGATTGCCTCGAGCACGCGCGTCAGGGTGCGGCGGGTGGCGCGGCACTGTGCCTCGTTGCCGTGCGCGATCTGCACCTTGGCAAGCTCGACGTACCAGTCGCAGTATTCGTCCCAGATGAGTTCGTAGATGGTGCGTGCGAGATTGTCGAACCGGTAGTCGCCGAAAGCCTGCTGGAGGTCGCGCTCGGCTCGTTGCAGCCGGCTCACCATCCAGCGATCGGCGGCGGAGGGTTCGAGCGGCAGCTCCCCGTCGAGCCCGGTGTCCTTGCCCTCGCAGTTCATCAGCACGAAGCGGGTGGCGTTCCACAGCTTGTTGCAGAAGTTGCGATAGCCATCGCAGCGGGACAGGTCGAACTTGATGTCGCGGCCGGGCGCGGCGAGGCTGGCGAAGGTGAACCGCAGCGCGTCGGTGCCGAAGGGCGGAATGCCGTTCGGGAACTCCCGGCGCGTGTGCTGCTCGATCACTTCGGCCTGCTTCGGGTTCATCAGGCCGGAGGTGCGCTTCTTCACCAGGTCCTCGATCCCGATGCCGTCGATCAGATCGAGGGGGTCGAGCACGTTGCCCTTCGACTTCGACATCTTCTGGCCCTCGGCGTCGCGGATGAGACCGTGCACGTAGACGTCGCGGAACGGGATCTTGCCGGTGATGTGCTTGGTCATCATCACCATGCGCGCGACCCAGAAGAAAATAATGTCGAACCCCGTAACCAGGACCGTCGAGGGCAGGTAGAGGTCGAGCGCCGTGCTCGACTTCTCGGGGTAATCGGTAGTCCAGTCGAGCGCCGAGAAAGGCCACAACGCCGAGGAGAACCAGGTATCCAGCACGTCGGGGTCGCGCGTGAGCGGCCCGGTGTAGCCTCGTGCCGCGGCCTGCTCCCGCGCTTCGGCCTCGTCGTGCGCAACGTAGACGTAGCCCGTGTCGTCGTACCACGCCGGGACCTGGTGCCCCCACCACAGCTGGCGCGAAATGCACCAGTCCTGGATGTTGGTGAGCCACTGGTTGTAGGTATTGACCCAGGCCTCCGGGACGAATCGGATCTCGCCCGCGGCGACACAGTCGAGCGCATTCCGCGCGATCGAGTTCCCGTCGTAACCGGCTTTGCTCATCGCCACGAACCACTGGTCGGTCAGCATGGGCTCGACCACTTCGCCGGTGCGCCCGCAGCGCGGCACCTTGAGGCGGTAGTTCTCCGTCTTCTCAAGCAGGCCCTGGGCCTCGAGGCCGGATACGACGCGCCTGCGGGCCTCGAAGCGGTCGAGGCCGCGGTAGGCCGCGGGGGCCTTGTCGTTGACGCGGGCGTCGAGCGTGAAGATATTGATCGCCTCGAGCCCGTGCCTCACTCCGACCTGGTAATCGTTGAAGTCATGGGCGGGCGTCACCTTGACCACGCCGGTGCCGAACTCGCGGTCGACGTACTCGTCGGCGATGACCGGAATGTCGCGGTCGGTGAGGGGCAGGCGCACCTTGCCGCCGATCAGGTGCCGGTATCGGTCGTCTTCCGGGTGCACCATCACCGCCACGTCGCCGAGCATGGTTTCCGGCCGCGTGGTGGCCACGGTAAGCTGTCCCGAACCGTCGGCGAGCGGGTAACGGATGTGCCACAGAAAGCCGTCCTCCTCCTCGCTTTCCACCTCGAGGTCGGACACTGCGGTGAGCAGCTGCGGATCCCAGTTGACGAGCCGCTGGCCACGGTAGATCAGGCTCTCATTGTAGAGCCGGACGAAGGTCTCGGTGACGGTTCGCGAGAGTCCCTCGTCCATGGTGAAGCGCTCGCGCGACCAGTCGCACGAGGCTCCGAGCCGCCGCATCTGCCGCGTGATGATGGAGCCGGAATATTCCTTCCACTCCCAGACTTTCTCGACGAACTTTTCACGCCCGAGGTCGCGGCGCGACACGCCATGCGCCTCGAGCTGGCGCTCCACGACGATCTGTGTGGCGATCCCGGCATGATCGGTTCCTGGCTGCCAGAGCGTGTTGTAGCCGCACATGCGGTGGTATCGGGTGAGCGCGTCCATGATGGTCTGGTTGAAGCCGTGGCCCATGTGCAGCGTGCCGGTGACATTGGGCGGCGGCAGCAGGATGCAGAAGCGCTTCGGGTTGGCGGGATCGAGGCCGGCGCGGAAATAGCCGTTTTCCTCCCACAGCGGATACCAGTGCGCTTCGATCGCCGCCGGTTCAAAACTCTTGGCGAGTTCCATGTTGGATGCGGGAGGCGCCTCGGAAAAATCGGGCATTATACCGGACGCGCGCGCGGCCTCGATCTGCGCCGCGGCCTTCGCTTCGAGCGCGAAGCGCATATGCTTCAGCTGCACGTTCAGCGTCTCGGCGATCGAATCGCGCACCATGTGGCCGATGCTGGCGTGCAGATCGCGCGTGATCTTCTGCAGCGCTTCATCGAGGGCCGTGCCGATCTCGGGCATGAAGCGTTTCTGCACCACGCCGGTGATGTGCTCGTCCAGACTTTTTCGGACCCGCAGGTAGACCTTGTGCTCGAGGTTCTGCGCCTGGACGCGGGAGATGACGTCCGTTCGGGGAGGGACCGCCGGGGCCGGCGCCGGTGCCGCATCGGGTTGCGCGGACTCGCCTGCATAGGTGGGCACCGACGTCTGCTCTCCGGGCGGTTCGGCAGCGCGCAGATCTTCCGCGGCGGGTGCGTCCGTCTCGCGTGGCAGCACTACGACATCGGTAAGGGTCGGGATCTCCGCGGCCTCGCTTGATAGCGCGTCCGTGGGTTCGTCGCCGGCGCCGCGGCGGTGGCGCGAGATGAGCGCATCTGCGCGGGCGAGCAAGTCATCGCCTGGGTCTTTGTTGGTCGGGTCCTCTGCCATGCCTGCTGGTCGCGATAATCGGTCCGAAAGCGGATTGCGCTGGATTCAGGCTGTCGCTGCGATGCCAGCCCACGCCATGCGTGCTCCTGACACCGCGCAAATCTCCTCAATCCCGTTTATTCGCCCGCCTTGGACAGGTCGTGGATGCGGATTTCGTATCCGCGGTCGCGATAAAAACGGTAGCGCTTGCGCCCGCGCTCGCGGTCGTTCTCCTCGCGGCTCACGATCTCGACCAGCCGTTGGAAGCGACTGAAGAAGGGTGGCCACTCGGCGCGCAGATTGAGCAGCACTTCGTCATGCGGCGGCGCGGCCGCGTCAGCGGCGATGATCACGGGGGTCGTCGCAGCGAGCGGGTCCGCAGGCGTGCAGTGTGGCACAAAGCCGATCGGCGGAGTGGTCCAGAGCATCCGGTCCACGCGCTCCAGCGTTTCGGTGTCGGGGCAGTAGACCATGACGCGCAGCCCCATGCCGAACGCCTTGCCGGTGAGGCGGCAGGCGGTCTTAAGCCTATCCTCGACATGGGTGTAAAAATCGATCTGCGTCATCTCTGGTGAGCCGTCAGCAGTAAGCGGTGAGCAGTGATTGGCGCGCGCGTGGAGGCGGGGGCATCATCCTGTGTCCGCTCACCGCTTACCGCTCACTGCTAATGCCTTCCGGCCGCGATTAAGGAGGAACTGGGTCAGCAATGCCACCGGGCGGCCGGTCGCGCCCTTTTCCTTGCCGCTCTTCCACGCCGTGCCCGCCACGTCGAGGTGCGCCCAGCGAAACTTCCGCGCGAAGCGGGCGAGAAAGCAGGCCGCCGTCACGCTGCCGGCGGGGCGGCCGCCGATGTTGGCGAAATCGGCGAAATTGCTCTTCAACTGCTCTTGATAATCCTCATGAAGCGGCAGCTGCCAGGCGCGGTCCCACGCATCGTCGCCCGCCGCCAGCAATTGCCGGCCGAGGGCATCGTCGTTGCTAAACAGGCCACTCACCACGTGGCCGAGCGCAATCACGCACGCGCCGGTAAGCGTTGCTATGTCAATGACTGCTGAGGGCTCGTAGCGTTCAGCGTAGGTGAGCGCGTCGCACAGGATCAGCCGGCCTTCCGCGTCGGTGTTCAGAATCTCCACCGTCTGCCCCGACATCGTGGTCACGATGTCTCCCGGCTTGGTCGCGCTCCCGCCCGGCATGTTCTCCGTAGTGGGGATGATGCCCACCACGTTCTGTGCGAGCCGCATCTCGCCCACGGCCTTGAGCGTCCCGAGCACGCTCGCGGCGCCGCACATGTCGAATTTCATCTCGTCCATTTCGGGCGCCGGCTTGAGCGAGATGCCGCCGGTATCGAACGTGACGCCCTTGCCCACCAGCACCACAGGCTTCTGCGATTTCGGCCCGCCGCGATGCTCGAGCGCGATGAGTTTCGGGGGCTCGACGCTGCCGCGCGCGACCGAGAGAAGCGCGCCCATGCCGAGCTTCTCCATCTCTGCGCGCTCGAGCACGGTTGCCCGCATGCGATAGCGCCTGGCGAGCTCGCGTGCCTGCTCGGCGAGGTGGCTTGGCGTGCAGACATTGCTTGGCAGGTTGCCGAGGTCGCGTGCGAGCGCCACCCCGTGCGCAACCGCGAGCCCGTGCTGCAGCCCGCCCGCCGCGCGCTTCTGCGCCTCGCGCGGCCCGACGTGGAGATCGAGGCGCTTGAGCGCGCTGCCGGCGTTCTCGGGCTTGCTCTTCATGCGCTCGAAGCGATAGGTGGCCTCGCGCGCGGCCACGACAGCGTGAGCCACCTTCCACGCTGCATCCCGTCTGCCGACGGTGAGCTCGGTCAAGTGCAGCGCCGCGTCGCCCGCGCCGGTTTGCGCCAGCGCCTTCGCGGCCGCCAGCACCGCGTCGCGATACTGCTTGTCCCGGAACTCGTCGGCCTTGCCGAGCCCGACGAGCAGCACGCGCTCGCAGGCCACGCTCGGCACGTTGTGCAGCAACAGCGTAGTGCCGAGTTTGCCGTCCATGTCGCCGCGGCGAACGATGCCCGCGAGATAGCCTTTGGCGCCGCGATCAAGCGCGGCCGCGGCAGCTGACAGCTTACGCGGCTGATAGACGCCAACGACGATGCAGCCGCTGCGGCCGGCCGCTGGCGCCCCGGGTTTTATGCTAAATTCCAAGCTGTTCTCCCGAGTGGAGTGATTCAGATATATCGCTGATTATCGGCAAATCCATTGCCAAAAGCAAAATGCCTGAATGATCTTCAACAAAGCCCTGCTGCGTGAAATTTCCACCGCGGCACTGGCCACATTCTTCGTGCTGCTCGGCATCACCATTACCACTCAACTGGTGCGCCTGCTCGGTCAGGCGGCAAGCGGTGCGATCACCACGACCGGGGTGGCTGCGCTGCTGGGATTTAACCTCGTCAGCTATCTTCCGGTGCTGCTGTCGCTCACCCTTTTCATCGCGGTGCTGATGACGCTCACGCGCAGCTACCGCGATTCGGAAATGGTGGTGTGGTTTTCCTGCGGCATGAGCTTGACGCAATGGATCCGGCCGGTGATTACCTTCGCCGCGCCCCTCGTGTTTACCATCGGGCTGCTTTCGCTCGTGCTCTCGCCCTGGGCGGTCGGCAAAGCCGAAGAGTTCCGACGCCTGATGGACAGCCGCGACGACGTCTCGGCAATCTCACCCGGCGTGTTCCGCGAGTCGCGGCAGGCCGACCGCGTGTACTTCGTGGAGGAGGTGTCGGGCTCGGAGAACCTGGTGGCCAATGTCTTCGTGAGCTCGACGCAGCATCGGAAGAGCGGCGTCATGGTGGCGCGCAGCGGTTTCCAGGAAACCACGGAGAACGGCGATCGCTTCCTCGTGCTGCTGAACGGGCGGCGCTACGAAGGCGAGGCGGGAACCGCGGACTACAAGATCTTCGAGTTCGAGCGCTACGCGATGCGCATCGAAACCTCCGAGGCGGCCGCGCGGGCGCCAACCACCAAGACCGCGCCGACGCTCGAACTGTTGCGCGACCGTAGCGAGCCCAATCTGGGTGAGCTGTCGTGGCGTCTCGGGCTGCCGCTCTCCGCCCTGGTGTTGTCGGTGCTGGCGATACCCCTGTCCTTCGTCAATCCCCGCGCCGGGCGATCGATGAATCTGGTGCTGGCGCTGCTCATCTACATGGTCTACAGCAACCTGCTCTCGATCATGCAGGCGTCGATCGCGCAATCCCGCGTCGATTTCGCGATCGGCGTTTGGGGCGTGCACATTGGCATGCTCGTGGTGTTGCTCGTGCTGTTCTGCCGCCGCCTGGTGGTGTTCTCGATCTTCAGGCTGTTCCGATGAGAACGCTTCGTCGCTACCTGGCGACGGAAATCATCGCCGCCACGGCTCTGGTATTCGTCGCACTGCTGATGCTGTTCGCGTTCTTCGACTTGGTGGAGCAGGTGAAGGACCTCGGTCGTGGCGGCTACCGGCTGCGGCATATCGTCGTCAACGTCCTGCTCTCGGTGCCAAACCACGTCTACGAGCTGTTCCCGATCGCGGCGTTGATCGGCACTCTCTTCGCGCTCGCGCAACTCGTGGCGAACTCCGAATACACGGTGATGCGCGCGTCCGGGGTGTCGATCAGCCGCATGGTGGGCTCGCTGCTCAGCGTGGGAGCTCTGTTCGGCGCGCTCACCTTCGTCTTTGGCGAGTTTATCGCGCCGCCGGCGGAGCGGTTGGCGCAGCGCTTGCGCTCCCAGGCCATCACCGGCCTGGTGGCGCAGGAGTTCCGCTCCGGGTTGTGGATCAAGGACGACAAGAGCTTCGTCAATGTGCTGGAGGTGCAACCCGACTCGTCCCTGAAAGGCATCAGGATCTACGAGTTCGACGAGAGCTACCGGTTGCGCTCGATCAGCTTCGCCCGGACCGGCAGCTATCAGGTCGACCGGCGGTGGCTGCTGACGGACGTCACCCAAACCGCCTTCGACGACAGAAAGACCACGATTCGGGCGATGGCGAGCACCCACTGGCGATCGGTCCTCGACCCGGGCCTGTTGAGCGTGCTGCTGGTCAAGCCGGATAAGATGTCGGCTTGGAGCCTGTATTCGTTTTCGCAGCACCTGAAGGAGAACCGCCAGAAGGCGCTGCGCTATGAGATCGCGCTGTGGTCGAAGCTGGCATATCCGCTGGCGGTGATGGTGATGATGGTACTCGCGCTGTCCTTCGCTTCCTTCCAGCACCGACAAGGCGGGGTGGGGGCCAAGATCTTCGCCGGCATCATGCTCGGGCTCGCATTCCATTTCCTCAACCGCCTGTTTGCGCACCTGGGGCTGCTCAACGACTGGCCGCCGGTGGCGAGCGCGATCCTGCCGATGCTCCTATTCTTCGCCACCGCGGTGGCAATGATCTGGTGGCAGGAGAGACGGTAAGGGGGGAAGACCGAAAGGCGAAAGGGTAAGCGTAACCGTAACAGCTTGACAGGCGCCTGTTTCATCCTTTCGCTTTCCGCCTTTCGCCTTCTGCCGTCACCAGCCGCGTCCCCGCTAGCCGGTCGTGCAGGAACTGCCGGTCGCGGTCGACGAGCGCCCAGGCAAAACCGGCGCCGAAGAGCAGGGTGCCGGCAGTCGCAAGCGCGAACCGCAGCAGCGCGTGCCGCAGGTCGAGCGGTGCGTCTCGATCAGCAACGATGCGAATCCGCCACGTCTTCATCGCCAGTGTCTGTCCGCCGCGCAGCCATTGCCAGACGAAATAGACGCCGGCGAGCGCGAGCAGCGCACATTGCAGCAACGGCCGCGCGAGCAGCGGGTCGAACGGCCGGGTCAGCGGGACGAGAACGACGGCGCTGGCGAACAATACGGCGCACACCAGCAGCAGATCGTAGCCGAGCGCGAGTACGCGCCGCCCAAGACTCGCGGGTTGCAGGCGGGCGTCGGCAGGCAGGTGCACGAGTCCAGGCCGGGATGACGACCCGAACGCGCTATTGGGCGGGCGGCGCCGGGGTGCCCGGTGCCGGGGAGCCGGCGTCCGACTCGACCGGCTCCGGCGGTGGCGGAGCATCCGATGGCGAGATATCGGGGTGCGCGGCGAGCGAGCGCTGATAGTTTCGCCACTGGGTGGTCACTTCGCGGCGCTTTGCCGGCGTCAGCCGTTGCAGACGCTGGTACTTTTCGCGCGCCGCGCGGCGCTCACCAGGGGTGAGCTTGGCCCATGCTTGCATTCGTTTCTGCAGCCGCTGCTGTTCCTGCGGCTTCATCCGGGGGTAGCGCTCGGCGATCTGCAGCCATTTCTTGCGCCGCGCGTTGTCCATCTTGTTCCAACCGGGGGCGAGCGGGGAGAGAATCTTCTGTTGCGCCGGCGTGAGCTCGGACCAAGCGGGTCTTATCGACTTCTTGGTTTGCGATGTGGTCTGCGCTGCGGCGGCGGAGAATGCAAGGCATAGCGCTGTGATCAGCGCGCCGAGCGTTTTAGCCATGAATCGAAGCCCTTGTCGAGGTAGGCGTTGATCGGCAGCTCATCCGCGAGGATCCTTGCGTCGATATCGGCCAGGCCGTTGGCCGGTCCGGAGCTGCTCTGCCAGTATGTTACCCCGATCAGGGCGGTGACGAGCGCCGCGGCGCCGAGCGCGTAGCGCAGCACGTGCGGGTGATGCCCGGTGAAGCGTGCGACGGCACTCCCCGCCCAAGCCCATGCTCCCACGGGCGCGGGCTCATCCCGGTACCGTGACAGCGCGAGCTTGCGCGCGGCGAGCAGGCGTTCGCGCGTGCCCCCGTCGAGGTGCGCGAGCCCAGCGTCGAGATGTCCGGCGATTTTTTTGGCCAGCTCGTGTTCTGGCTGGTTCATAGCTTGATCCCCTGTTTCCTGAGCATCGCTGCGAGCGCACGAGTCGCCCGCGAGCAGTGTGTTTTCACACTTCCCTCCGAGCAACCCATGATCTTCGCCGCTTCCGCGACGCCCATTTCTTCCCAATAACGCAACAGGAAAGCCTGGCGTTGACGGAGCGGCAGCAACCCCAGGGCTTTCTCAATTAAAGCAAGCAGTTGCGACCGCTCCAGGTGCTGTGCGGGCGGCTCGAAGAAGGTCGAGCCCGACTCGACCTCGAGCGTCTCCAGCAGGTCGTGCTCCTCGCCCTCCTCGCCGCTGAACAGGGCCGAGATCGGTGCGGTCCACAGCGAGCGTACGCGCTGCCGACGAAAGAAGTCGCGGATCGTGTTCTGAAGTATCCGCTGGAACAGCAGCGGCAGCTCCGCGCTGGGCCGGCCCGAATACTTCTCGGAGAGCTTGAGCATGGCGTCTTGCACGATATCCAGGGCATGGCTTTCATCGCGGACTGCAAACACCGCCTGCTTGAACGCCCGGCGTTCGATCTCGCCGAGGAAATCCGCAAGTTCTTTGTAAGTGGCCAGATTGTCCTGCCTTATCCGTATCGTGCCGCGGTGATGTGCACAGCGCGGCCTGCCGTCGCCCCAGGTGCACCAGGCAGGACTGGGAGAATCTTAGCAAAACGCTGTTGCCGCGCAAATTGTCGCCTGGGGCAATGTTCGTATCATGCTGTTTACAGGGCGGTTTTGCTTGACCAACGGGCGGCCACCCGGTAATGTTGCACGCTTCAGTACTCTTCGCGAACATTCCCATGGAACTGACCGGCGCAGAGATCCTTATCCGGTGTCTGCAGGAAGAGGGCGTCGAGCACGTTTTCGGCTACCCCGGCGGCGCGGTGCTCTTCATTTACGACGAGCTTTTCAAGCAGGACAAGGTCCAGCACATACTGGTGCGGCACGAGCAGGGTGCGGTGCACGCGGCCGACGGCTACGCGCGCTCCACGCAGAAGGTCGGCGTCGCGCTGGTCACGTCCGGCCCCGGGGTCACCAATGCGGTTACCGGCATCGCGACCGCCTATATGGATTCGATTCCGCTGGTGATCATCACCGGACAGGTTCCGACGCACGCCATCGGCCTGGATGCGTTCCAGGAATGCGACACGGTCGGCATCACGCGGCCGTGCGTGAAGCACAATTTCCTCGTGAAGGACGTAAAGGACATCGCCGTCACGATGAAGAAGGCGTTCTACATCGCCGCAACCGGCCGGCCGGGCCCGGTGGTGGTCGATGTCCCGAAAGACATCACCACGGCCAAGACCGATTTCCGCTATCCCGAGACCATCGCCATGCGTTCCTACAACCCGGTGACGCGCGGGCACTCGGGGCAGATCAAGAAGGCGATCCAGCTCCTGATGACGGCGAAGCGCCCGATGATCTACACCGGCGGCGGCGTGATCCTTGGCAATGCCGCGGAGGAGCTCACTCGGCTCGTGCGGTTGCTCGGGTTCCCCTGCACCAACACGCTGATGGGCCTCGGCGGTTATCCGGGGACCGACCGGCAGTTCGTCGGTATGCTCGGCATGCACGGCACCTACGAGGCCAACATGGCGATGCAGCACTGCGACGTGCTGCTGGCGATCGGCGCGCGCTTCGACGATCGCGTCATCGGCAATCCCAAGCACTTCTTTGCCGAGGAGCGCGCCATCGTCCACGTCGACATCGATCCGTCGTCGATCTCCAAACGCGTCAGGGTGGACGTGCCGATCGTCGGAAACGTGCGCGAGGTGCTGCTCGATCTCACCAAGCAGATCGAGGCCGGCCAGCACGCGCCCGATCAGGAAGCGTTGAAGACCTGGTGGACGCAGATCGAGCAGTGGCGCGGACGCGACTGCCTGAAGTACGACCGCGCGAGCCCGTTGATCAAGCCGCAGCACGTGATCGAGAAGCTCTATCAAGCGACCAAGGGCGACGCGTTCGTCACCTCGGACGTCGGGCAGCACCAGATGTGGGCCGCCCAGTTCTACAAGTTTGACCGGCCGCGTCGGTGGATCAATTCGGGCGGTCTGGGGACGATGGGCTTCGGATTGCCGGCCGCGATGGGCGCCCAGCTCGCCAACCCGAAAGCGCAAGTGGCGTGCGTGACCGGGGAGTCCTCGATCCAGATGTGCATCCAGGAGCTCTCGACCTGCAAGCAGTACCGTCTGCCAGTCAAGATCATACTGCTCAATAACAAGTACATGGGCATGGTGCGGCAGTGGCAGGAGTTCTTCCATGGCAACCGCTATGCCGAATCGTACATGGATGCGCTGCCGGATTTCGTCAAGCTCGCCCAATCGTACGGCCACATCGGCATGCGCATCGAGAAGCCCGAAGATGTGGAGCCGGCGCTGAAAGATGCGTTCTCGCGCAAGAAGGACCTCGTGTTCATGGACTTCGTCACCGACCAGACCGAGAACGTGTTCCCGATGGTGCCCGGCGGCAAAGGGCTCTCGGAAATGATCCTGGTCTGAGAAGAATAACCATGAGACACATCATTTCAGTGCTGCTGGAAAACGAAGCCGGCGCGCTCTCGCGCGTGTCGGGGCTGTTCTCCGCGCGCGGCTACAACATCGAATCGCTGACCGTCGCGCCGACCGAGGACGCGACGCTGTCGCGCATGACCATCGTTACCAGCGGCTCGGACGAGGTGATCGAGCAGATCACCAAGCAGCTGAACAAGCTGATTGACGTGGTCAAGGTGGTCGATCTCTCGGATGGCGACCATATCGAGCGCGAGCTGATGCTGGTCAAGGTGCGCGCCATCGGCAAGGACCGCGAGGAAATGAAGCGCGTGACCGATATCTTCCGCGGCCGCATCATCGACGTGACGGACAAGGATTACACCATAGAACTGACCGGGACCGGCTCCAAGCTGGACGCCTTTTTGAAGGCGATCGACCGCACGGCGATCCTGGAGACCGTCCGCACCGGCGCGTCCGGCATCGGCCGCGGTGACCGGGTATTGAGAGTCTAGTTGGCCCCGAATGGGGAAATCGGAGGCGTAACGGGCGGTTCCGACCGGCGCCCCGCCTTTTCTTTTCGCATTTAGCATTTCACACCGAGGGACGATCATGAAGATTTATTACGACAAAGACGCCGACCTGTCACTGGTCAAGCGCAAGCACGTCGCGATTATCGGCTACGGCTCGCAGGGCCACGCGCACGCAAACAACCTGAAGGACTCGGGTGCCAAGGTCTCGGTGGGACTGCGCAAGGGCGGCGCCTCCTGGAACAAGGCGAAGAAGGCGGGCCTGGCGGTGAAGGAGGTCGGTGAGGCGGTGAAGGCGGCAGACCTGGTGATGATCCTTCTGCCCGACGAGCACCACGCGCAGGTCTACCAGGACGAGATCGAGCCCAACATCAAGAAAGGCGCGACGCTCGGATTCGCGCACGGCTTCAATATCCACTTCAAGCAGATCGAGCCGCGGGCGGACCTCGACGTGATCATGATCGCGCCGAAGGGCCCCGGTCACCTGGTGCGCTCGACTTACACCCAGGGCGGCGGCGTGCCCTCGCTCATCGCGGTCGCCCAGGATTCCTCCAAGAAGGCGCGCGATGTCGCCCTTTCCTATGCCGCAGCGATCGGCGCGGCCCGCGCGGGCGTGATCGAGACGACCTTCCGCGAGGAGTGCGAGACCGATCTCTTCGGTGAGCAGGTCGTACTGTGCGGCGGCCTCACCGCCCTGATCCAGGCCGGATTTGAGACGCTGGTTGACGCGGGCTATGCGCCGGAGATGGCCTACTTCGAGTGCTTGCACGAGGTGAAGCTCATCGTCGATCTCATCTACGAGGGCGGCATCGCCAACATGCGCTACTCGGTGTCGAATACGGCCGAATACGGTGATTTCACCCGCGGACCGCGCATTGTCAGCCAGGAGGTGCGGGCCGAGATGAAGCGGATCCTGACCGAGATCCAGACCGGGCAGTTCGCCAAGGAGTTCATTCTCGAAAACCGCGCCGGGGCGCCGATGCTAAAAGCGATGCGCCGCATTGGCCAGGCACACCAGGTCGAGCAGGTAGGCGGCAAGCTGCGCGACATGATGCCGTGGATCAAGAAGAACCGCCTGGTCGACCAGTCCAAGAACTAGTTGATGCTTAAGGGGTGTACGCGTTAAGGGGAGACGCACCACGAGCCTCGGTCCCTTCACCTTTCACGCGTCGCCGATGAGCGACTATCCGCATCCCATAATCGCCCGTGAAGGCTGGCCGTTTCTGGCGGCCGCTGCGGCTGCCGCGCTGCTGGTTCACGCGCTGGCTGGATTCTGGTGGGCGGTGCCGCTGTGGCTCGGGACGATCTTCATCCTGCAGTTCTTCCGCGACCCGGCCCGCGTGGTGCCGCAGGATCCGGATGCCGTGCTCGCGCCCGCAGACGGCCGCATCGTCGCCGTGGAACGCGCGCGCGACCCGTATCTTGAGCGCGACGCGCTCAAGATGAGCGTTTTCATGAACGTGTTCAACGTACATTCGAACCGCAGCCCGGTCGACGGCGCAGTGCGCAAGGCCTGGTATCACCCCGGCCGTTTCGTGAACGCCGCGCTCGACAAGGCCTCGCTCGAGAACGAGCGCGCGGCGCTGTGGATCCGCACCCCGGCTGGCGCCGACGTAATCTGCGTGCAGATCGCCGGGCTCATCGCGCGCCGCATCCTCTGTTATGCGAAGGCGGGACAGCAGCTCACGCGTGGCGAGCGCTACGGCTTCATCCGCTTCGGCTCGCGCGTGGACGTGTATCTGCCGCCCGGGGCTGTTCCGCAGGCGGCCGTCGGCGACAAGGTATACGCGACGGAGACCGTGCTCGCGCTGCTGCCGCTGGTGCCCGCGCAGGCGCCATGAGCGTCGTGTAAACTCCTGGACTGGTGTCCGAGCGCAGTCGGAGAGTCTCTGTCGACCCCGAGCCATGTACGAGCCCAAAGAGCACAAGCTGTTCATCAAGTCGCGCTTCGCGCGGCGCGGCATCTACTGGCTGCCGAACCTGTTGACGACGGTGGCGTTGTTCGCCGGTTTCTACGCGATCGTAATGGCGATGGGCGGGCGGTTCGAGCAGTCGGCAATCGCCATTTTTGTCGCTGCGGTGTTCGACGGACTCGACGGGCGCGTTGCGCGGTTCACCCGGACGCAAAGCGCGTTTGGTGCCGAGTACGACAGCCTGTCCGACATGGTGTCGTTCGGTGTCGCGCCGGCGCTGGTGATCTACGTATGGGCGCTCAACGATTTTGCCGCGATGAAAGGCCTCGCCATGCTCGGCCCCTGGCTCGTGACGAAGCTCGGCTGGATCGCGGCGTTCATCTACTGCGCGTGTGCAGCGCTGCGGCTGGCGCGGTTCAACACGACGTTGGAGGTTGTGGACAAGCGCTTCTTCCAGGGGTTGCCAAGTCCCGCAGCCGCATGTCTCGTTGCCGGGTTGGTGTGGGCGATGGGCGAGTACCAGATACGGGGCACGGAAGTGAAATGGCTCGCATGGGGCCTGACGCTCTTCGCCGGGCTCTCCATGGTCAGCAGCCTCAAGTTCTACAGCGGCAAGGACATCAACCCGCGCAAGAGCGTGTCGTTCTCGGTGGTGGTCGCTATCACCTTCGGGATGGTGGCGCTGTTCATGCTTTCCAGCACGCTGCCGGAGATGCTGTTCATCCTGTTCGTCGGCTATGCCGGCTCCGGCTACGTCATCTGGCTGTGGGAGATGATCCGCAGCCGCACAGGCAAGTTGCCGCCCCCGTCGGCGGTCGCCTGAGCCCGCTGCAGGGCTTGCGCCGCTCGTGAGAAGCCTCTATATTTCTGCGTCATGCAGTCGTTTCGACAGGCCTTCGCCGTTTTTCTTCCCCCCAGCCCCCTGCTGGGCGGCCTGCTCCCGCGCGCGCGCTAACCGACTTATACCCCAACCTGGTTGTTTGGTCCGGCGCGGCCGCCGCGCCGGGTGTCTGCATCAGTATTTCGACCAGGCTTGCGCGCTCGCCGCGGCAGGCCTGCGGCAAGACTAGGAGAACGCCATGGCAAAGGAAAGATTGATCATATTCGACACGACGATGCGCGACGGCGAACAGAGCCCCGGCGCGTCGATGACCAAGGACGAGAAGCTGCGCATCGCGCGCCAACTCGAGCGCATGCGCGTCGACGTCATCGAAGCGGGGTTCCCCGCCGCGAGCGACGGCGACTTCGACGCGGTGCAGGCGGTGGCGGCCAGCATCAGAGACAGCACGGTCTGCGGCCTCGCGCGCGCGAATGAGAAGGACATCCGCCGCTGCGGCGAAGCGGTGCGGGTCGCGGCGAGTCCGCGCGTGCACACCTTCATCGCGACGAGCCCCATCCACATGGAGAAGAAGCTGCGGATGGAGCCGTCCCAGGTGATCGAGCAGGCGGTTCGCGCGGTCAAGTGGGCGCGCGAGTACACCGACAATATTGAGTTCTCGCCCGAGGACGCGGGCCGCTCCGACATCGATTTCCTGTGCCGCATCCTCGAGCGGGTCATCAAGGCCGGCGCGAAAACCATCAACGTGCCGGACACGGTGGGCTACACGGTGCCCGAGCACTTCGGGCCGCTCATCCGCACGCTGCGCGAGCGCATCCCCAACTCCGACCAGGCGATCTGGTCGGTGCACTGCCATAACGATCTCGGCTTGGCGGTCGCCAACTCGCTTTCCGCGGTGATGAATGGCGCGCGGCAGGTCGAGTGCACCATCAACGGACTCGGGGAGCGTGCCGGCAACGCCGCGCTCGAGGAAATCGTGATGGCGGTACGCACGCGCCAGGATGTGTTCCCCTGCGAAACCGGCATCGACGCCACCCAGATCGTGGCGGCGAGCCGCCTGGTCGCGGGCATCACCGGTTTTCCGGTCCAGCCGAACAAGGCCATCGTCGGCGCCAATGCGTTTGCGCACGAATCGGGCATCCACCAGGACGGGGTGCTGAAGAGCCGCGACACGTACGAGATTATGAGCGCGCAGGACGTGGGATGGAATGCCAACCGTCTGGTGCTGGGCAAGCACTCCGGACGCAACGCGTTCAAGAGCCGGCTGCAGGAGCTTGGCATCGTCCTCGACTCCGAGGAGGCGTTGAATGCGACCTTCAAGCGATTCAAGGATCTGGCGGACAAGAAGCACGAGATCTTCGACGAAGATCTGCACGCGCTCATCACGGAGGAAAATCTCGAGCACGTCGAGAACGAGCACTACAAGCTCGTCTCCCTCACCGCTCACTCGGAGACGGGGGAGCAGCCGTACGCCCGGATCGTCGTCGCGGAAGACGGCAAGGAGCGGCGCGCGGAGGCGCGCGGCAGCGGTCCGGTGGACGCCTCGTTCAAGGCGCTCGAGGAGCTCGCCCATAGCGGCGCCGAGCTCCTGCTCTACTCGGTAAACAACATAACGACCGGCACGGATTCGCAAGGGGAGGTTACGGTGCGGCTCACCAAGGGCGGGCGCATCGTCAACGGTCAGGGAGCAGATACCGACATCGTCGTGGCCTCGGCCAAGGCTTATGTCAACGCGCTGAACAAACTGCACTCGAAGGTGGAACGGATCAATCCGCAGGTCTGACGCGCGAGGCGGTCGCGCGGTGCGGGGAAGGGGGGAACCATGCACCGTAGACGCACATGGAGACCGCACTCGTCTGCGCGGCCGCGATCGCCTTTACGGCAAGGCGCCGGCGCCGTTTCACTAATGGGCGCCGGCTCGCGGTGCAGTGAAAAAAGGGGGTCTGCGGCCCCCTTTTCTATCGCTTTGCTGCACTCAGCCGTCGCTGTTCAGCGCGCGCACGCGCAGTGAAGCCCTGACGATGTCACGCTCTGCGGTCCCCAGGAGATGCGTTCCGTTCATGTGCCGAGCTTGACCGCGATGCCCGCAAGGCGCCGGCCGAGCGCGATGCACAGGCGGCGCTCATGCTCCGAGATTGGCGCGTCGCTCGCCGCGCCGGCATGGTGGCTCGGCCCGTACGGCGTGCCGCCGCTCGCAGTGGTGAGCAGCTCCGGCTCAAGATACGGCAGCCCGACGATCAGCATGCCGTGATGCAGGAGCGGCAGCATCATCGACGTGAGCGTGGTTTCCTGGCCGCCGTGCAGGCTGCTGGTGGACGTGAACACGGCGGCCGGCCTGCCGGCGAGCGTGCCTTTCAACCACAGCTCGCCGGTGCAATCGAGAAAATACTTCAGCGGAGCCGCCATGTTGCCGAATCGTGTCGGCGAGCCGAGCGCGAGCCCCGCGCACTGCTCGAGGTCGTGCAGCTCGGCGTACGGGGCGCCGCTCTCGGGCACCGCGGGCGCAACTGCTTCGCTGATGGCAGATACGGCCGGCACGGTTCGCAGGCGCGCGCTGGCGCCGTCGATCTGTTCGACGCCGCGCGCAACGAGCTGAGCCATCTGCCTGGTGGCGCCGTAACGGCTGTAGTAGAGGACGAGGATTTCCTTCATGGCGGGACGGCGCGGGATGCCCACGGGTATTGTATAGCGGGAAGCTGTTCAGTTAAGCCGACTGCCTGCAGGCGTCCGAGAAGCTGGCGCGCATCGAGGCCGTTCAGGCGGGCAATATTCGCGGAATGGAACTCAGGGCGCGGCCACGAGGTGCGTTCGCGCACCTTCCTGGGTACGCGCGGTGAAATGCCAGTCGCTGCGCCAGGCGCGTAGCACGAGGTTCGGGTACTCGGCCTGGCCGAGACTGCCGTTGTAGCGGCCCAGCGCGCGAAACAGGTCGCCGCTTTCCCGGTCGAGATAATGGCGAAGGATCACGCAGCCGTAGCGCAGATTGGTGCGCAGGTGGAACAAGTTGTGATTCTGATAGCCGATCAGCCGGACCCAGAATGGCATGACCTGCATGAAGCCGCGCGCCCCGACGCGAGATAACGCGTACTTGCGAAAATTGCTCTCGACCTGGATCAGCCCCAGCACGAGCTGCGGGTCGAGGCCGGCGCGCTTCGCCTCGTAATGCACCGTCACCAGGAATTCCTCGCGCGCACGGCGGTCGGGCATGCGCCGCGCGAGGCGCTGCGACATGGCGGAGAGCCAATCGCGGGCGGCTCGCTCGGTCTCGAACGCGAGGTAGGGGGCGACCTGGTCGCTGATTGCCTCCGACAGGTGGGCCCGCACGCTGGCCGACAGCGGCTCGTAGTCCTGCGCGCCGCTGCGCGCCGGCCCGGGAATCAGCAGCGCCAGCATCAAGGGCACCGACAGCAGCCCTGCGAAGCTCGCCGTGCCCGTCAATCTGCGCATACCCTGGATCTTACGAATCCCGCAGCCTCTTGCAAGGCGACCGCGGTCGCGGTCCTGTCGCGCCGCGCCTGGTGCTCGACCGTCCCCTGCCGCAAACCGCGGTCACCCACGACGACGCGGTGCGGGATGCCGAACAGCTCCATATCCGCGAACATGATGCCGGGCCGCTCGTCGCGGTCGTCGAGCAGTACCTCGAGCCCCGCGGCGCAAAGATCCGCATACAGCTTCTCGGCCGCGGCCCGGACCGCGCCGCTCTTGGCGAGTCCAATCGGCACGATCGCCACGTCGAATGGCGCAATCGCGCGCGGAAAGACGATCCCGCGCTCGTCGTGGTTCTGCTCGATAGCGGCAGCCACGATGCGGGTGACGCCGATGCCGTAACAGCCCATTTCCATCATCTGCGACTTACCGGATTCATCGAGGAAGGTGAGTCCCATCGTGCTCGAGTACTTGGTGCGCAGCTGGAAAATGTGCCCCACCTCGATGCCGCGCAGGATCTCAAGCGCACCTTTGCCGTCGGGGCTCGCGTCGCCAGGCACGACGTCGCGAATATCGGCGACCAGCGGTTCGGGAAAATCGCGCCCGATATTGACACCAGTATAGTGATAGTCGGTGTGGTTCGCGCCGACCACGAAATCGGACATCGCGGCGACGGTGCGATCGGCGATGACCACGCCCTTGAAACCGATCGGGCCCAGCGAGCCCGGCTCAGCGCCGAACGCGGCGCGGATCGAATCGGGGGACGCGAACGCGAGCGGCTTTTTCACCTGATCGAGCTTGCCCGCCTTCACCAGGTTGAGCTCGTGATCGCCGCGCACCATCAACAGCACCGGGGTGCCGTCGGCGCCGTCTACGACCACCGCTTTCACCGCGCGTTCGGTGCCGATCTTCAAATAGGCCGCGAGGTCGGTGATGGTCCTGACCCCCGGAGTGTGCACTTCCTTCATCTTCGCCGTCGCTGCCGGCCGCACCGTGACGGGCATCATCGCTTCCGCCAGCTCCACGTTGGCGGCGTAGTCGGAGGCGGGGCAAAACGCGATGGCGTCTTCACCGGAGTCGGCGAGCACGTGGAATTCGTGCGAGCCGGTGCCGCCGATCGCGCCGGTGTCGGCGGCGACCGCGCGAAACTTCAAGCCGAGCCGGGTGAAGATGCGCGAGTAGCAATCGTACATCTCGCGATAGGTGGCGTCCAGGCTCGCCTTGTCGGCGTGGAAGGAGTAGGCGTCCTTCATGATGAATTCTCGCCCGCGCATGACGCCGAAACGCGGGCGGATCTCGTCGCGAAACTTGGTCTGGATCTGGTAGAGGTTCAACGGCAGCTGGCGGTAGCTCCGGACCTCGCGCCGCACCACGTCGCTCACCACTTCCTCGTGCGTCGGGCCGAAACAGAACTCCCGCTGGTGGCGGTCCTTGATGCGCAGGAGCTCCGGCCCGTACTCGCCCCAGCGCCCCGACTCCTGCCATAGCTCCGCCGGCTGCACGGCCGGCATCAGCAGCTCGACGGCGCCGCTCGCGTTCATTTCCTCCCGGATCACGGTCTCGACGCGGCGCAGCACGCGCAGCCCCAGCGGCATCCAGGTATAGATCCCGCTCGTCAGCCGCTTGATCAGTCCGGCGCGGAGCATCAGCTTGTGGCTGAGGACCTCGGCCTCTGCCGGGGCCTCCTTCAGGGTGGAGATGAAGAACCGTGATACGCGCATGCCTGTTCCGGGGCGGAAAAAGCTATTATTCTACCAACGCCCGGCGAATCCAGAACCGAATCGCGATGAACTTCTTGGCCCGATGGCGCATACGCAAGCCCGCGGAGGACCCCGAAACCGTCTACGTGAGCGAGAAATTCGGCGTGCGCACGCTGCACATCGGCAACGATACGGTGCAGAGCGCGATGCGCATTGCCAAGCCACACGAGCTGGAACTCTCCTATACCCGCAGCATGATGGGATTCATGCTGTTCAAGGAGCACCCGGCGCGCGTGGTCCTGATCGGGCTGGGCGGCGGCTCGCTCGCCAAGTTCATCTACCATCGGCTGTTGTGGGCGGCGGTCGACGCGGTCGAAATCAGCCCTCAGGTGGTTGCCATTGCACGACATTACTTTCACCTGCCGCCAGAGGACGGGCGCTTCCGGCTCATCATCGGCGACGGGGCGGCGCACCTCGCGCGGGAGGGTGAGCCGGCCGACGTGATCGCCGTGGACGGCTACGACGCTGAATCGCTGGTCAAGGCGCTCTCCGACAAACCGTTCTACGATGCCTGCCGGCGGCGGCTCGCCCCGGACGGGGTGCTGGTGGTCAACTTGTGGGGCGGGGACCACCAGTTCAACGAGAACCTCGAGCGCATCGAGGACGCTTTCCCTGCAGGAACGGTGTGCCTCCCGGCCGAAAAGCCCGGGAACGTGGTGGTGCTCGGGTTCCGCAACCACCCGGGCAACCCGGCTTGGCGCGATCTCGAAGCCCGCGCGCGAACGCTGGAAGCGGCCTACGGGCTCGAATTTGTGCGGTTCGTCGCCAGCCTGCGCAAGATGAATCGGCACGACGCGGAGCGCCTGTACATCTGAGCAGCGGCCGCGCGAAATCGACGCGCGGACTTTCATTCGTTTCCGAAGTGTGAAAAAATCGTGCCATAGTTAAATTGGGGCAGTCGACATGATCGATCGTGACGGTTACCGCCCCAACGTTGGCATCATACTTTGCAACCGGAAGAACGAGGTTTTCTGGGGCAAGCGGGTGAGACAGCACTCGTGGCAGTTCCCGCAGGGCGGCATCAAGCCCGGCGAGACGCCCGAGGTCGCGATGTACCGGGAGCTGAACGAAGAGGTGGGCCTGGACCGGCAGCACGTGCGGATACTCGGCCGCACGCGCGAGTGGTTGCGCTATGAGGTGCCGCAGGAGTGGCTGCGGCGCGACTGGCGCGGCGACTACCGCGGGCAGAAGCAGATCTGGTTTCTGCTGCGCCTTACCGGACGCGACTGCGACGTGTGCCTGCGCGCGAGCAGCAAGCCCGAATTTGATGCCTGGCGCTGGAGCGAATACTGGGTGCCGATGGAAGTGGTGATCGAGTTCAAGCGCGATGTCTATCAGAAGGCGCTCGCGGAACTCGCCCGCTATCTCAACCGTCGTTCAAGGCGGTCCACACGAGACGGGGGGCCCGAGGCGCAGGCCGGCATGCTCGAGCGCGGTTAGTCTGGCTTGCTTGCGTGCTGACCCCGCTCAAGTCGCCCCGGCGCAGCATCCACTATCTGCCGGACAGCCGCCCGGCGGTGTCTTGCGTCGCCGACCGCGAGGATCAGGGCGGGGGCGCACTCGTCAACACTCCCCATTGCGCGTCGGTGCTGCTAACCGCGCTCGCGCAGTTCGCGCCGGTGAATCGCGCTTATTACCCGAACCGGCCGGGCACAATCGGTTTTCGGCGCTTGCGCTAGGAGTATGCGTTCAGCGACGACTTCGGTCCCGCCGCGACCCTCGCCGGCCCCGGCGCCGACGCAGCGACCGGCTCGCATCTCGATCGGCTGCTCGGCACGCAAACGACCGCGAAAAGCAGCGCCGCGTCACAGCCGTTCGCGGATCGGCGCTTCCCGCAGGGCGGCATTGCCACAGATTTTTTGTTTAGAATGGACTCCCAGCCGGATGCGGCCGGCACCTAGCGAAGGAGAGGTATCGTGCTAAGGAACTATACCCCGTTGCCTGCCAATGCGCTGCTCACAGACATTGGCTACGCGCAGCCGACGCAAGCCGTGCCTGACCGTGTGACCCTCGACAGCCCAGCGGTCGAAGTCATGACCGACCTCACGCGGGTTACCGCGATCATCATCTTGGCGGGCGACGCGGTGGACGAGGCACACCGGCGCATGATCCAGCGCGGCGTGCGGCTGCTGCTCGTGGTCGACCAGGACCGCCGGATCCTCGGCGTGATTACCGCGAACGATGTGCTGGGCGAAAAACCGGTACAGACGGCGGTCGAGCGTGGCATCCGGCGCGAAGAGGTGCTGGTGCGCGATGTCATGACACCGCGCGAGCGTCTGCAAGTGCTCGACATGGAACAGGTGCGTGCGGCCAGGGTCGGCCATGTGGTCGCGACCTTGAAGCAGGCGGGGCGCCAGCACTCGATCGTCGTCGACCGCAACGAGCAGGGACGGCAGCGCTTGCGCGGAATCTTCTCAACGACCCAGGTCGCGCGCCAACTCGGCGTGACCATCCAGACCAGCGCCGTCGCAAACACCTTCTCCGAAATCGAATCGATGCTGGCGCGGTGAGGTTTGGCTTGACAGCCGTTCGGGGCCCGTCCTATACTCAGTTCACGGTTTAGATTCAGTCTAAAACCGGTCCTTCGAATCCGGGATTAGCAGCGGCGAACTACAGGTTTAGCGCCCAGCTTATCCCATAACTCTTGGTTTTTACTGGAGAAACATATGAAGCTCAAGGGATCCAAGACACACGAGAACTTGAAAGCGGCGTTTGCTGGCGAGTCGCAAGCGAACCGGCGCTACCTCTACTTTGCAGCAAAGGCCGATGTCGAGGGGCAGAACGACGTTGCCGCGGTGTTCCGCTCGACTGCGGAAGGCGAAACCGGCCACGCGCATGGTCACCTCGAATACCTTGAGTCTTGCGGCGATCCGGCGACCGACCTGCCGTTCGGCAAGAGTCGCGACAACCTGAAGGCCGCGATCGCCGGCGAGACGCACGAATATACCGACATGTATCCGGGCATGGCCAAGGCCGCGCGCGACGAGGGCTTTAGCGAAATCGCCGACTGGTTCGAGACGCTGGCCAAGGCCGAGCGGTCCCACGCCAACCGCTTCCAGAAGGCGCTCGACGTGCTCGCCGACTGAGCAGCCGTGAGTCGCGAGAAATGAGGCGGGAGGACGAGATCGTCGCGCTCCCGCCGCTTCTCGTGCTCGACGCCCCACAAGAGGATTCCCGACCATGACTGCACGCGAAGGCAGCCTCGAGGCTCCTACCCGGCGGCCACTCGACTGGAGATCTGCAGATTTCTACGACGAAGCGAAGCTCTTCAAGGAGCTTGAGCGCGTCTACGGCATCTGCCACGGCTGCCGCCGCTGCGTGAACCTATGCACGGCGTTTCCGACGCTCTTCGATCTGATCGACGAGAGCAAGACAATGGAGATCGACGGCGTGGCGCAGGACGATTACTGGAAGGTGATCGACCGCTGCTACCTGTGCGACATATGCTACATGACCAAGTGTCCGTACGTGCCGCCGCACGAGTGGAACGTCGATTTTCCGCACCTGCAGCTGCGCGCGAAGGCGGTCAAGTTCAGGAAGGGCGGGGTGCGGCTGCGTGACAGGCTGCTGTCCAGTACCGATGCGATCGGCAAGCTGGCATCGATCCCGGTGGTGGTCCAGGCGGTGAATGCCGTGAACCAGGCGGCCATTACGCGCAGCCTGATGGACCGCGTGTTGCGCATACACAAGGACCGCGTGCTGCCGGCGTACGACAGCGCGAACTTCCGCGCGACGGCCCGGCCGGACGCGTCGTTCCCGGTCCGGGACGGCAAGTTCACCTCCGGCAAGGTCGCGATCTTCTCGACCTGCTACGTGAACTACAACGAGCCGGGAATCGGCCACGATCTGATCGCGCTCTTGAGGCACAACGAGGTGCCGGCGGTGATGGTCGAGAAGGAAGCCTGCTGCGGCATGCCCAAGCTCGAGCTGGGGGATCTCGAGTCCGTGGCGCGGAACAAGGACCGCAACATCCCGGTTCTTGCGCAGCGCGCGCGCGCAGGGTACGCCATTCTGACCCCGGTGCCGTCGTGCACGCTCATGTTCAAGCAGGAGCTGCCGTTGATGTTCCCCGACGATGCCGACGTAAAGGCAGTAGCTGAAGCGATGTTCGATCCGTTCGAGTACCTCGTGTTGCGCAAGAAGGACGGGCTGCTCAAGAATGATTTCAAGCGGCCGCTGGGCAAGGTCTCCTACCACGTCCCGTGCCACCTCCGGGTGCAGAACATGGGACAGAAGACCCGCGAGCTGCTCGAGTCGATTCCCGACACGCAGGTGACCACGGTAGAGCGCTGCGCCGGCCACGACGGCACTTGGGGCGTGAAGAGCGAGTTCTTCGAGCAATCGATGAAGATCGGCCGTCCGGTGTTCCGGCAGATGGCGGATGCCGAGCCCGACTACATCAGCTCCGATTGTGCCATCGCCGGGCGCCACATCCAGCAGGGGATGGGCGACGTAAAGGCCCAGAAACAGCACCCGCTCACGCTCATCCGGATCGCCTACGGTCTTTGAGACGCGCGAAACGTGAAACGACAGAGCGGCCCACGGTCGCACTTCACTTTTGAGATTTCACTTTTCATTGAGGCAGAATGCGACAAATCACCCCCGACAGCCTGATGACGCTGGAAGCGTACGCGAAGGCGCGGCCGGAATTCCGCGCCAAGGTGATGGCACACAAGCAGAACCGCTGCGTTGCGGTGGGCGGAAACCTGAGGCTGATCTTCGAGGATGAGCTCACCATCCGCTACCAAGTTCTGGAGATGCTGCGCACCGAGCGCATCTTCGAGGAAGGCGAGATCCAGGGCGAGCTCGATGCCTATAACCCGCTCGTTCCCGACGGCAGCAACTGGAAAGCGACGATGCTGATCGAGTACCCCGACGCCGAGGAGCGCAAGCGCATGCTTGCCCGGCTCATCGGCGTGGAGGACAAGGTGTGGGTCCAGGTCGAGGGGCAGGTGCGGGTGTACGCGATCGCCGATGAGGATCTGGAGCGCGAGACGGCCGAGAAGACCTCGTCCGTGCACTTCCTGCGCTTCGAGCTCGACCCGGCCATGGTGCGCGCCCTGAAGGGGGGCGCACGCCTCGCCCTGGGGGTGGACCACCCCGAATACCGGGCGACCGTCGACCCCGTCGACCCCGCCTTGCGTGCGTCACTCGTGGGGGATTTGCAGGGGTAGCGCCGATGCGGCAAACTGTGCCCTGCGACGCGCGGGAGCGGGGTGGGAGTCCCTGTTGCTGCTGTGCCTTGGGCGTTGCATTGGTGGTGTCGGTGACGGATTCGGGGACTGGCTGCGCATGCTGCAGGAACGGTTGCTCAAGCAGGTCGAGAGGCGTTTCGAGCGGCTCAGGCTGCCGCTGAAGGTGACTCTGTGGAACGGCCAGACCCTGGAGCCGGGTGTGCCGGCGCAGATCGCGCTCCGGGTGCGCACGCCCATGGCGCTCGCCGCGCTCGCGAACCCCACCATGGGTAGTCTCGCACGCTGCTACGTCGAGGAGGAGCTCGATCTCGAGGGCGGCGTGCGCGATGCGGTGCAGGTGGCCGAGGCATTGAGCGGCGGCGCGGACATCGCTGCACCGGCCAACGGCGGGCGCATCCGCAACTGGATGCGGCATTCGCGCCTGTTTGACCGCAAGGCGATTCGCCGTCACTACGACATCAACGATGATTTCTTCAGCTTGTGGCTCGATCGCGACCGCGTTTACTCATGCGCTTACTTCCGGCACGCGGATGACACGCTGGACCTCGCCCAGCAGCAGAAGCTCGACCATATCTGCAGAAAGCTCGCGTTGAGACCGGGCGAGCGGTTTCTCGACATCGGCTGCGGCTGGGGTGCGCTCGTGCTGTGGGCGGCTCAGCACTACCGGGTGCGGGCAACCGGCATCACCCTCTCCGACAATCAGCACGCCTACGTGCAGCGGAAAATCCGGGAGCGCGGGCTCGGCGAGTTGTGTAACGTCCTGCTCGTCGACTATCGGGATGTGCCTGAGGACGAACCGTTCGACAAGATCGCGAGCGTGGGCATGTTCGAGCATGTCGGGCGCAAGAACCTGCCGGGGTACTTTGCCAAGATGTTCCGGTTGCTGCGCCGCGGCGGCCTGGCCATGAATCACGGCATCACGCTGAACGCGGTAGGTCAGGAGGAACTCGGCAGCGATATCGGACGATTCATCGACGATTACGTTTTTCCCGGCGGCGAGCTATGCCACATCTTCGATGTGGTGGCGGACATGTCGGCACAAGGTCTTGAGTGCCGGGACGTCGAGAGCCTGCGCCCGCACTACGCCAAGACCTTGTGGCAGTGGGTGGATCGGCTGGAGGCGAACCGCGAGGCGGCGATCGCGCTGGTGGGCGAGAAGGCGTATCGGATCTGGCGCATTTACATGGCGGGATCGGCGCACGCCTTTACGCGCGGCTGGATGTCGATCTATCAGGTGCTGGCGGGCAAGGCGGCGCCGGACGGCAGCCTCGAGCTGCCGCTGACGAGGGATCATATGTATGAGAATTAGCCGCAGGGGCGTCCTTGCCCTGTTCGCCGGCGCGTTGAGCAGCTCCGCCGCCGCGCAGTGGTCGGGCTGGGATTACACCTACGACCGGGAACTCAAGCCCTGGCAGGAGTTGCGGTTGCAGTTGCCGCCCTATCCTCAGTCGGAAACCCTCATCGCGTTCGATGCGGGGGCCGCGACGCAGCACCGCTTCTTCGTCGATGAGAAATCGATCTCGTTGGGCGAGGACGGTGTCGTGCGCTACACGCTGGTTGTCAAGGCTGCAGGCGGGGCGACGAACGTCTTATTCGAGGGAATCCGCTGCGAGACGCGCGAGAAGAAGACCTACGCGCTCGGGCACAACGACGGGACGTGGGGGCGCGCGCGCAATCCCGACTGGCGCTTCATCGAGGGCCGGATGTACGACCGGCACTACAACGTCCTTTACGGAGACATTTTCTGCCGCGGAAAACTGCCGATGGAAAGTGTGAAGGACATGACCCAGGCCTTGAGGCAGGGCGCGGCGCGGATCCGGAATTAGGCTCCGCCGCAACCCGCAGGCCTCCGGCCGCCAGGAGTATGCGCGCCAGAGGCCTGCCGCGGTAATGTGGGTCGAATACGGCGGTGTAGCAAGGGGAGAAGGGTCGATGAGCACCTGGTTTCTGCCGTATGAGCCGGACCACGGTATCGGCTGGCGCCCGCGCCCGCGGATGGGTTGCCCGAAGGGCGCCGGGCGTTGGTCGTGAGCGACGGGGTGGACGGGCTGGATCGGAGAGCGTGTTACGCTCGCCACGAGGAGGGCTTCGTGGCGTTGGAGCAGGAACCGAGCCGGATCGTGCATTGTCGCGCTGCCCACCCAATCACGACAGCGCCCATCGCCCATGAAGCGAAAATTCATTAGGAGCCCGCGTCGCGGGCGTCTCCACCGGCGCGCGCCGCCGGTTACCGGCTGTGCCGAGAGTTTCTACCGCGCGGGCCCCTAGATCAGCACCAGATTGTCGCGGTGGATGAGCTCAGGCTCGTCGACGTAACCCAGTTTCGCTTCGATCTCGTGCGACGGCGTGCGCAGGATGCGGCGGGTCTCACCCGCGCCGTAGTTGATCAGGCCGCGCGCGATCTCACCGCGCGACTCGTCCAGGCAGCTCACTACCTCGCCGCGCTCGAACTCGCCCGCGACTTCGAAGACGCCGATCGGCAGCAGACTCTTGCTGTCGACCTTGAGCGCCTTGACCGCGCCGGCGTCGAGCACGAGATGGCCACGTACCTGGAGGTGATCTGCCAGCCACTGCTTGCGCGCCGCAAGCGTCGCGCGCTGCGCGACCAACTGCGTGCCGATCTTCTCTCCGCGCGCGAGCCGCAGCAGGATATCGGGCTCGTGTCCTGACGCGATCACCGTGTGCGCGCCGCTACGAGCCGCGCGCTTTGCCGCCAGCACCTTGCTCAGCATGCCGCCCAGCCCGATGTACGTGCCGGCGCCGCCCGCCATCGCCTCTAGCTTGGGATCGCCCGCCTCGGCCTCCCGGATCAGGGTTGCCGTCGGGTCGCGGCGCGGATCCCGGTTGTAGAGGCCGTTCTGGTCGGTGAGGATGACCAGCACGTCGGCCTCGATCAGATTGGTGACCATCGCCGCCAGCGTATCGTTATCGCCGAAACGGATCTCGTCGATGGCGACAGTGTCGTTTTCGTTGATCACTGGAATGACGCCCAAGCCGAGCAGCGTGCGCAGCGTCGAGCGCGCATTGAGGTAACGCTTGCGGTCGGCGAGGTCCTCGTGGGTGAGCAGAATTTGGGAGGTGAGCAGGTTGTGCTGCTGGAAGCAGGACTCGTAGACCTGAACCAGCCCCATCTGCCCGATCGCTGCGGCTGCCTGCAGCTGGTGCAGCGCACGCGGGCGTCGCTTCCAGCCCAGCCGCTGCATGCCTTCGGCAATGGCCCCGCTCGACACGAGTACGACGGCGCGCCCCATTTGGCGCAACTGGGCGATCTGCTCCGCCCAGCGCGCGAGCGCCGTATGGTCGAGCCCTTGGCCCTGGTTCGTGACCAGGCCCGAGCCGACCTTGACCACCAGCCGTTTCGCCTTCTCCAGAACCGGTTTCATTCAGGAATCCCCGGCACGAGCCGTTTCCCGCAGGATCCGCCCGCTGGCTTCCGGCCACGTGTGCCGCGACTCATGGCGTACCCTTCTTTCTTTTGCCGGTCGCTAGCGTGTGGGACCTGGGAGTAGGCTCCTTGGCAGCGGCGGCGCCCCCGGCGTCTTCGCTGCTGCTCGCCTGATCCACATGGCCCATGATCGCGTAGCAGAGCTCCCGGCAGCCCTCCCCGGTGAGAGCCGAGATGATAAAGATTTCCCCCGTCCAGCGGAAATTCCGGATGAACCGTTTAATCACCGGAGCACGCTCTTCGGGGGGTAGCAGGTCGGCCTTGTTCAACACTAGCCAGCGCGGCCTGCGATAGAGCGCCTCGTCGTATTTGCGCAGCTCCTTGACGATAGCGCACGCCTCCGTTGCCGGATCGATGGCGGCGTCGAGCGGCGCGATGTCGACGATATGGAGCAGCAGGCGAGTGCGCTGCAGATGACGCAGGAACTGGTGCCCCAGGCCCGCACCGTCGGCGGCACCTTCGATGAGGCCCGGTATGTCTGCCACGACGAAGCTGCGATTGACGTCGGTGCGCACCACCCCGAGGCTGGGACTAAGCGTGGTGAAGGGATAATCGGCAATCTTGGGTCGCGCGGCGGAGACCGCGCGGATGAACGTCGACTTGCCGGCGTTGGGCATGCCGAGCAGGCCGACGTCCGCCAGCACCTTGAGCTCAAGCTTCAATTTGCGCGCTTCGCCCGGAGTGCCGCGCGTGAACTGGCGCGGCGCACGGTTCACGCTCGATTTGAAATGCAGGTTGCCAAGTCCGCCGGTGCCGCCCTTGGCGAGCAGAGCGACTTGCTGGTCGTGGTCGAGGTCGGCGACGAACTCGCCGGTTTCGAGGTCGGTGACCACGGTGCCCACCGGCATGCGCAGCCAGACGTCCGGGGCGGCGCGCCCGTAGCAGTCGGAGCTCTGCCCGTTCTCGCCGTTCCTGGCGCGGTGGATGCGGGCATAGCGGTAGTCAATCAGCGTGTTGATATTACGGTCGGCCACCGCATGGATGCTACCGCCGCGGCCGCCATCGCCGCCGTCCGGCCCGCCGCGCGGCACGTACTTCTCGCGCCGGAAACTCGCGATTCCGTCCCCGCCCTTGCCGGCGCTGACTTCGATGGTGGCTTCGTCGACGAACTTCATGGTATTTCCGTGAATGGGTGAACCGGTGAACGAGTCAGGCGTTCGCCCGGTGTCAGCGCTCGCTCGCTACCGCGGCAAACTTTATCCCGTTCGTCGCCTGCTCATTCGATTCCTCGGGCAGTAACAAAAAGGCCCTGCCGGTCCGGCAGGGCCTTCGGTCACTCCGACGACGGGCCTCAGGCCGGAACCACGCTGACGGTGCGGTGATTCTGCGGACCCTTCTGCGAAAACTCCACTTTGCCCGTGACCTTCGCGAACAGCGTGTGATCCTTGCCAATGCCGACGTTGGTGCCGGGATGGACCTGGCTGCCGCGCTGGCGCACGATGATGCTGCCGGCCGGCACCAATTCTCCGCCGAAACACTTGACGCCGAGGCGTTTCGCCTGCGAATCGCGGCCGTTGCGTGAACTGCCGCCCGCTTTCTTGTGTGCCATGAGTCTGCTCCTTATTCCGTGATACCGACGATTTCGATCTCGGTGTAGTTCTGGCGATGCCCCTGGGACTTGCGGAAGTGCTTGCGCCGGCGCAGCTTGAAGATGCGCACCTTCTCGCCGCGACCGTGGCCGAGCACCCTCGCCTTGACCGCCGCATCGGATAACAGCGGTGTACCCAATTTGACGGCTTTGCCGTCCCCCACCATCAACACCTGGTCCAAAAGGATCTCCGACCCGATGTCTGCAGGTATCTGTTCTATCTTGAGTTTTTCGCCGGCGCTAACCCGGTACTGCTTGCCACCGGTTCTTATGACCGCATACATGGATGACCCCGTTCTGTAACTCGATGGAAAACCGAGAATTTTACAAAGAAACATGCCGGGTAGTCAAAGTTCTGGTAGTCCGGCGGCCATCGCGCCCGCGGCCGTGCCGGAAACCCCGGCGAAATGGTACGCTCGTGCTGCTGCGCCGGTACCCGGGGTTGCTAGGCAAGTACTGGTATCATCGGCGCTTTTTCCTTGCCCTTCGATGTCGATCGACGCTATCCGCGAGTTCATCGCCGCCGACCTGCGGGCCGTGGACGAAGTCATTCGCCGCCGGTTGAACTCCGAGGTAGCGCTCATCCGGCAGGTCGCCGAGTACATCGTCGGCAGTGGCGGCAAGCGCTTGCGCCCCGCGCTGTTGGTGCTTGCGGCCAACGCGTTCGGCTACCGCGGCTCGCACCATCATGAGCTCGCAGCCGTGGTCGAGTTCATTCACACCGCGACCCTTCTGCATGACGACGTGGTCGATGGGTCGGCGCTGCGCCGCGGAAGTCCGACCGCGAATTCCCTGTTCGGTAATGCAGCCGCGGTGCTGGTCGGTGACTTCGTGTATTCACGCGCATTTCAGATGATGGTGGGCGTGAACAACATCCGAGTGCTGCGGGTGCTGGCCGATGCGACCAACGTGATCGCCGAAGGCGAAGTCCTGCAGTTGAATAACTGCGGCAACCCGGATATTGACGAGGGCGGCTACTTGCAGGTGATCCGCTTCAAAACCGCAAAGCTGTTCGAGGCGGCGACCCGCCTCGGTGCGATCCTCGCGGATGCGCGGCCTGCGGCCGAGGAGGCACTCGCGGCCTACGGCATGCATCTTGGCACGGCGTTCCAGCTGATCGACGACGTGCTCGACTATTCGGGCGACCGCGAGAGCATCGGCAAGAATGTGGGCGACGACCTTGCCGAGGGCAAAGCGACTCTGCCGCTGATCTATGCGATCAAGCACGGCGGCCCGGCGCAGGCAGAGGTGATCCGTGCCGCGATCCGGCACGGCGGTCTGGATGAGCTCGACGCCGTGATGGACGCGATCCGGCACACCGGGGCGCTCAATTACGCCCGGGCACAGGCGCAGCGGGAGTCCCAGACCGCATGCCGCGCACTCGACGAGCTGCCAAATTCAAAGTACCGGGAATATTTGCTACAATTGGCGGACTTCGCGGTAACGCGGACCTATTAGCGGCCGCCCGGACCCCGGGTGCCGGAAGGGCCAGAAAGCTTGCGCGGCGGGCCCGCGCGATTTTTTACCGTCGGAGACGGGCGGCGCGCGCGAATCATCGGGGTGTAGCTCAGCCTGGTAGAGTACTGCGTTCGGGACGCAGGAGTCGGAGGTTCGAATCCTCTCACCCCGACCAATCCTTTCGACAGTTCCACGCCGGATCCGGCGCTGGCGCCGTCGACATTTCCCCGTGGAGTCCAGCATGGCGCGAGTGCCCTATGCCGACGAGACGAGCAGTCCGGAAATCCGGCAGCTGGCCGAGACGATACGCGCGGAGCGCGGCGGGCGCATGCTCAATCTCTACCGCATGTTGCTTAGCAGTCCGCCAGTTGCCGCGGGCTGGCTCAAGTTCTTCACCGCGATACGCCAGCAGACCACCCTGCCTGCGGCGCAGCGCGAGCTCGCGATCCTGCGGGTGGCGGTGGTCAACGGGGCGCAATACGAGTACCAGGCGCATTTGCCATTCGCGCTGAAGGAAGGGGTGACCGAGGCCCAGCTCGCCGCTCTTGGCGAGTGGCAGGGCTCCGACCTATTCAGTCCCGCGCAGCGCGCGCTGCTCGCCTACGCCGATGCCATGACGCGTGAGATCCACGTGCCTGCCCCGGTATTCGATGCCTTGCGCGCCCACTTCGATGACCGGCAGATCGTCGAGCTCACGGCGACCGTCGGAGGCTACAACCTGGTCTCGCGGTTCCTCGAGGCCCTGGAGATCGACCCGGAAGGGACGCAGCGTCGCACCGAGCCGCACTAGAGGAGGGGCGTCGGACCGGGGCGCTGCGCCGTGCCGGTCGCGCGCGGCCGCGATTTGCGGTATTTTCCAGCCAGTCAATCTCGGAACCAGTCGCAATAGCGTGGCGAAAATCCTGGTCATCGTCCTGGGCCTGCTGCTTGCCTACTGGCTGCTGAAGCGCTACCGCAAGGGCCTTTCGCGCCGGGAGGAGCGGCCGCAGGGCGGTTCCGGCGAGGACATGGTGCGCTGCTCCCGGTGCGGGCTGCATCTGCCGCGCAGCGAAAGCGTCGTCTCAGACAGCGACTTTTTCTGCTGTGCCGAGCACGAGCGGCAGCAGCGGCAAGCGGACGGATAGGCGGCCGCCGTCGATCATGGCGATCGCGCCCCCGAACACCGTATCTTGGGCAGCCGACTCGGCGGCGCCGGCTGCCGAGTATCCGGATTCCTACTGGCGCTCGCTGTTCTTCTTCAACGTCTACCGGTTGATCGTTGCGGCGCTGCTGCTCGGCATCGTTGCGATTTGGGGTAACTCGCTCGCGTTCGGATCGCGGGATCTCGTCGTGTTCGTGGTGGCGGCCGGCGGTTACGCGCTGTTTAGCATTGGTTGTTTCGCCATGACGAAGAGCAGGTGGAGATTCAACCTGCAGCTCACGCTGCAGGTTGCCGCCGACGTGGCGTTCATCGTGACCTTGATCTACGCGAGCAACGGCATCTCCAGCGGGCTCGGCTTGCTGCTGCTTGCCGTTCTCGCCGGTGCCGGGCTGATCAGCCGCGGACGCCTCACCCTGTTCCATGCCGCCCTCGCCAGCATCGGCGTGCTGCTCGAGCAGACCTATGACGTGCTCTACTTCGAGGCGAGCGAAGCGCAGTTCGTGCAGGCCGGACTGCTGTCCGTCGGCTATTTTGCGACCGCTTGGCTCGCCCATGCGCTCGCGAAGTACACGCTGGCGAGCGAGCAGCTCGCCGCGCAGCGCGAGATCGATCTTGCCAACATGGCGCAGGTGAACCAGCTCGTGATCCAGGACATGCAAGACGGGGTGCTGGTGGTCGACTCGGGTGGAATCATCCGGCAGATCAACGCGCGCGCCGAGCGCATGCTGGGTGCGTTGCCGGGGCGGCGCGACGCGCGGCTGGGCGAGTACAATCCGGCGCTCGCCGCGCGCTTCGACGCCTGGCGCCGCGGCGACGAGGCCGCCGACGCCGCGGCCGAATCGTTCTTCGACGGCACGGTGAGTGCCCGCTTCGTGCCGATCGGAGCGAGCCGCGAGCTGGGCGCGGTGATTTTTCTCGAGGATTTATCGCGGATTCAGGCGCAGGCGAGGCAGATGAAACTCGCCGCGCTCGGGCGCCTGACGGCCAACATCGCGCACGAGATCCGCAACCCGCTGGGCGCGATCAGTCACGCCACGCAGCTGCTGCAGGAGGAGCCGGCGTTGAACGACACGACGGGCCGGTTGCTCGCCATCATCTTCGACAATTCCCAGCGCCTCGACCGTATGGTGAACGACGTGCTGCGGCTGAACCGCTTCGACCGCGCCAACCGCGAGCCGTTTCTGCTGGTCGCGTTTTTGCGGAACTTCGTGGAGCAGTTCTGCCAGACCGAGAAGATCCGTCCCGAGATCTTTGCCATCGAACTTGCCGCCGATCCCGAGGTCGAATTCAACCGGACGCACCTCGACCAGGTGATGTGGAACCTGTGCCGCAACGCGCTGCGGCACTGCCGCAACGCCCAGGCGAGCATCCGCATTCGCGTTGGCCAGAATGCCCGCACCGGCGCGGTAAAATTGGATGTGGTCGACGACGGGCAGGGAGTGCCGCTCGAAGCGCGCAGCAAGTTGTTCGAGCCGTTTTTCACCAACGCGCCCGGCGGGACCGGGCTGGGCCTGTACATCGCGCGTGAAATGTGCGAAGCCAACGGTGCGACACTCGAGTATGTGGCAACGCCGTCCGGAGCGAAGTTCACCATACTCTGCAAGGGGGGTTGATGTCAAAGCCGCATATTCTCGTGGTCGACGACGAGGCCGACATCAGGGAGCTGCTAGGCATGACGCTCTCCCGCATGGGGCTTGAAGCCCACTGTGCAGCGAGCACCCACGAGGCCTACGCACTGCTCTCCAAGAACACCTATGACTTGTGCCTGACCGACATGCGGTTGCGCGACGGCGACGGGCTTGAGGTGCTCGACTACGTAGCGAAGAATCATCCCAGCATTCCGGTCGCGGTGATCACGGCGTACGGCAGCGCGGAAAATGCGGTGGCGGCGCTCAAGGCTGGCGCGTTTGACTACCTCGCTAAGCCCGTGTCGCTCGACCAGTTGCGCACGCTGGTGCGCTCGGCGCTGAAGCTACCCCCGGCCCCCGGGAGGCGCGGTGCGGACAGCGTGGAAGCGGGGTCCGAATTGGAGCTGCTGATCGGTGACTCGGCGCCGATGCAGGCGACGCGCCAGATGATCGACCGACTCGCGCGCAGCCAGGCGCCGATTCACATCACGGGCGAGTCCGGTAGCGGCAAAGAGCTCGCCGCACGGCTCATGCACTTGAAGGGCTCGCGCCGAGAAGGACCGTTCGTGGCGGTGAACTGCGGCGCCATTCCCGAGAACCTGATGGAATCCGAGTTCTTCGGCTACAAGAAGGGCGCGTTTACCGGCGCGGCGACAAACCGCGACGGCTTCTTTCAGGCGGCGAGCGGGGGCACGTTGTTTCTCGATGAAGTGGCCGACCTGCCGCTGCAGATGCAGGTGAAACTCTTGCGCGCGATCCAGGAGAAAAAAGTGCGCAAGGTCGGCTCGACCGGGGAGGAGGTCGTCGACGTGCGCATCATCAGCGCGACCCATCGCAATCTTGCCGGCGAAGTCAAGAGCGGGGGTTTCCGTCAGGATCTTTACTACCGGCTCAACGTGATCGAGCTGACGATGCCAAGCCTGCGGCAGATGCGCGAGGACATTCCGCGGATCGCAGCGGCGATTCTCAAGCGGCAGTCGGGAGCTGACGCGCCCGGTCTGTCGGCGGACGCGCTGCAGGCGCTGCAGGCTTATGACTATCCGGGCAACGTTCGCGAGCTGGAAAACATCCTCGAGCGCGCGCTGGCGCTCACAACCGCCGGCAAGATCCGGCGCGAGGACCTGCAGCTGGCGCCGACGGGGCGGGCGGCAGGGGAGGCCGAGCCGGTCGAGGTGAACGGGCTGCCGTTGCAGGAGCGACTCGATCTGGTCGAGAAAAAGGCAATCCTCGAAGCGCTGGAGCGCACGCACTACAACCGGACCGCGGCGGCGAAGCTTCTCGGCATCAGTTTTCGCGCTCTGCGCTACCGCATGGAGCGACTCGGGATCAGGGACGAGTTGGATGCCAAGGGCTGAGCGCGGCTTGTGCGCTCAGCCTTAAAGGATGAACCCGCCATCACATTGCGAGAGAGACTGCATATCAATGAGGAGGGGTTGGCCGACGGGGTACGGTTCATCCGTTCGCCCAACTGCGACGAGCGGCCGGCGGACACCGCGATCGAGCTCGTCGTGATCCACGCGATCAGCCTGCCGCCGGGCGAGTTCGGTGGCGCCGGCGTGATCGAGCTTTTCACCAACTGCCTTGATCAGACGGCACACCCCTATTACGCGACGATCGCGGGGCTCGAGGTCTCGGCGCATTTCCTGATCCGCCGCGACGGAGAGCTCGTGCAGTTCGTGCGGTGCGCCAAGCGCGCCTGGCACGCCGGCGCATCGACGTGGCGCGGGCGCAGCCGCTGCAACGATTTCTCCATTGGCGTGGAGCTCGAGGGGGCCGACGATTGCAAGTTTGAGGACGCGCAGTATGAGCAGCTCGCGGCGTTGACGCGCGCACTGCGCGCGCGCTACCCCATCGCTGAGGTGCTCGGCCATGCGGACGTGGCTCCTGGCCGCAAGACCGATCCGGGTCCGCATTTCGACTGGGCGCACTACCGGACCCGTAGTGGCCTTGCCTGAGGGTCGGCGCCCAGGCCGGATCGTGGCGGCGCCGCCATCCTGAAAGATTATATAAATATAAACAATAAATTACCGTCATTTCTCGGCGGTTCCGCGACGATCCTCAAAAAATCGGGGAAAGCTATTGCGTTCTCAGGATTACACTACTAGAATTTGTTCGAAAGCAGTACTAGACCACAATATATAGTGGTTGGAGTTTGCGGGTGATAGTACCCTCAAGTAATAAAAAAACCTATAACGATCAAGGAGTGGAAACATGCAGCTTGTCACCGGGACGACTCAGTCCCAGCCCACCGTCAACCTCAGTCAGGATGAGCCCGCCACGCGCCAGGATTTGCCCTACGCGGCGCACAAGGTGATACGCCGCAATGGCGCGGTGGTCGAGTTCGAGCCTGCGAAGATCTCGATCGCCATGACCAAGGCTTTCATCGCGGTGAACGGCGGTCAGGGCGCAGCGAGCGCCCGGGTGCGCGAGCAAGTGGCGCTACTCACCGACAACGTGTTGAACGCGCTAGTGCGGCGCCAGCCCTCTGGCGGCACCTTCCACATCGAGGACATCCAGGACCAGGTCGAACTCGCGCTGATGCGGGCCGGCGAGCACAACATCGCGCGCGCCTACGTGCTCTACCGCGAGGAGCGGGCCCACGAACGCGCGCGCGAGCGACAGCAGGCGCAGGCCGCTGCGCCCGCTGCCAAAGCCGGCATCAATGTGACCGACGGCGGGTTTACCAAGCCGCTCGATATCGCATGCATCACAGCACTGGTCGAGAGCGCCTGCGAGGGACTGGGACGCGAGGTGAGCGCCGCGCCGGTGCTCGTCGCCATGCAGCGTGACCTCTACGACGGGGTGCCGATGGAGGAAGTGCGCAGGTCGCTGACCCTTGGTGCGCGCGGCCTGATCGAGCAGGACCCCGGCTACAGCTACGTTACCGCGCGGCTGCTGCTGCATTCTCTGCGGCTCGAGATCCTGGGCGAGGAAGTGACCCAGGCCGAGATGGCGACCCGCTACGCCCAGTATCTCCCGGAGTTCGTGAAGCAGGGCATCGCGGCCGAGCTGCTCGACGAGCGCCTCGGCCAGTACGATCTCCAATGCCTCGGGGCGGCGCTCGACGCCAACCGCGATCTGAAGTTCACCTATCTTGGGCTGCAGATCCTCTACGACCGCTACTTCCTGCACGTGCGTGGCCGGCGCATCGAGCTGCCGCAAATTTTCTACATGCGGGTGGCGATGGGGCTTGCGTTGAACGAGCCGGAGGGCAGCCGCGAAGCGCGGGCCATCGAGTTCTACAACGTGCTTTCCAGCTTCGACTTCATGAGCTCGACGCCGACGCTGTTCAATTCCGGTACGCGTCGCTCCCAGCTCGCGAGCTGCTACCTCACGACGGTGTCCGACGACCTGGACGGCATCTACGAGGCGATCAAGGAGAATGCGCTGCTGCAGAAGTTCGCCGGCGGCTTGGGCAACGACTGGACGCCGGTGCGGGCGCTGGGCTCGCACATCAAGGGCACCAACGGCAAGTCGCAAGGTGTCGTGCCGTTCCTCAAGGTTGTCAACGATACAGCGGTGGCCGTGAACCAGGGTGGCAAGCGCAAGGGCGCCGTGTGCTCGTACCTGGAGACCTGGCACCTCGACATCGAGGAATTCCTGGAGCTTCGCAAGAACACCGGCGACGACCGCCGTCGCACGCATGACATGAACACCGCCAACTGGGTACCGGATCTGTTCATGAAGCGCGTGATGGAGAATGGTGAGTGGACGCTGTTCTCGCCCTCGGACGTGCCGGACCTGCACGACAAGTTCGGGAAGAACTTCGAGAAGGCTTACCTCGAGTACGAGCGCCGCGCCGCGACGGGAGGGTTGAAGCTCTACAAGAAGATCCCCGCGCAGCAGCTGTGGCGCAAGATGCTCACCATGCTGTTCGAGACCGGGCATCCATGGATCACGTTCAAGGATCCGTGCAATCTGCGCAGTCCGCAGCAGCACGTGGGCGTGGTGCACAGCTCGAACTTGTGCACCGAGATTACCTTGAACACCGGTCCCGACGAGATTGCGGTGTGCAACCTGGGCTCGGTCAACATGCCGGCGCATCTCGACCTCTCGACCCGCTGCATGGACATGGAGAAGCTGAAGCGCACCGTGGGCACCGCCATGCGCATGCTGGATAACGTCATCGACCTCAATTTCTACTCGGTCAACAAGGCGCGCAACGCGAACTTCAAGCACCGCCCGGTCGGGCTCGGCATCATGGGCTTCCAGGATTGCCTGCACATGCTGCGCGTTCCCTACGGTTCGCAGGCGGCAGTGGAGTTCTCCGACCGCTCGATGGAGGCGATCGCCTATACCGCGTTCTCGGCCTCCGCCGACCTCGCCGAGGAGCGCGGCCCGTACTCCACGTTCAAGGGCTCGCTGTGGGAACGGGGCATCCAGCCGTTTGACACGCTGAAGCTGCTGGCCGACGAGCGCGGGGGCTACGTCGAGTGCGACATGTCGACCACCCTCGACTGGGGTGCGCTCGGCCGCCGCATCAGGCAGGTCGGAATGCGCAATTCGAACTGCCTCGCAATCGCGCCCACGGCAACGATTGCCAACATCACCGGCCTGTCGCAGTGCATCGAGCCAACGTATCAGAACCTGTATGTGAAATCGAACCTCTCGGGCGAGTTCACCGTGGTCAACGAGTTCCTGGTGCGCGACCTGAAGAAGTTGAACCTCTGGGACGAGGTGATGATCGCCGATCTCAAGTACTTCGACGGCTCTCTCGCGAAGATCGACCGCATTCCGCCGGATGTGCGCAGCCTCTACGCGACGGCGTTCGAGATCGATGCGAAATGGCTGGTCGAGTGTGCGGCGCGCCGCCAGAAGTGGGTCGACCAGTCGCAGTCGCTCAACATCTACATGGCAGGCGCTTCGGGCAAGAAGCTGGACGAGGTCTACAAGCTCGCGTGGCTGAGGGGGCTGAAGACCACCTACTACCTGCGCACGTTGGGAGCGACCTCGGCGGAAAAGTCGACCGGCAGGGCGGGGCAGCTGAACGCCGTGCCGGCGGACGGGGGTGTCGGCGCCCAGGAAGCGCAGCCGAAGGCGTGCTCGATACTCGACCCGGAGTGCGACGCGTGCCAGTAAAGCAGGATTGAGAATTCACGAGTGAGGGGCTAGGGGTGAGGTAAGGATTTGCTTCGCGGAGTGACGGCCGGTACACCGACGATACCGATAAAGAACCGGCGCCGCACCGGAAAGTGTCCACCCACAAGAGCCAATAAAGGAGACTGAGCGTGTTGCAATTCGAGGAACACAATACCGCAGGGATCGGCGCCGGCTACGGCCCGCAGACGGGAATGCCGGCCGGCCCCGCGATCGCGCTGAGCGGCACTGTTGTGGCAGACATGCGCCGCGTCAACGTCGCGGACAAGCGCTTGATCAACGGCCGCACCGATGTCAATCAGCTCGTGCCGTTCAAGTACCGGTGGGCGTGGGAGAAGTACCTGTCGGCTTGCGCCAACCACTGGATGCCGCAGGAAATCCAGATGAGCCGCGACATTGCGTTGTGGAAGGATCCCAACGGGTTGACCGACGACGAGCGTCGCCTGGTGAAGCGCAACCTCGGCTTCTTTGTTACCGCGGATTCGCTCGCGGCGAACAACATCGTGCTCGGGACCTACCGCCACATCACCGCGCCCGAATGCCGCCAGTACCTGCTGCGCCAGGCGTTCGAGGAGGCGATCCATACCCACGCCTACCAGTACATCGTCGAGAGCCTGCAGCTCGACGAGGGCGAGGTGTTCAACGCCTATCACGAGATCGACTCGATCCGCGACAAGGACGAGTTCCTGATTCCGTTCATCGAGACGCTGACCGATCCCTCGTTCAGGACCGGCACGTCGGGCAACGACCAGAAGCTTCTGAAGAGCCTTATCGTGTTCGCTTGCCTGATGGAGGGGCTATTCTTCTACGTCGGCTTCACGCAGATCCTGGCGCTGGGCCGGCAGAACAAGATGACCGGCGCAGCCGAGCAATACCAATATATTCTTCGCGACGAGTCGATGCACTGCAATTTCGGCATCGACATGATCAACCAAATCAAGCTCGAGAACCCGCACCTGTGGACCCCGGAGTTTCGCGACGAAATCCGCGAGCTGTTCACGAGAGGCGTCGAGCTCGAGTACCGCTATGCCGAGGACACCATGCCGCGCGGCGTACTGGGATTGAACGCTGCCATGTTCAAGGAGTACCTGCGCTTCATCGCCAACCGCCGCTGCCAGCAGATCGGGCTCGACCCGCTCTACGAGGGGGCCACCAACCCGTTCCCGTGGATGGCGGAGATGATCGACCTCAAGAAGGAGAAGAATTTCTTCGAGACGCGGGTAACCGAGTACCAAACTGGCGGAGCGCTCACCTGGGAGTGACCGGCGCCATCCGAGGCAAGCTCAAGCTTCGAGCGATAACAGCAGAGCGGGAGGTGCGCTGAATTGGCAGTGAGCCTGAAGTACCGCCGTTACCGCAGCCGCCGGCCGGGCATGCATACTGTCACCGAGCTTCGTGCCGAGCGCAACTACATGCTCTGGTTACGCTTCGACGACGGCCTGGAAGGCCGCGTCTACCTCGGCGATCTAGTGGCCACGAACACCTATCTGGCGCTGTCCGATGAGGAGACGTTCAGCCGGGCTGCGATCGATCCCGTGTCGAACGCGGTGATCTGGGAGGGCGGAATCAACCTCGATCCGGACGTTTTATACCGTGATCTGGTGAGCAAGGCCGTAGCGGCATTGCATTGAACTGCGGCAACGCCGGCGCCGCGAGCCCGTCATCGGGCCCGGTGCGGCTCGTGCGGCAGCCGGTTGCCCCGTGCAGTCTGGCCGGGCCGCCGTCGGCAGGACATTGCGCCCCGGGGCGCAGTGCCTTTGGCAACCTTGAAATGGAGGCTTGCATGGCTAAAGCGAAGAAGAGAAAGGCCAAGAAAAAAGCAGCTAACAAAACCGCCAAGAAGAAGCTAGCACGCGGCAAGGCGACCAGGAAGAAAACGGCTGCGCGCAAGAGCGCCCCGCGCAAGCCAGCCGGAAAGGCGGCCAAAAAAAAGCCGGCTGAGAAGCCGGCTAAGAAGAAAGCAGCCAAGAAAAAATCCGCTGCCAGGAAAAAGGCTGCACCCAAATCGGTGGCACAGCCCGCTGCGCCGGCACCGCCAGCACCAGCGGCACCCCGTCCGGTTGCGGTACCGGGTGCCTGGCCGTTTCCGATGGGCAATCGGCCCTGACTAACACAATGCCTGCGGTCCGTTTGCCTCCGGGAGGAGTCCAGCGGGGCCGCGGGCGTTGCGTTTTGCCACTCCGACAGCAGAGCCGTAACGATACAAAATCTCGGCCCGCCCCGCAACCAGTCCGGTATGTGGTCCTCGGTGACAGGCCCCGCGTTGCTCCGGGGTCGCTGGCCAAATATAAGTACATTTATAAAACAAACAGTTGAATAGTCATCGTGGCGCGTTGCGCGCGCCTTCGTGGCCCGCGACGGATCGTGGGCATTGTCCCAACACTAACGGAGTGCGGGTTCCGCGGACCGCAAACGCCCGGCTGCGACCGCCGGGAAGGGAGCGATCGTGAACGCAAGAAGCTTAGCCTCGGTGCTGTGGTTCGCGCTGATGGCAGGTGCTGGCGACGCTGGCGCGCAGACGCCCGGCGTGGCCATCCATTCGGTGAAGGGCAGCTTCGAGGACGTGAAGGAGCGCGTGGTAATGGCGATCGAGGCTCGCGGGATGGTGCTCAATTACACCGCCAAGATCGGCGACATGCTCGAGCGTACCGGCAGGGACATCGGCCGTGACCGCCCGATCTACGCCAAGGCCGAGCTGCTCGAGTTCTGCAGCGCGAAGCTCTCCCGTGACGCCATGGAGGCCGATGCCCGCAATATCGTCTTCTGCCCTTACGCCATTGCCGTCTATTCGATGCAGCGGGACTCCAAGCAGGTGTACGTCTCGTACCGCAAGCTCGGCATGCTCGGTTCGGAGAGGTCGCTGAAGGCGTTGCGCGCGGTCGACCGGATGCTCCAGGAGATCGTGCGCGAGGCGACGCAATAGGCACGCGTCCGTGGAACGAAGGCGCATCAATGCAATGAACATGCGGTCGGCGGGCTATGACCTGGCGAGCCGGGTGCTCGAGATCGAGTCTACCGGCGCAATGTCGTGCGCTACGCCTGGGTGCCGGCGGAAATCCACCGCCGTCTGATGAGAGCGTCGTCGCCAGCGAGCTTCTTCCGGGACAACATCGACGGGGATTTTCCGGCGACGCGGGTGCACTGGCAGCTTGTCGGCGTTCGTCTCGACAAGCTGCTGAGCTGGACAACACATTGCCAACGGACCTGATCATGATCGTCAAGAAGGGTAGCTCGTTCCGGACGATGGCCGATTTGAAGGGCAAGAAGGTCGCGCATACCTCGCCGTCGTCGAACTCGGGCCGCCTCGCGCCGCAGGTGCTGTTCCCGGGCGAAGGCCTCGTGCCGGACAAGGACTACAAGGTCTTGTTCTCGGGTGGGCACGGCCAGTCGGTAAAGGGCGTCGAATCCGGCGACTACGATGCTGCGCCGGTCGCCTCGGACGTATTCACCCGCATGGCGACGCGCGGCGAGATCAAGGCCGCCGATTTTCGCATCATCTACCGCAGCCCGGTGTTCCCGACCTCGTCGTTCGCCTACGCTCACGACCTCGCGCCGGATTTCGCGAAGCAGATCATCAACTGCTTTTACGATTTCCGCTTCCCGCCCGAGATGGTGAACACCTTCGCCGGCGCCGACCGCTTCTTCCCGATCACCTACCAGAAGGACTGGGCGGTGGTGCGGAAGATCGCGGAGGGCCGGCACACCGTACAACCGCTCGGCCTACGATAAAGAATCGGCGCGCGAAGAGGCCGCGCGCAAGAAGAAGCTGCAGCAGAGAGCCAAGAAGTAGTGATGGCGGAGGCTCCTCAGCCTGCGGATCCCGGCGCGCCGGTCCTCGAGGTCCGCCGACTGCGCAAGTATCCGCAGGCGGATATCGACGCCGCGTTCGATCTGCTCGACACCGTGGGGCTTACCGCGTACGCCAACCAGCGTGCCGACGCGCGCTCCGGCGGGCAGCGGCAGCGGGTGGGCATCGCGCGCGCGGTGATGCAGCGGCCGGAGTTGCTCCTTGCGGACGAACCGACCTCGTCGCTCGATCCCAAGACCTCGGTGGGGATCATGGAACTCATGGTCTCGATCGCGGAGAGCCGGCGGATTCCGGTGATCCTCAATATTCACAACGTCCCGCTCGCCAGACGCTTCGCCACGCACATCATCGGTATGTCGGACGGCAGCATCGTGTACGACGGCCCACCCGGCGGCCTCACCGACGAGCGTCTTAAGCAAGTCTACGGCGGAGAGGACTGGCTCGAATGACAGTGACCGGCGCCCCGTGACTGCCGCAACGCCAGCCCGACAGCCCGCGTTTCTGCCCAACTGGCCGGCGCGCCTCGCTTGGCTCGCGTTGGCCGTGTACGCGCTCTACGCAGCCTCGCTGCTGGACGTCACCTGGGAGCGTTTCGTTCTCGGAATCGAGAACGCGGTGAAGTTCCTCGGACGGATGGTGCCGCTCGAGACCGAGGCGTCCAAGATGAAGCTGATGATGCGCGGGCTGTACGAGACGATCGAGATCGCGGTCATCTCGTCGGCCTTGGGCATCCTGCTGTCGCTGCCCATCGGGCTTCTGGCAGCCCGCAACCTGATGCCGTACTGGATTACCTGGCCGATGCGGCCCCTCATCGCACTCTGCCGGTCCTTTCATCAGGTGATCGTGGCGATCCTCTTCGTCAAAGCCGTGGGGTTCGGCGCGCTCGCGGGCATTCTCGCGTTGACGGTGGCCTCGGTCGGATTCATCGCCAAGCTCCTCACCGAGGCGATCGAGGAAATCTCGCTGAAGCAGGTCGAGGTGATCCGCGCAACAGGCGCGCCATTCATGAACGTGATCACCTACGGCGTGACGCCACAAGTGCTCACGCGCTTCGTTGGTTTTGTCACTTACCAGTTCGATTCCAACCTGCGCAATTCCACCATGGTGGGCATCGTGGGGGCGGGCGGCATCGGCGGCACGATGTTTGCGGCATTCCGGAGTTTCTGTACGACGCCCATATGCAGGTCGCGGATCTGCTGCGACGCATGTGGCCGATCGATTGGGCGCATTACCCCAAGGGCGTGCACGAGGCGCTGATCGAAACGCTGCACATCGCCAAGCTCATGCTCGTTTCCGCGCGCTCGGTCAACTCGCTGGTTTGGGCGCTGCTGTTCGTCGCCATCTTCGGGCCTGGCGCTCTGGCGGGCACGATGGCAATCGCGCTCCGCTCGATCGGGTTCGTGGGCAAGCTCTTCGGGGAGGCGCTGATGCTGGTGGCGATCTTCTCGGTGGTGATCGTCGCTGAAGTTGCCGTCACCTACATTCGCAAGAAGTTCATCTAAAACCGGTGACCGCTGCTGGCGATTAGCTCGCCGGCGAGCGCTTCTTCCACAGCTCGGCGAAGGCGCTGACCGCCGCGTCGATCTCCGCCGGCCCTATGTGGCGGTGGGTGACGAAGCGCAGCGCCCAGCCGTCGGCCGGTGCGACCCGTATCCCCGCCTCCTGCATGTCGGCCGACCACTGCGCGGCGCGGCGCCCGCTTTTCCGCACATCCACCCGAACGATATTGGTCTCGACCTCGCGCGCATCGGTGAGGCTCGCATCGATCGCGTGCAGCCCCGCGGCGAGCCGCTTGGCGGTTGAGTGGTCTTCTGCCAGCCGGGCGACCATGGTCTCGAGCGCAACGATGCCCGCGGCGGCGAGCGGACCCGCCTGGCGCAGATTGCCGCCGACCATGCGGCGGAAGGCGCGCGCGCGCTCGATGAAGGCGCGGGAGCCGCATAGGATGGAACCCACCGGGGCGGACAGCCCCTTCGACACGCAGAAAGTGACCGAATCGGCGTTGTGCGCGATCTCCCGCGCCACGACCCCGAGCGCAGTTGCCGCATTGAAAAGGCGCGCGCCGTCGAGGTGGACCGGCACTGCGCGCTCGTGCGCAAGGTCGTAAACGGCCTTCATGTGCGCGAGCGGCAGGACGGCGCCACCGGCGCGGTTGTGCGTGGTTTCCATGCACACGAGCGCGGTGCCGAAACTCTGCCGCGTCGGCAGGCGCATCGTCTCGCGCAGCTCGTCAAGATCCATTCCGCCGCGGCGGCCCGGCAGCCCCTTGTAGAAGGCGCCCGCGAGGGCGGTGATGCCGCCCAGCTCGGAATTGAGGATATGCGAGCCCGATTCGAGTAGCACCTCGCCGCCGCGCTGGGTGTGGGTCAGCACGGCGACGAGATTGGTCATCGTGCCGCTCGGCATAAACGCGCCGGCTTCCTTGCCGGTGCGTTCGGCAGCCATCGCTTCGAGCTTCATGGCGGTCGGGTCGCCGTCACGCGAATCGTCGCCGAAGCTCGCCTCGCGCATCGCGTCGAGCATCGCTTCGGTGGGGCGGGTCACGGTGTCGGTGCGCAGGTCGATCATGTTGTGCCGTTCCAGTTCGTAATCGCGTTTCTGCGCCGGGCTGCGCGGATCAAACTCGTGCGGCGAGTATGCAGCCAGCGACCTGGCTGAAGCCCGCGCCGCCTCGGCCGCTCGTGACGTAGGCGGGGGCCTGCTCGAGCCGGCCGTCAAATTCGCGAATATTGGCGACCCCGACCGCGTGCGGAAAATGGGCGAAGATCGGGCAGGCGCGGGACATTTTCGCAGAAGTCGATAGCGAGGTCGGTCTCCCGGTATTGCTGGTCGCCGGCGATGGCGGATCCTGGCACCGCTTTGACGATCCCCGCCCCGATCTCGATCAGCCGCGCATGGTTGTCCGCCCGCGTCTGCGCTTCATCGACGAATCGCCGCTGCATTACCCGCCGTTCCGGGTCGTAACGAAAGTAGAACGCGCCGTTCTCGCCGACCACGCCATCCACCGGCCACATGCGGGCGATATGGTCACACCAGCCGGCTGCGCGGCCCGTGATCGGTATCATCAACAGCCCGGCGCGTTTCAGTCGCTCCAACGCACCGTACGCCTCTGCGGTCAGGCGGCCTTCCGTAGTGAGCGTGTCGTCGATGTCGGCAAACACGCCGCGTATCGCGCGCCGGGCATGGAGCCCGAATTCGGACAGGGGGCGCATGCCAAGGTGACCGGTGATCCGGGACGCGTTCATGCGCAGGCCTCGTGGCCGGCCGGCGGTGCCGGATGTGGGACGAACCCGAAGCGCTGCGGCACGTCGCGCGCTGCGATCGGTGCGACTTTCAGGGTGGCACCGCCGAATCTGAGGGCGATATCCACGTGGTTTCCTTGCGCGATCAGATCCATCTGCCGCGCCAGCACATCGTCGATGAGCTGTTCGCCCGTGGTTGCCCAGAAACAGGGGAGCAGTCGCTCGAGATCCTGGTCATGTATCAGACCCACCCCGTGCTCGGTATCGATGAGCGTCGCGCCGTCGTCGTCGATCCACGCGCCCGACAGCGCGGTCGCCGCCGCGCCGGTGTGAGCCTCGAGCGTCAGGGACACGCCGTCAGCACCGACGATGCGGTACACGAATGGCGTGTAATCAAGCGCGGCAAACACTCGCTGCGGGCCATTCTGAAAGAACCAGCGGCCGCCGGCGTCGTGCTCGTAGTTGCGGCCAATGAAGTCGTTGACGGCGGGATTGGTGATGCGTTCACCCCGGATCAGCCACCGGCCGCGGCGGTCGAGTTGCAGCCAGCCGTAGACCGCGGGTACGTCCGGCCACTTGGCAATGCCGCGCAGCACGATGTCATCCATGCCCGGATTCTACATGTGCGTCGACGCTGCGTGCGCCCAGGTCCGGGCCACCCGTCACTGCTCCTCAGCATGAGCAGTCTTGGCGTGGTGCGCGGCGAGGTCCTTCTGGACGTTGGGCGGCACCGGCTCGTAGTGCGAGAGCTCCACCGAGAACGAGCCCTGGCCCGCGCTGACCGACTTCAGCCGTGCCTGGTAGTTGTTGAGCTCGGCGAGCGGCACTTGCCCCTTGATCGTGAGCGTGCCCGGGGTGAGGGTATCGGTGCCGCTGATCTGCCCGCGCTTGGAGGAGATGTCCCCGGCAATGTCGCCCATATTTGCCTCGGGGACGTTGACCTGGATGGTAACGATCGGCTCGAGCACGATCGGGCGCGCCTTCGCGATGGCGTCCATGAACGCGCGCTTGCCGGCGGCGATGAAAGCGACCTCCTTGGAATCGACCGGATGATGCTTGCCGTCGTAGACGATGACCCGGACGTCATGCATCGGATAGCCGGCGACCGGCCCGCTGTCCAGCACCTGGCGGACCCCTTTTTCGACGGCGGGAATGAACTGGCCGGGAATCGTGCCTCCCTTCACGTCGTCCACGAACTCGAACCCGGCGCCGCGCTTGAGCGGCTCGACCCGGAGGAATACCTCGCCGAACTGCCCCGCGCCGCCGGTCTGCTTCTTGTGGCGGTGATGGCCTTCCGCCTTGGCGGTGACTGTCTCGCGGTACGGGATGCGCGGTGGCTTGGTGGCGACCTCGACGTGATACTGGCCCGCCATCTTGTCGAGGATGTAGCGCATGTGCAGGTCGCCCAGGCCGCTGATCACGGTCTCGTTGACGGAGGCGTGATGCTCGACCTTGAAGGTCGGATCCTCGGCGGCGAGCTTGTGCAGAGCCTCGGAGATGCGCTGTTCGTCACCCCGGCGCTTGGGCTCGATCGCGAGGCTGTGCATCGGCATCGGAAATTCCAGCGGCGCGAGATGGATGTGGTCTTCGTCGTGCGAGTCGTGGAGCACGGCGTCGAAATGAATTTCCTCGACCTTCGCCACGGCGCCGAGATCGCCCGGCACGAGCGCGTTGGTCTCGACGAAGTCCTTGCCTTGCACGAGGAAGGGATGGCCGACTTTGAAGGGTTTTTTGCCATCGCCGATGAAAAGCTGCGTGTCCTTCGTAATGGTGCCCTGGCGGACGCGGAACACGCCGACCTTGCCGACGAACGGATCGATGACCACCTTGAACACGTGGGCGAGCACGTGTTTGTCGGGATCGGGCTCGGCCTTGATCGGCGTAGCTTTTTCGCCTTCGCCCCTGAGGAACTGCGGCGGATTGCCTTCAGTCGGGTTGGGCATGAGCTTGACGACGATATCGAGCAGCTCGGCGACGCCTGCGCCATTGCGCGCGGAGGCGAAGCACACCGGGATCAGGTGGCCGTCGCGCAGCGCCTGCTCGAACGGTGCGTGCAGCTCGCCAGGCGCGATGTCTCCTTGCTCGAGATACTTGGCCATCAGCTCCTCGTCGACTTCCACCACCTGATCGATCAGCGCCTGGTGCGCCTCCCCGACCGACGAGAAATCGGACTCGCCGGAGGGATTGAAAAAACAGTCGACGACGCGGGTGCCGCCGCCCGCCGGAAGGTTGATCGGCAGGCACTCCTTGCCGAACGTGGCCTGGATCTTGGCGAGCAGCCCGGGTAGGTCGATGTTCTCGGCATCTATTCTGTTGATCACGATCATGCGGCACAGGCTGCGCCTCTCCGCCCACTGCATCATCCGTCTGGTGATCATCTCGATGCCGTTCTGGGCGTTGACGACGACGACGGCTGTCTCTACGGCGGGCAGTGCGCCGATGGCCCGGCCGATGAAGTCGGGCAGGCCCGGGGTGTCGATGAGATGGATGCGGGTGTCGGCGTGGTGGAAATGGACGAGAGAGGCGTTGAGCGAGTGCTGGTAGGTTTTCTCGAGCGGATCGAAGTCGCAGACTGTCGATCCGCGCTCTACGCTGCCTGCGGCGCCGATCGCCCCGGCTCGCAGCAACAGCGCCTCGGCCAGCGTCGTCTTGCCGGATGCACCGTGGCCTACCAGTGCAATGGTGCGGATTGCCTCAGGGGAGAACTTTGGCATCGTGACCTCCTGCGTCCGATTTGGTGCCCCCGCGTGGATACCGTGGCGGCGCGCGCCTCGATCGGGATCACGGGGGTTAATTCGAGTATAAACGCCGCCCCCGGCCCGTTTCAAGCGAGGCGCTTAACCCCATGCGGCTGCTGCGCGCGTTTATATCCGTAGCATCAACTGGATGCGAACCAAGGAGCCGGTGATGAGAATCAGGAGCCAAATCGCCGCTTGCGTGGTGCTCGCGCTGTTGACAGCCCCGGCCCACCGCCGCCGGCACTCTCGCCGATGTCAGCATCCACGGCGGGGCGCAGGAGCGAACGCTGCCGGTGTATCGCCACGACGGCCGCTATTACGTGGTCGGCAAGCCCGGCAAGGAATACCGGATCCGGGTGCGCAACCGCACCGGCGAGGAGATTCTCGCAGTCGTCTCGGTCGACGGCGTAAGTGCGGTTTCGGGGAAAACCGCGGCGTGGGAACAGACTGGTTACGTGCTGTCGCCGTACCAGAGCTACGACGTCGCCAGCGGGCGCAAGAGCCTGCGGCGGGTCGCGGCGTTCTTCTTCACGCAGCACGAGAACTCCTACGCTGCACGGACCGGCCGGCCCGACGACGTCGGCGTCATTGGCGTCGCCATTTTCGCGAAGAAGACACAACCCGCCATCGGCGAACCGCGACCGCACACGCAACGACTCGGCGGACAGCCCGTTTCCCGGCTCGGCTGACAAAACAGCGGGCCTAGCAGCCTGTCGGACAAGACGTGATCAATGGTCGGTGTGAATGCGTGGGACATCGCTCCTGGTTACCTCGGAGCCGAGAGGCTGCTTGAGCCGGCTGTCCATATTTCCCGCGAGCTGCGCGTTGTCGCACGGCTCGAAGCCTTGGCCTTGGACCTTCATGATGCGCGAATCGGCGTCGGTGAGATTGACCTGCGCCTTGGGGTCCACCTCGGGGCTCGGCGGAGCCGGGGGCGGGCCCGGGGGGGGCGCGCCCCGCGTTCTTGCGCCGCTCGCGCTCGGCCTTACCGAGCTTCAACAGCCCGTTCGTGCGCGCAATGAGCAGCACCTGCACGAACAACGCCTTCACCTCTTCGGCAAAGCGCCGCCGGAACGCAGTATCGCGGTCCACCCGTATGAGTCGGCTCATCAGCCATGCCGCTCGATCAACCTGTCCTGCCTGCCTAGACAGAATGGCTTACCGATAGCAGGCGGCCTGCCTGCTCGGTATCGTGGATTGCGTGGCGAGCCACGCAGAGCCACACGTTGAGCACGAGGGCGTCAACCAGCGAGAAGAGGCAGGCCATGCGTAAGTCTAGCAAGCTATTGGTGGGAATGGACGTGCACAAGGATTCGATCGATGTTGCCACGGGCGACGAAGGGGGAGGCGAAGTGCGCCACTTCGGGGCAGTGGGTGGGGATCGGGCGGCGGTGTTGCGGCTGGTACGTAAGCTCGAAGCGACCGGAAAGGCGCTGGTTTTCGTGTACGAGGCCGGCCCCTGCGGGTTCGGCATCTATCGGCTGCTGCGCGGGCGCGGGCACGAGTGCTGGGTGGTGTCTCCGGGTCTGACGCGGCGCTCCAACGCCGACCGGGTGAAGACCGACCGGCGCGATTGCCCGAAGCTGTGCCGGCTGGCGCGCGCCGGGGAGTTGAGCGCCATTTACATCCCCGATGAGGCCGGCAAGCGGGTCGAGCGGATCGAGACGGCGATCCGAGCAGAACTCCCCCAGTGGCGCTGGCAGCCGGTGGTGGAGGCGCTGCAGGCCTTTCGCGGCATCCGCGCCATCCCCGCCGTGCGGCTGGGGGCAGAACTGGGCGAGCTGTCGCGTTTTACCTCCGTCCGGCACCTGATGGGTTATCTCGGACGGGTGCCCTCGGAGAATTCCACCGGCGCGCACCGGAACCCGCGAACACCGACTACGAGATCCACCCCGCCCAATCCAACCACCAGACCCGATAGGCGACGCGGCGCGCTCGCGGTCGGAGAACCCTCGTCGGAACGTTATTGATCCGGCCCTCGGACCGGCACCTCAGATCCTAGAGCGAGGCAGCTCCGTGACGAACAACAGTCTTGCGGCTAACCAACGCCCGAATATCAGCTTGATCGACCGTCGTCTTTGTGATGCCCGCCGCGTCCCCTATCGGGTTCGTTTCAACGGCAAGAAAACATGCTGGGCAAAAAAGCAGGGGGCCTCGTCGCCACTTGACACAGGTAAGTCATATCAACGTACCACCGTCATTCAGATTGACGCCGACCCCTCCCAAACCGCACTTTTATTTAGCAGCTTGTCGGGACAGCGAAAGCCCGAAAAGCTGCTAGCGAGGACCGCCGGCCGAAGCGAACGCGCGGCGGAAAGCGACGCTCCATCGCGCTTCGCGCCGGCGCCGCAGCCGGAGAAGAAGCTCGGCACCGGGCATGGCCGCAATCAATCCGCGCCGGGGACCTATACAAGCTTCGAGCGCGCGCGTCCCGGGCCGCAGGAGGTGATCACGATCTTTTACGACACGCACCAGAACCTGGTTGCGTTGGGCGTAGTCCGGGTCCCGCGCGCGGCCGCGCCCGAACCGTTTCCCGGGCAGTTCGTCCCCGACCCGCGTTGATGGCGATGGACGTGAGGCGTGAGCGCATCGGCGAGCGGCACGCCGTGCTCATCCGCGAGCTCGTC
>Ga0326597_10000688_pt1 | contig 58654 bp, 56 predicted proteins | sample RVTome_12_FD_203789 | JGI IMG/M metagenome (GOLD analysis project Ga0326597, IMG submission 203789) | Soil microbial communities from uranium-contaminated site in the Upper Colorado River Basin, Wyoming, United States - RVT100D185 | ecosystem: Environmental > Terrestrial > Soil > Contaminated >...
GCCCGCACTCCGGGCAGACGTACATGTTCTGGGCCAGGTCCTTGCGATAGATCTGCGATGCGCAGCCGTCGCACTTGAGCCACAGGCCCGCAGGACTGGTGTCGTCGTCGCTCCGTGTCGGGCGGCTCCGCCGAAACCATCGCTCAAGCGCCACGTGTGCTCCCTTCGCAAGTCGTCGCCAGGGCCGCCCACTCCCGCGCCCCGCGGCATTCTAGCAGTCGCGTCGTCGACCCCGGACGACCGCGCCGTCGCCCGTGCGTCACCCTCGATCGGTGACCGCTGCCGGCGCCTCCGCACGCGTAGCACGCTCTGAACCCTCCGGTTCATCGCCGGAGTCGTGCCGATCGCCACCGTTCGCAGCCTCGTCGCGTGCGCCGCTATGCCCAAGAAACCGACCGCCTTCGTCGACGTCGAGGGCGCCCGCGCGGACGTCTCCTTCGAGGCAACCACCGTCCCAGATCTCTACCGTGCCCTCGGCATCTACGTCGCCGAGGATCACGCCGGCGACGCGCACGTCGCGGGCCCGTACCGGACCGTTTTCGATCCTGCCACCCGGCGCGATTTCGAGCAGACCGCCGACCTGCACGGCGCCGTACACCACGCCGTCGATGCGGAGCCTTCCCTCGGCCCGCACGGTTCCGTCGATGCGAGTGTCACGGTGGACGAAACTGAACGGTTCACGAGGATCGCTGCGTTTCGGCATCGGGCCCCCTTCGCCACGGAGCCTACCAGAGCGGCCGGCGGGCTCAGGCAGCGCCCGGCGAGTGTGCCGTTAGCGCGTCAGGCAGCCGTCTCGTGCGAGTCCGCACAAGGGTGTATCGTTGCGCCATGTCTCGAGCGGCGATCGTGCTGGTGACGGGCGTCGGACACGGCTTCGGGCGCGCGGTGGCACTAGCCTGGGGGCGCGCCGGGTGCGACGTCGTCTGCGCCGACCGGGACGTGGGCTTGGCGTCGAAGACCGCCGCCGAGATCGAGGAGGCGGGCGGACAGGCGATCCCGCTGCAGATCGACGTCACCGTCGGTATGGACGTCCGGCACGCCTTCGACAAGGTAGACGAGCTGTTCGGTCGCTTGGGTGGCGTCGTGCACGTCGCTGCCCGCTCTAGCGGGGCGGACCCGCTCCGCATGACCGACAACGAGTTCTCCGAGCTGGTGGACGACACTCTGCGCAGCAGTCAACTGGTGCTTCGAACCGCCTCGCGTGTCCTCACGCACGGATTCGCCGTGATCATCGCTCCACCATCCAGCGCCTCCGCACCCCAGAACGGGATGATCCGCGAGGGCCTGCGGGGCCTCGTCTCCGGCTACGCGCAACGCTCGCCGTCGCTTCGCGTCAACCTAGTCGTCCCCTCGCGCAACGCCAGCGATCCCAAGCACGACGCCCGACTGGTCAACGCCGTGCTGTACCTAGGCGGGGCCGGCGCCGAAGGCATCCATGGAACGACACTGGAGGTCGAGCTGCCCCCGCCGCCTCGGGTCGTCGAGCGCCTGCTTCCCGAAATCCAGGCTGCGCTGGACGATCGTGTGCGGCAGGACGACCTCGAGGCGGACAGTTGGCGTGGCACACCGGCGACCTTCTCGCCGGAGGACCCGTTCGAATACGGCACGGACGACGACGATGAACTCGACGACGTTCTCGATGACGATGACGACCCTGAGGACGACGATGAGGAGGTCGACGACGACCGTCGGCGCGACGAAGAGTCGGACGGGCGCTACCCGTACGGACGAAGGCCGTGGTGACCGGGGCGTTCTCGCTCCGGTGAGGCGGAGTTTGACAGCGTGAAGTGTCCATACTGTTCTTCGAGCGATACCCGCGTGGTCAACTCGCGCCCATCTGACGACGGGCACGCGATCCGGCGGCGACGCGAGTGCGATAGCTGCCACCGCCGCTTCACCAGCTACGAACGCACCCAGCTCGAGGCGTTGATGGTCCGCAAGCGTTCTGGGCGGCTGGAGGCGTTCCAACCAGACAAGCTCTTGGACAAGCTGCGGGTCGCGACCAACAAGCGGCCGGTGACGGAGAAGCAGTTGCGCGAGTTCGCTTACGGCTTCGAGGACGACGTGCAGACGGCGCGCATCGACGCCGACGAGATCGGCCGGCGCACCTTGGAATTCCTGAAAGGGCTCGACGACGTCGCCTACATTCGTTTCCTGAGCGTGTACCGCGACTTCGACTCGGTCGACCGCTTCATCGAGGAGATCCGGCAGCTCGGCGGCACGGTGCCCAGCAACCCCTCGGAAACCACCGCGGCCGAGGGTGATAGCGCCGACGCGGGGCCCGAATGACGGTCGCCGAGCGCTTGCTCGCGCGACGGGGGCGTGCTAGAGTGCCGGTCGGCTTTTCGCGTGGCGATCCCCCGATCACCTTCGTGAAACTCGAGACACCGGAAACGCACCGGCAGACACACCGGAAGACTTTGCGCCCGACTCCCGCTGGGCGCCGCCGAAGGACGTGACGACCGTGAAGACCTACTTTCCCAAGGAGACCGAGAACGACTGGGTCGTGATCGACGCCGCCGGCAAGACCGTCGGCCGTCTGGCGACGCAGGTCGCTCAGATCCTCCGTGGCAAGCACAAACCGAGCTACACCCCGCACCTGGCGGGTGGTGACTTCGTGATCATCGTCAATGCCGAGAAGGTCGTCTTCTCCGGTTCGAAGCTCGATCAGAAGGTCTACACCCGCTACAGCGGCTACCAGGGCGGACTCAAGCAGGTCCCAGCCAGGGCCATGTTGGCCAAGCACCCGGAGAGGGTCCTCGAACGGGCGGTCTGGGGCATGCTGCCGAAGCACCGTCTCGGCCGCAAGTTGATCCGGCGCCTCAAGGTCTACGCGGGCGCCACCCATCCTCACCACGCACAACAGCCACGGGCCTTGGAGGTTCGCTGATGGATCAGTTTTACGGCACCGGCCGACGCAAGGAAGCGGTCGCACGCGTGTTCCTGCGCCCCGGCTCCGGCCGCATCAGCGTCAACGGCAAAGAATTCCAAGAGTATTTCCGTGGAATTCTGGTTGGCGTCCAGGCACTCGAGCCCCTCAAAGCGACCAACACGGCGGGACGCTACGACGCGCTGATCACCGTCAAGGGCGGCGGGCCGTCCGGTCAGGCCGACGCGATCAAGCTCGGTGTGGCCCGCGCTCTGCTAGAGGTCGATCCGGCCTACCGCGACATTCTCAAGGCTGCCGGTCACCTGACCCGTGACGATCGCGTGGTCGAGAGGAAGAAGTACGGCCTCAAAAAGGCGCGCCGCGCGCCGCAGTTCAGCAAGCGCTGAGGCGAGACGCCAGAACCTGACGGGCAGGCCGGTGGACCTCACCGGCCTGTTCTTCGTTCCGCCCGGCACGACATGCCCGGCACTTCGAAGGACACGACCATGGCCGATCTGCAAGCCGTCATCTTTGGCATCGTCCAGGGCCTCACCGAGTTCCTGCCGATCTCGAGCTCTGGGCACCTGGTGCTCGCCGCCAGCTGGTTCGGCTTCGCTGCGGAGGGTGAATCGCTGCATCTCGCGGTGGACATCGCCACGAATACCGGTACCTTTCTCGCCGTCCTCGTCGCCCTGCGGCGCGACGTGTGGATGGCAGCGAGCGGCTTCGCGCGGGGTTTGACCTCGGCGGTTGCCCGCCGCGAGGACGGTTGGCGACTCGCCTGGTTGGTGGTCCTCGGGTCGATTCCCACCGCCATCCTTGGCCTTGGCCTGCGCGGCGTGTTCGAACAACTGAACGCAGCCGTACCCGTCTCGATCGCCCTGGCCGTGACCGGCGTCATCCTCTGGACCGCACCGGTGCGCGGTGCCCGTAGCGACGCGGGACAGCTCGATTGGCGCGACGCCCTTATAGCCGGCGTCGCTCAGGGCGTCGCAGTGATTCCCGGCATCAGCCGCTCCGGTAGCACCATCGCAGCCCTATTGTGGCGAGACGTGGACGCCGCACTTGCCGCACGACTGTCGTTCCTGCTCTATCTGGTGGCGTCGGCGGGGGTGGCACTGATCGGATTCGCAGAGCTGCGCGACGCCGAGCTAGGTTGGCGGGCGGTGGCTTGGATGACCGTCGCGTCGTTCGTCACCGGTTGGCTGGCGCTGGCGTGGCTGTTCCGGATCTTGCGCAGCGGCCGGTTCCGCTGGTTTTCGCCCTACCTGTGGTTCGTCTCGAGCGCGACGCTGATCCGCGTGCTGGCGACCTGATCGAGACGCACGCCCCACGACCCGGCGACCATCGGCCGTGGGCTATCATCGAACGCCGAGAAGGAGACCCCGCCATGAACGTCGTCACCCGAATCGCGCCGTCGCCGACCGGGGATCCGCACGTCGGGACCGCCTACGTCGGCCTCTTCAACTTTGCCTTCGCCAAGCGGCATGGGGGGAGGTTCGTGTTCCGTCTCGAGGACACCGACCGCGAGCGTTACCACGCTGCCTCCGAGCGGCGCATCCTGGAGATGTTCTCCTGGCTCGGCATCGAGCCGGACGAAGGCCCGGGAATCGGTGGGCCTAACGGACCGTACCGGCAGAGCGAACGACTCGAGCTGTACCAGGCGCGCATCCATGAGCTTCTCGTTGCCGGCCACGCCTACCGGGCGTTCGAAACGGCCGACGAGCTCGATGCGATGCGGGCGGAGCAGCGGCGCAGGGGACAACCGCTCGGTTACGACGGACGCGGTCGCGAGCTGTCGACGGCAGAGCAGGCCAGGCGCGCCAAGGCGGGCGAGGCACACGTCGTCCGCTTGCGCACCCCCGACGAAGGTGCCACCCGCTTCAACGACATGTTGCGGGGCGAGATCGCCATCCCTAACGGCGAGATCAAGGACCCGGTGCTGATCAAGAGCGACGGCTACCCCACCTACCACTTCGCCAACGTCGTCGACGATCACGCAATGGAGGTAACGCACGTGATGCGGGCCGAAGAGTGGATCACCAGCACGCCGATCCACGCCCTCCTCTACCGCGCTTTCGGACTCGACATGCCGGTGTTCGTACACCTGCCGCTGCTCCGTAACCCGGACGCGAACAAGACCAAGATCAGCAAGCGCAAGCTCGACACCAGCGTAGCCTCCTATCGAGATCAGGGGATCTTGCCCGAAGCGTTGCGGAACTTCCTGGCCACCATGGGCTGGAGCATGCCGGATGGACGCGAAATCTTCTCGCTCGACGAGATGGTCGGCGCATTCGAACCCGAGCGGATCTCGTTGGGCGGCCCGGTGTTCGACCTGCGCAAGTTGCGGCACGTCAACGCTCGTTACCTACGCGAGGTCCTCCCGCTGGAGGAGGTCGCCGAGCGGGCCGCTCCCCTGCTTCGCGCAGCCGGTCACGATTGGGACGACCCGGAGTACCTGCTCGACGTGGTGGACGTGCTGCGGCCGCGAGCGGAAACTCTGAACGAGCTGGTCGAGCAAAGCGCCTATTTCTTTGGCGACGCCTACCCAATCTCGGACGACGCGCGCAAGCGTATCGCCGCGGGACAGCAGGCCCTCGTCGACCTAGAGCGGGCCTTCTCGATGCTCGACTTCTTCGACGAGGACGCCGTCGACGAACTGCTCGACGACTACGTCCGTTCCCGCGAAATCAAGAAGCCGCAGGTCCTCATGCCGCTTCGGGCCGCCCTAACCGGCACCACCAACGCCCCCTCGGTCACCGACCTGGTGGTGATCCTCGGCCGCCGACAGGTCCTGCGGCGCATCGGACGCGCCCTATCGGAGATGACGGCCGCGCTTCCTGACGACAATCCTGCAACCGAGGAGGCCACCGCTGCCGGACCGGCCGCGGCCGACGACGCGCCTACGCAGAGCGATGCTGCCGGAAGCGAGCGGGCTTCGTGAGCTGGTTCGATCGACTCAGGCACGGACTTGGTAAGACGCGCAGCGTGCTGGCCGCCGATGCGCCGAACCCGAACGCCCGCTGGGAGATGGACTGGGACGACCTCGAGTTCGCACTGATCGGCGCCGACGTCGGCGCTTCGATCGCACGCAGCGTCGTCGAGGAGGCGCGGCGCGAACGCGAGCGCGGCCTGAGCTTCCGAGAGGCGCTCGAACAGGCGTTGCTCGACCAGCTCGAACCGGACCGCATGCGCCAGAAGTTGCGGCGCGTCGGCTTCGATCTTGACGTGGCCCGCAACCTGGTAGAACCCGCCGGAAACGTGATCATGATCACGGGCGTTAACGGGGTGGGCAAGACCACCACCATCGCCAAGCTGGGCCAGTACTACCGGTCGGCCGGCAGGTCGGTCATGTTCGCCGCGGGCGACACCTTCCGTGCGGCCGGATCGGCGCAACTGGCGGTTTGGGGTGAACGTCTCGGGATCCCCACTCAGGTCGGACCGGATGGCGGCGATCCCAGTGCCGTTGCCTACGATGCGGCCGCCGTTCGGAGGGCAAAGGGCCGTGACCTGCTGATCCTCGACACCGCTGGCCGCTTGCACACGCAGCACAATCTCATGGAGGAGCTGAAGAAGGTTCGCAGGGTGATCGGCAAGGCAGACCCGGGCGAACCGAAGGAGGTATGGCTGGTCCTCGACGCCGTCACCGGCCAGAACGGGCTACAACAGGCCAAGCGCTTTCACGAGGCCGTGGACCTGACCGGCGTAATCGTCACCAAGCTCGACGGTACAGGCAAGGGTGGGATCCTCCTTCCCATCACCCGCGAGCTGGGTCTCCCTATCAAGTTCATCGGCGTCGGGGAAAGCTCCGAGGACCTGCAGCCGTACGACGCCGCCGCGTTCGTTCGCGCACTGCTCGACATGCCGGCCCGCGACGCCGCCTAAGCGCATGGCTCGCCAGGAGCGGACCGTCGACGATTCGGGACGAACCGCGTCCGTCCCCTGGGATGCCCTGGCCGATGCGCTCGCCTGCCTCACCGGGCCGCCCGCACCGAAGGCCGGGGGGCTGCAGACCGAGCGGACCACGATGGTACCGCTTGCCGGTGGCGAGGCTGAGCCGCTGCTGGCCAGGCTGCTTGCCGAGGGTCGAGCCATCGGCAATCAGGCTTGCTGGAGCTACCGATGCGAACCGTCCGACCCCGCCGCGACCGTACGGCGCTGGGAAGTGCCGGCGTGACCTCCCGAGCGCGTCCGGAACGCCCGCTGCTGCTGGTAGCGGCGACCGGTGCCGAGCTCGAGCCGCTGTGCAGCGCTCTACGCGAGGTGCGCCCTCGCGACGTGCCCGGATGGCCCGGTGGCGTCGAGGGCTCCCTCGACGGTCGCGCGGTGGTGCTGGCTCGTTGCGGGGTGGGAAAGGCGTCGGCGGCGGGTGCCGTGAGCGCGTACGCTGCCGACGTCTTCCCCTCGGCCGTGTTGATGACCGGCATCGCCGGAGCGTACGTCGGCGCGTTCGTTGCGGTAGGAGCCGTCGTGTGTGCCGCGTCCGAGTTCGATCTCGACGCCGGTCTGCTCGGCAGCATGGGGATGGCGAGCCTAGCCGAGGTGCCGCTTGCCCTGGTATCTTCCGACCTGACCGGGGCCGAGCCGGCGTACCAGCGATTCGCGACCGACGCGGATTGGACCGAACGGCTCGCAGCCGCCTGTGGGACCGTCCCGGTCGGGTTTGCAAGCTCCGACGCGATCTCCGCCGATCTCGACGTCGCGGCGGAGCGGGCCGCACGGTCTGGCGCTGCCGTCGAGTCCATGGAGGGCGCTGGCGCGGCGCTGGTTTGCGTGCGGCTGGGTCTGCCGTTCGCCGAGGTCCGCGGCGTGAGCAACGTCGCCGGCGTCCGCGACAAGCAGGCGTGGGACGTCCCCACCGCTATCCGCGCAGCCGGCCAGGCGCTGCGTACCGCCCTGCGACGCGACCGCTCCGGCTGAGGCAACCTGCCGGCCCGGCAGGCCCTACTGTATGCTCGGCCCATGCCACTGGTCAGCGGACTCGACATTCTGAAGAAGGCACGCGACGGCAAGTACGGCGTCGGGGCGTTCAACACCAACGACATGGAGATCACCCAGGCGATCCTCGGCGCGGCCGAGGAACGCCGCAGCCCCGTGATCATTGCCTGTTCGGAGGGAGCGCTCTCCTACGGCGGCGCGATCCTGCCCAAGCTGGTCGTCGAGCTCGCCCGTGACGCGAGCGTCCCGGTCGCGCTGCACCTCGACCATGGATCGTCGTTCGAATCGTGCCTGCGGGCGATTCGCATGGGCTTCACCTCGGTGATGATCGACAAGTCGCACGAAGTCGAGGATGTCAACGTTCGCGAAACCGCTCGCGTGGTCGAGGCGGCTCACGCCGTCGGCGTGACGGTCGAGGCCGAGATCGGGCGTCTTGGCGGCGTCGAGGAGCACGTCGTCGTCAGCGAAGAGGACGCCATACTCACCAAGCCTGACGAGGCGGACCGGTTCATGCACAAGAGCGGTGCGGACTATCTGGCGGTAGCGATCGGAACTTCGCACGGCGCCAACAAGGGCAAGGGCAGGCCGTACATCGACCACGACCGGATCGTCGAGATCGCGTCGCGTCTTCCCCACCCGCTCGTCATGCACGGCGCGAGCGGCGTACCCAGCGACATCGTCGAGCGCCTCAACGCGGCTGGCGGCAGGTTGCAGGACGCCAGCGGCATCCACGAGGACGACGTCCGCAAAGCTGTCACGGAAGGAATCGCCAAGATCAACACGGACACCGACCTGCGGCTGGCGTTCACCGCGCGGGTGCGGGAGGTGCTGCGCGACGACCCGGGCCAGTTCGACCCTCGCAAGATCCTCGGTCCCGCCCGGGACGAGATGCGCCGCATCGTGACGGCGCGTATGGACCTGTTCGGGTCGACCGGCAAGGCTGCCTGACGACGGCTCCTCTACCTCCTCCCTACGCCTGCTTGGCCTGGTCGCTATCGGTCGCCGGGTTGCGACTCGGGGTGACGAACACGGTTTTCTGCTGAGCGTAGTGCACGGTCCCCGCCGCTGCGCCCTTGACCTTCCAAACGTTCTTGCGAACGGTGTAATCGACCGGTACGTTGTCGCCACCCACCGCCTTCGAGTGGCCGGCTGCGAGCCGCGCGGCGTACAGGACGGTGTCGAACGGCACCTCACGACCCTGCGCCAATATCACCACGTGCGAACCGTGCCAGCCCTGCACGTGCAGCCAAACGTCACGGCTACGAGCCAGCTTGAAGGTGACCTCGTCGTTCTCCTTTGCGCTGCGCCCCACTACGACGGTGAATCCGTGCGGGGCGGGGTAACGAAGGCCCGGTCCTGTTCGACGTGGAGCCTTCTCGGTCTCGAGCTCGTCGACCCGTCGGCGCAGCGTCTCGTCGTCGAGCGAATCGACAGCGTCCCGGCTCCGATCGATCGCTTCGAGCTCCTGGCGCAGCTCGACAGCGCGCTCGGCCGCCCGCTCGGCACGCGACTCGCGGCGCCGCGCCTGGGCGTAGCGCTGCTCGGCATTGGCCACGGCGGAGCGGGCAGGGTCCAACTGCAGGTCGACATCGGCTGCGTCGAAGCCAGGCAAGCGCACGTTCGCGGCACCTTCGGGAACCGACCCGGCGTACGCCAGCAACAGGTCCGCCTCGGTGCGTAATCGTCCAGCATCGGCGGCAGCCGCCAGCGTCCGCTCGGCGTCCGACAGGCGCTTTGCGGCGAGCTTGCGACGCTCTCTAAGGTGCGTGGCAAGGCGGCGCCTGTCCGCCTCGCGCCGCTCACGCGCCCTGAGAGTCGCTACATCCGTCCGGCCCAGCGCCCGCTTCGCAGTGCCTGCCGGGTCGTTCACCACCTCGCGAACGGCCAGCACGAGTGCCGCAAGACTGTCGCCTTCGAGTCGCTCGTCAGGGGCGACACCGGACAGCGTCTGAACCGTCGCCGACAGCTCCGGACCGAACCCGTCGACGCGTTTTCCCAGCTGTTGCGCCCTCCGTCCGTACAGTGCCCCGGCGAGATCGCCGTCGGTCGCCTGGCGTGGATCGAGCTTGTCGTACGGGGGCGGCGGCCGGTACGCGAGCCCGGGACGCAACTGTCGGTAGCGGTTAACCTCCGGCCCGATCTCACGCGCGACGCCGACTATCGATTCATCCTCGTCGAGCAGCACCAGGTTCGCGTTTCGACCGGTCGCCTCGACCACCAGTTCTACCGGCGGCGTGTCGACAAAGCCCCCACCGGGCCCGAAACGAAAGCGGGCGACCCGGTCGAGCGCAGGCTGACGAGCTGCTTGCAGCGGTCCGACGGCCCGGGCAGCCAGCAGCTGCTGGAAACCCGACTCGGCCGGCGCTGCCGCCGGTGGGGGGTCGCAGCGAAACTCGATTCGAGGCGTGGGTGGGCGATCGAAGATCCACAGGCTCCCACTGGGCACCAACGGCAGTACGGCGGTGTGCTCGTCCACGAAACGCCAGGCGAGCCGCTCGGCCGGCAAGCGGTCGCGGACGACCGCCAACACCTGCGCAAGCAGAAGGCCCTCCATTCCGCAGAGTGTACCGTCACGGGTTGAAGCCGCGGCGCTGCCGACCGGGCTGCGCCCCGCAAATCGCGACGGCCGTCAGTTGAGCCAGCGGTCGTGACCACCAAGCTGCGCTCGTGCCTGGGCGACGTGGCGCTCGAGCGGCCCCTGCCACTCGGAACCCGGCTCGGTCCAGGCGAGTGCCTGGCGCGCGTGCATCAGCAGCTGCGCGGCCGCGTCCGGTCCTCGCTGTGCATGCACGTCCGCCAGCAACTGTTGCGCCGCTAGCCACGTCGGGTCTCCGGTCGTGGCGGCACTGGCGGCCCGCTCGAGCCAGACGATGGCCTCGTCGAGGTCGAAATACTCGAACGCCACCGTCCCCAGGGTGAGGCAGGCGGGCCCGGTCGCGCCTAGCTCCAGCGCCCGGGTCGCGGTCGTACGTGCGGCGACCAGGTCGCCCTGCCGCAAGCGCGCCTCGGCAAGGTCTGCCGTGGCCTCCCCATGATGCGGGTAATCCGGATCCAGCAGTAGTTCGCCGAGGACCTCTTCAGCCTCACCGAGCAGGTCGGCCTCCAACAGGGCGATGGCGCGTTCGTGCAGGGCGTACGGCCGATCTTCATCCGGTGCGCTGCTCAGGGCGGCAGCGAGGCGCTCGGCCGCCTCGGCATGCCGGCCGAGGCGCGCCAGCGCCTGCGCCTGCGCCTGCGCCACAGCGAAGCGCCGATCGTCGCCGCTCGCCAATCGCTCCGCCCGCTCGAAACGCTCCAGCGCCAGCGCGGGGTTGCCCAGTTCGAGCTCGGCCCGGCCACGAAGCTCGTGCGCCCAGCCCGCGTCCGGCGGGGTGAGGTCGTCTTCGGCGAGCAATGCCAGCAGCTCACGCGCCTCGTGCGCCTTTCCCTGCTCGAGCAGGGCGTTGGCGTAGTGGATGCGCTCCGTCTCCCGCTCGGGTCGCGACGCGGCTTGGTAGGCGGCACCGAACGCCTCGGCAGCGGCCGCGAAGTCGCCCTCGTCGGCGAGGGCATGCCCCAGGAGCGACGCCCGGCGCCAGCGCAGGTATGCCGGCAGCTCCGCGCCGACCAGCGCCTCGAGCGCGCGCCGCGCGCTGCGGGCCGCGCCCGCCCACCAGAGCGCGCTGGCGGCGTGATATCCGGCTACCGGGTCGTCACGGCCGATGCCCGACACGCCGCGACGGACCTCGCTGGCGCTGGCCCCCTGCAGGGAGCGGAACTCCCAGTGGAGCGCCCGATACAGTGGCCAACGCACCGCCCCCGGATCGGCGGCGGCGGCCTCACGCAGCGACCGGAGGCCACGGTCCAAGCCGTCCGGACCGTAGAGCGCGTCGGCAGCGGCAAGATGGAGGTGGCATGTGGCGCGCACCGCCTGGGGATGTGGCCCCTGCGCGGCATGCTCGAGTAGCGCGAAAGCCACTTCGTAGCGACCTTCCGCCAACGCCCGCCTAGCGGGCTCGAGGTGGTCGAGCATGGCGCGCTGCGAAATCACGGTAGGACGCTATCACGGTCAGCGCGGCAGGCGCCCGCAAACATCGCCCGTGATAGCGTCCCCGCCATGACCCAGCATGGATTCGTTCCCGTCGCCGAACGGGACCTGCCGATCGCCGGCGTTCGTGGCCAACTGCTGCGCCACGAAGGAAGCGGCGCCGAGCTGCTTGCCCTGCTAGGCGACGAGCCGAACCTCTCCTTCGCCGTCGGCTTCCAGACGTTGCCGGAGGACGACACCGGCGTGGCGCACATCCTCGAGCACATGGTCCTCGCCGGTTCGGAGCGGTTCCCCCTCAAGGACCCGTTCTTCGACATGATCAAGGGTTCGCTGGCCGGATTCCTGAACGCGATGACCTACCCAGATCGCACCGTCTACCCGTTCGCGACCGAGCATCCGCGCGACTTCCTCAATCTTCTCGACGTCTACCTCGATGCGGTGTTCCGGCCCCGACTGACCAGCCACACCTTCGCGCAAGAGGCGTGGCACTTGGAGCCCGGCGCGGAGCAGAAGTCGTTGGTGCTGCGCGGCGTGGTCTACAACGAGATGAAGGGGGCGTTGGCCGACCCGAGCCGAGCCCTCTCCCATACCGAAGCGGCGGCCCTGTTTCCCGACACCGCCTATCGCTACGAGTCCGGTGGCGACCCGGTCTCCATTCCCGACCTGAGTTACCAGGCGCTCAAGGCCTACCATGCGGCGCACTACCACCCGAGCCGCGCGCGCTTCGTGCTGCACGGCAACGTCCCCTTCGAAGCCACGCTCGAAGCGATCGCAAGCTATTTGAACGGCGTACCGCGTTTGGACGCGCTGCCGCCGCCTGCGGTGCAGGCTCCGTTCCCCGCTCACCGTGACGCGGAGGGCCGCTACCCTGCAGACGCCCGTGGCAAGGCGTTCGCGACAGTCGCCTGGGCGATGGAGGTGCCGGACGGTCCAGGCGAGGAGCTGGCGCTCGAGCTGCTCGATCGTGTACTGGTCGCGACGCCCGCTGCTCCGCTGCGCCGCGCACTGCTCGACGCTGGGCTGGGCGAGGCGTTCGTGGGTGGACTGTCGATGGCGATGCGGCAGCCGCTGTTTCGGGCCGGACTTCGCGGTGTCGAACCTGACCGGACCGACGCCGTGCACGAGCTGGTCGAGCGGACGCTGTCCGATCTCGCCAGGGACGGGCTCGACCCAGAGGACGTGATTGCCGGGCGCAACCGGCTCGAGTTCGACCTTCGCGAGTTGGACGTCTACGGTGGGCAGAGAGGACTGGCCCTCGCCCTCGATGCGCTCGGTGCCTGGCTGCATGGATCCGATCCGCTTCGCCAGGTCGATCTCGACGCCGCGCTCGACGACCTCGACGATAGGCTGGGGGGCGGGGCGCCCGACGCTGCGGCGGCTGCCCTGACCGAGCTGCTGCGCAAGCGCGTCGTTCGCAACGGTCACCGGGTTCACGCCACCGTGCACCCCGATCCGGCATTGAGCGCCGAGCGTGCCGACGCCGAGAGCCGACGCTTGGCCGAGTTGGCCACGGACATGGACGACGCCGCCTTCGCCACCGTCGCGAGCGAGACGGAGGAACTGCAGCAAACGCAGCGAACCCCTGACTCGCCGGAGGCGCGCGCGACCCTCCCCCGTCTCCACACCGGCGACCTGCTCGGCCGAGAGAAGCAGCCCGAGGTGGCGTCCCTGCAGATCGCTGCCAGCGAAGTGCTGCGCGTCGATCGAGCGACTCGGGGGATCGTCTACCTGGACCTGGCGTTCGACCTGCGGCGCGTTCCGCAACGGTTGCTTGCGCACGTCGGCCTGTTGGGCCGGCTGCTGCTGGAGACCGGCACGCGCCGCCGCTCGCTTGCGGAGCTGACGCGAGCGATCGATCGCGATACCGGCGGGATCGGCGCTACATACGATCTCGCCTCTGGCGTGGGACGGTCGCCTGGCCTCGCCCGGTTCTTGGTGCGTGGCAAGGCGCTCGCATCGCAAGCAGGCGCGCTGACCGAGCTGATGGGCGAAGTGGTGCGGGAGGCCGAGCTGGTTGACCTCGGCAGCGTACGCAAGCTCGCCGTCGAGGATCTGGCCCGCCGCCGTGCCGCCCTCGAACCGGCAGGGCACCGCTTCGCCCTACGTCGCCTCGCAGCACATGCGACCCCCGAGGATCGTGCCGATGAGCTGCTCGGTGGTCTGGCTTCACTGGACGCGCTCGCACGCATCGTCGACCGTTGCGACGAAGACGGAGCGGCGTTGCTGGACGAGCTCACGGAGCTGCGCGACACGCTGCTGGTGCGTTCCGGGCTGGTCGTCGGCGTGACCGGCGACGACGAGGCGGCGAACGCGGCGTTCGCGGCGCTGCCGCAGCTGCTCGACGCCCTAGCGGCCGGAAGCGGCGGTGAGGCGACCTGGGAGCTGGAGCGACCCGCCCGGCGCGAGGGGTGGATCCTGCCGGGGCAGGTGCACTACGTAGCGACGGGGCGAAGCCTGTGCGACGGTGCGGCGCTGCCTGGAGCCTGGCTGGCTGCTGCGCGGTGGCTTTCGTCCGACCTGTTGTTGCCAGAGATTCGATTCCAGGGAGGCGCCTACGGTGCCGGCGCTCGCCTCGACGTGCTTCACGGCTCGCTGCGAACCTACTCGTACCGCGATCCGCACCTGCACCGTACGCTCGACGTCGTCGCCGGCGCTGCGCAGGCGTTGCGCGAGGCTGGCCGCACGATCGACGACGCGGACTTCGAGAGGTTGATCATCGGCTCGGTCGGCGCACTGGATCCGTACGCCCTTCCGGGAACACGGGGGCGCCGCGCGCTGATGCGACGCCTGCGCGGCAGCGATGGTCAACTCGAGCGGATTCGCGACCAGCTGCTCGCAGCTGAGCGCAGGGCCTTCTTCGAGCTTGCCGACGCGATCGACTCTGCTGGCGAACCGGCGCTGGTCGTGCTCGGACCTAGCGACAAGCTGACGGCCGCCGCTAGCGAGCTCGACGTCACGGTTCGCGAGCCAGGCTGACGCTCGGCGCCACTCGCCTCGATCAGTTGAGGACTGCCTGAGGAGTTTCGGTGGAGAAGCGGAGCTGATCGCCGACCGCTTGGACGCGTACTCGGTCGCCGTCAACGATCCGCCCGGCGAGGATCTCCTTGCTTAGCGGCGTCTCGAGGTGCTTGCGGATCGCGCGTGCCAGCGGCCGCGCACCGAACGCCGGGTCGAAACCGACCCGCGTCAGGAACGAGCGCGCACCGCCATCGAGGTCGAGCTCGATGTGCATGTCCGCCAGGCGGGCTCGGACCTCGTCGATACGCAGCTCCGCGATGCGGGCGACCTGTTGCTGGTCGAGCCCGTCGAACACGACCACATCGTCGAGCCGATTCAGGAACTCCGGCCTGAACGCCAAGCGCAACTCGCGCATTACCGTCGCCTCGACTTCGGCAGCGGAGCGCCCGGCACGGCCCATCTCCAGGATCTGCGGGCTTCCGATGTTGCTGGTGAGTATTAGCACCGTGTTGCGGAAGTCGACGGTGCGGCCGTGCGCGTCGGTCAAACGGCCGTCGTCGAGCACCTGCAGCAGAGCATTGAAAACGTCAGGGTGCGCCTTCTCGATCTCGTCGAACAGCACCACCGCATACGGCCGGCGTCGAATCGCTTCGGTGAGCTGCCCGCCTTCGTCGAACCCGACGTAGCCGGGGGGCGCACCGATCAGGCGCGCGACGGCATGCCTCTCCATGTACTCGCTCATGTCGAGGCGGACCATGGCGTCCTCGTCCTCGAAAAGCTGTTGCGCGAGCGCCTTGGCGGTCTCGGTCTTGCCGACCCCGGTCGGCCCGAGGAAGAGGAAGCTGCCGATCGGCTTGCGATCGTCCGCCAGGCCGGCGCGGGAGCGTCGCACGGCGTCGGCAACCGCCGTAAGCGCGCGGTCCTGCCCCACCACGCGGCGGTGCAGCTCGTCCTCGAGGCCGAGCAGCTTCTCCCGTTCTCCTTCCATCAACTTCGCGACGGGGATCCCGGTCGCGCGGGAGACGACCTCGGCGACCTCGTCCTCGCTCACCTCGAGCCGCACGTACTTCGCGTTCTCGAGCTCGCCGGAGAGCTGTGCGATGCGGGCGTCCAGCTTCGGCAGGTGACCGTAGCGCAGTTCTGCCGCCTGGTCGAGATTGTAGTCGCGCTCGGCCGCCTCGATGCGCGTGCGTACGCGGTCACGCTCCGCCTGCGCATCGCGCAACAGGTCGAGCTTCTCCTTCTCGGCCTGCCAGTCGCTCTGGGCCGCTTCGATGCGCTCCTCGAGCCCGCGCAGTTCTTCCTCGGCGCGGGCCCGCCGACCGACGCTGTCGTGGTCCTCCTCCATGGCGAGTGCGGCAGACTCGACGTCGAGCTGCAGCTTGCGGCGCTTGAGGGCGTCGATCTCCTCGGGCAGACTGTCGAGCTGAACGCGAATGCGACTGGCCGCCTCGTCTATCAGGTCGATCGCCTTGTCCGGCAGCTGACGATCGGAGACGTAGCGGTGGCTCAGCGCGGCGGCGGCGATGATGGCTGGGTCGGTGATCCGTACCCCGTGGTGGACCTCGTACTTCTCCTTCAGCCCACGCAGGATGCTGACCGTTTCCTCGACCGACGGCTCGGCGACGAATATTGGCTGGAAGCGTCGTTCGAGCGCGGCGTCCTTCTCGATCTGGCGGTACTCGTCGAGGGTGGTTGCACCGATCATCCGTAGCTGTCCACGCGCCAGGGCGGGCTTGAGCATATTGCTGGCGTCGACCGCACCCTCTGCCTTGCCGGCGCCCTGAATCGTGTGAAGCTCGTCGATGAACATCACCACCGCCCCGCTGGCGTCGACGACTTCCTGCACGACCGCTTTGAGGCGCTCCTCGAACTCGCCTCGGTACTTGGCACCGGCCAGCAGCGAGCCCATGTCAAGTTGGACGATGCGCTTACCTGTCAACCCTTCGGGAACGTCGCCGGCCACGATGCGTTGGGCGAGCCCTTCGGCGATGGCGGTCTTGCCGACACCGGGATCGCCTATCAGGACCGGATTGTTCTTGGTACGCCTCAGCAGGATCTGGATCGTCCTACGGATCTCCTCGTCGCGGCCGATGACCGGGTCGAGTGCACCTTCGCGGGCAAGTTCGGTCAGATCAATGCCGTAGGTGTCGAGCGCTTTGAAGGTCGCATCGGCCGAAGCCGAGTCGACGGTATGGCCCCCACGGATCTCCACGGCAGCTGCCTCGAGGGCCGCAGCGTCGGGCAGCATGCCCAACTCGCGGCTCGACTCGCGCCTGAGTGCGACGAGTAGCGCATCGGCTGCAACGAATCGGTCACCCCACGCGCTGGCGAGGGCGTCGGCCGCCTCGAGTGCCCTGTTCAGCCCGACTCCGATGTACGACTGCTTGGCTGCGGTGGGGCCTGACACCTTCGGCAACAGCGATAGGGCCGCGTCGAGCGCGGCGTACGCCTGCTGCGGGTCGCCTCCGGCGCGCTGCACGATGCGGGCGGGCGGGCCGTTGGCGTCGGCCAGCATGGCTGCCGCGAGATGCAATCCCTCTACCTGCTGCTGTCCGCGCGTTTTCGCGATCTGCTGGGCGGATTGCAGCACGTCGAGCGAGAAGCGGGTAAACCGTTCCGCGTTCATGGCACGATCGTACGAACCTGAGCGTGGAGCTGTCAAGTTTTTTGCCAATGGCGGTGCCAGTGGGTAAACGTGAAGAGCGCCACGACCAACCGGCCGCGGCGCCCCCTGCAGCCAAGAAGGTCCGATCAGCCCTGAATAGCCTCCTTGAACTCGGCTACCAGCTGCCCCACCATCGCCTTGCCATCACCGAACAACATGCGCGTGTTCGGTTTGAAGAACAGCGGGTTCTGCACACCGGAGAAGCCGGGGTTCATTGACCGCTTCAGCACGAATGTAGTGCGTGCCCGGTCGACGTCTATGATCGGCATGCCGTACAGCGGGCTCGACGCGTCCTCGCGTGCCGCAGGGTTCACGACGTCGTTCGCCCCGATCACGATCGCGACGTCCACCATCTCCATGGTAGGATTGACGTCGCCCGGTTCGACCAGTTGCTCGTAGGGCACGTTCGCCTCGGCCAACAGCACGTTCATGTGCCCCGGCATGCGCCCGGCGACCGGGTGAATCGCGTATCGAACCTCGGTCCCGTTCTTCTGCAACAGGTCGGCCAGCTCACGCACCACGTGCTGCGCCTGCGCGACCGCCATGCCGTAGCCGGGAACGACGACCACGCTGGAGGCCGCCTCGAGGATGTAGTACGCGTCGTCGGCGCTGATCGGCTTGACTTCGCCGGTGATCGCGGCGCCGCCTTCCACCGGCGCACCGCCGAAACCGCCGAACAGTACGTTTGCGAGGCTCCGGTTCATGCTCTTGCACATGATGTTCGTCAGGATGAACCCCGAAGCGCCCACCAGCGAGCCGGCTACGACCAGCGCGCTGTTGCCCAGCACGAAGCCCGCCATCGATGCGGCGAGACCCGAGTAGGCGTTCAGCAGGCTGACCACGATCGGCATGTCTGCCCCGCCGATCGGCAGCACCAGCAGCACGCCTAGCAGCACCGCCGCGATGCTGGCGACGCCCAGGGCAAGGGCGGCGGTTCCGGCCGACGGTCCTACCGCGAACCAGACGGCCGTCCCGAGCCCCAGCGCGGCAAGGCCGATCGTCCACACCTGTTGCGCAGGCATGCGGACCGGCCGGCCGGGGATCTTCTCGGCCAGCTTGCCCCAGGCGATAACGCTTCCCGACGCGGCGATCGCACCGATGATGGCTGCAGCGGCGATCGCTCCGGCCGTGCCGACGCCACGCGCCGGCTGCTGCACCCACTCGGCCCAGCCGACCGCCATCGAGGCGAGGCCGCCCGAACCGTTGAACAGCGCAACCATCTCCGGCATGGCAGTCATTTTCACGATCTTCGCGGCCACCGCGCCTACCAGGGCGCCGACCGCCAAACCGATCGCGACCCACAGCACGGACACGCCCCCCGCCAGCAGGGTGGCCACCACCGCGATCAACATCCCGCCGGCCGAGATCAGGTTGCCGCGCCGAGCCGTGCCGGCACGTCCGAGGAGCCTGAGTCCGAGGATGAACAACACCGCGGAAGCGACGTAGGCGAGTTCGACGAACGGTCCCATCGCCTACTCCCGCTTCCCGGCTTTGAACATGCCCAGCATCCGGTCGGTCACCAGGTAGCCACCGACCACGTTGATCGTCGCGAATATCAGGGCGATCACGCCGATGGCGCTACCCAAAGCGGTGTCGCTGCTCGCAGCGATCAGAGCGCCGACGATAGTGATGCCGCTGATGGCGTTCGAACCGGACATCAGCGGCGTGTGAAGTTGGCTCGGCACCTTGGTGATCAGCTCGACACCGAGAAAGATGGCGAGCACGAAGACGAAGATCAGCAGAATCATGCGGGGTTCCCCTCCTCGAGCGTGGCGGCGACGCGCGCATCACGTACCTCGCTCCGGTAGGTGAGCAAGCAATGCTCCAGCACGTCGTCCCCTTCGGGATCGGTGCGGACGCGGCCGTTCTCCTCGTCCCAGACGTGCTGCATCAGGGCAAACAGGTTCGCAGCGTACATTTCACTGGCGTCACGGGCTACGAGCCCGGGAAGGTTGGCGAGGCCGACGATGTGAACGCCGTCCACCACGACCTCTTGATCCGAAACCGAGCCTTCGACGTTACCGCCGGTCGACGCAGCCATGTCGATGATCACGCTACCGGGACGCATCCCGGCCACCATCTTGGCGTCTACGATGCGTGGTGCCGGGCGGCCGAACAACTGGGCCGTCGTAATGACCACGTCGGCCGAAGCCACCACCTTCGCCATCTGGCGGCGCTGTTCGGCAAGTTGCTCCTCGGTCAGCTCCTTGGCGTATCCCTGTTCGGTCTGGCCGGTCTCGCCGACATCCAACTCGATGAACTTCGCACCGAGCGAGGCGACCTGCTCCGCCACCACCGGGCGTGTGTCGTACGCCTCGACCCGCGCGCCTAGGCGCTTCGAGGTCGCGATCGCCTGCAGTCCGGCGACTCCGACGCCGACGACGAACACGCGCGCCGGCGGAATCGTGCCCGCCGGCGTACTCATCATCGGAAACGCCTTGCCGCTTCGGTCCGCCGCAGTGATCACCGCAGCGTAGCCACCGAGGCTCGCCTGGCTCGACAACGCGTCCATCTTCTGCGCGTAGCTGCTCCTAGGAATCAGCTCCATGCAAAACGTCGCGAGACCGTGGTCCCGCGACGCCCGCACCAGCTCGGGTCGGCGGAACGGGTCGAGGAACGACGCCACCACCGTACCTTCCTTCAGAGCCTCGAGCGTCGCCACGTCGGGCGGGTTCAGGGCCAACAGCACGTCGGCGCTGGCGAGCAGCTCATCACGAGGGGCGAAACTCGCGCCTGCCTCCCGGTAGAGGGCGTCGGAGAATGCGGCCTGTTCCCCATACCCGGGTTCAAGGCGAACGTTCGCCCCGAGGCCGATCATCCGCTTGACCACGCTCGGAGTAAGCGCCACGCGGCGCTCTCCAGGCGTGCCGTCAGACACACTCACGAAGTCCATGAAGCGCAGTATCGCATTCCTGACGCCTTCGCAACCGGGGCGAAGGACCCGGCCGGTCGGCCGGGTCGGAACGCAAGGGGGCGTGGCTATACTCGTGCGGTGATCAAGCACATCGGCGTACTCACCAGCGGAGGCGACGCGCCCGGCATGAACGCCGCCATCCGCGCCGTCGTTCGAACCGGTATCGCCCGTGGCCTGCGCGTCTCCGCCATCTACCGCGGCTACCAGGGCCTGCTCGATGACGCCATCGACGAGCTCGGCGCCCGCAGCGTCGCCAACATCATTCAGCGCGGCGGCACGATCCTTCGCACCGCCCGCTCCGACGCCTTTCGAGAGGCCGAGGGCCGCAGTACCGCCGCAGCCAACCTACGCCGGCGCGGCATCGACGGGCTGGTCGTCATCGGCGGCGACGGCTCGTTCCGGGGCGCCTCGCTGCTGCACCAGGAGCACGGCGTCGCCATGATCGGGGTCCCCGGCACGATCGACAACGACGTCTACGGAACCGACGTTTCGATCGGGTTCAACACCGCCCTCAACATCGCTCTCGATGGGGTCGACCGACTGCGCGACACCGCCGCGAGCCACGACCGGCTGTTCCTGGTCGAGGTGATGGGGCGCAACTCCGGCCACATCGCCCTCAACGTCGGGGTGGCCGGAGGTGCCGAAGCGATCCTGATCCCCGAGCGGCGCGCCGACGTCGGCCACATCGCCGACGCGCTGGTCGCGGCGGAGCGACGCGGCAAGACCAGCAGCATCATCGTCGTCGCCGAAGGGGCGTTTCCGGGCGGTGCGATGGCGTTACAGACGGCGATCGAAGAGCGCAGCGGGTTCGAGGTGCGCACCTCGATCCTGGGGCACATCCAGCGGGGCGGTAGCCCATCGGCTCGCGACCGGGTGCTCGCATCGCGCCTCGGCTTCATGGCGGTCGAGGGCCTGATCGCCGGCCGTAGCGGCGAGATGGTCGGCGTCGACAAGCGCGGTAACGTCTTCGTTTCGCTTCACGACGTGTGGGAGAACGAGAAGCCTATCGACGAGCAGCTCGTCGAGCTCGCCACCATCCTCGCGATCTAAGCGCGGTCGCGCCGCAAACGCACGAACGCGTCCTTGCCGCGCTGAAGCACCACCGGAGCGGACAGCGCGACGAAGCTACGCGGATCGTCGATCGGCTGTCCATCGAGCCTGAGCCCGCGATTCTCGATCAGCCTGCGCGCCTCGCCGTTCGAGCCTGCATGACCGGCAAGAACCGCCAGGCGAAGAACTCCGATCCGCCCGTCCTCGCCGAAGGCGTCAGCGGGCACCACGACCTCAGGCATGTCTGTCGGCATCTCGCCCCGGGCGACCGCGTCGTAGCGTCGCTCGGCAGCCTCGATCGGCGCATCGTCGTGGTAGATCCGCACCAGCTCGCGCGCCAAGACCCGGTGGGCGGCGACCGGATCGCGCGCCGCCTGTGCGGCCAGGTCGTCGAGCGGGAGCAGCGTGCACAGTTCGGCGTAGCGCAGCAGCAGCTCGTCGGGTACCTGCATCGCCTTCCTGAACATGTCCTCGGGAGGCTCGGCGATGCCGATGACGTTCCCGAGGCTCTTCGACATCTTCTGCTTTCCGTCGAGCCCCTCGAGCAGAGGCGTGGTGAGCGCGATCTGAGGCGGCTGGCCGTAGGCTCTCTGCACGTCGCGCCCGACCAGCAGGTTGAACAGCTGGTCGGTCCCGCCGAGCTCCACGTCAGCCTGAACCGCTACCGAGTCGTACGCCTGCGCCAGCGGGTATAGGAACTCGTGCACGCTGATCGGCACGCCACCGGCGTAGCGCTTGGTGAAGTCGTCGCGCTCCAGCATGCGCGCCACCGTATAGGTGGACGCCAGCCGCACCACGTCCCCGAAGTCGAGGGACTCGAGCCACTCCGAATTGTGACGGATCTCGAGGCTTGCCGGGTCCCGGTCGAGAATGCGGGTCGCCTGTGCCACGTACGTTCTGCCGTTTGCCCGCGTCTCCTCGAGCGTAAGCGCCGGCCGGGTCTTGCTGCGGCCGGACGGATCGCCTATCGTCGCGGTGAAGTCGCCGACGATGAGTACCGCGGTGTGACCGAGATCCTGGAACTGCCGCATCTTGCGCAGGACCACCGCGTGGCCGACGTGCAGGTCGGCGCTGGAGGGATCCACGCCGAGCTTCACGCGCAGCGGCCGGCCAGCCTCGGCTGCCCGCGCCAACACCTCGTCGACGCCGTCGCTAGGAACGATCGCATCCGCCCCGCGGCGCAGCAGCGCCTTGGCCTCCTGCGTTTCGCTGTCCTGCACGCCTTCGCCTCCTCGTCGGGAGCCCATCGGCACCCGGCCGCGGAGTCTACCACGTGCCTTCGCGGCGCTCCGGGCGAGCGGGAGCCAGCCACGAGCGCTGGTATCTTCTCAGCCATGAGCACCGCGCCACCCCCCGAGGCAGCATCCGAGCGGCCCACGCCGGGCCCGTGCGCCTTCGTGATCTTCGGCGTCACCGGTGACCTGGCCGCACGCAAGCTGCTGCCGGCCCTGTGGGCCTTGCACCGGAGCGGCGCGCTGCACCCGCAGTCGCACATCGTCGGTTACGCCCGCAGCGAGGGAGACGACGCCTCGCTGCAGCGCGACCTGAAGTCGGCCCTGCACACCCACGGCGTGGAGGTGGATGAGCAGGGCTGGAGCGACCTGGCTAGCCGCATCCACTACGTACGTGGCGGTTACGACGATCCTCGCGGTCACGGGGTCCTGGCGGAACGGCTCGACCGGCTCGGACTGGCAAGGCGCCTGTTCTACACTGCGACGCCACCCGGCACCTACGGCGGGATCGCCGAAGCGATGGCCGAGGCCGGCCTTCACCGCCCTCCGAGTGGCGGCTGGTCGCGCATGGTGGTCGAAAAGCCGTTCGGGCACGACCTCGCCAGTGCTCGGGAACTGAACGCACGCATCCTGCAGGTGTTCCACGAAGATCAGGTCTACCGGATCGACCACTACCTCGCCAAGGAGACCGCCCAGAACCTGGCGGTGCTGCGCTTTGCGAACGCGATCTTCGAGCCGATCTGGTCGAACCGCTACGTCGATCACGTGCAGATCACCATGACCGAACCGTTGGGCGTGGAAGGCCGCGGAGGCTTCTACGAGGACGCTGGCGTGATCCGCGACGTGTTCCAGAACCACCTGTTGCAGCTGCTGGCGCTGGTCGCGATGGAGCCACCTGCCCGCTGGGAAGCGGGCGCCGTGCGCGACGAGAAGGTCAAGGTGTTCGGCGCCATGCACTGCCCGGACGCGCATCGCGCCGTCTTCGGCCAGTACGTCGCGGGCGGCGGCATGCCCGGATATCGCGAGGAGGAGGGCGTCGATCCGAATTCGACGCAGGCCACCTACGCCGCCGTCCCGTTGCGGGTGCAGACGTGGCGCTGGGCGGGCGTACCGTTCTACGTTCGCAGCGGCAAGCGTCTTGAGGCGAAAGCCAGCGAGATCGTGTTGAGTTTCAAGACGCCTCCGCACATTCCCTTCGCGCTTCCCAGCCCCCTCAAGCCCGACCGGCTGGTGCTGCGAGTCGCTCCGGACGAAGGGATCCGCCTGGTGTTCAACGCCAAACGGCCTGGTCAGGGCATTCGACTGGGCCGGGTCAGCCTCGACTTCGCGTACGACGGCCGCTTCGACCGGCCGACCCCCGACGCCTACGAGACCCTGCTGCTCGACGCGATGCTAGGCGACGCCACCCTGTTCATGCGGGCCGACGAGGTCGAGGCGCAGTGGCGGGTAGTCGAGCCGCTGCTCGAACGTGCCGACGGCGGCTCGCTGCCGCACCCCTACACGGCCGGAGGTCGTGGACCGGAAGCGGCCTACGACCTGCTGGAGTCGACAGACCGGTACTGGCACGCGGCCGACGGCAGCGACTGACGCCAGCGACCTACGCGACCGCGTGGCATCATGCCGGCATGGCCGACATTCACATCCTCGGTGTACCCATGGATCTCGGGGCAGGTAGGCGCGGCGTCGACATGGGCCCCAGCGCCCTACGCCTAGCCCGGCTCGCCCCGACGCTCGCGGAGCTGGGTCACCGACTCACCGACCTCGGCAACGTCGAAGTGCCGGTGGCCGAAGCGACCACCAGTCCCGGTACCCTCCCGTACGCCGACGCGATTGCGGACGCCTGCGCACGAACCTACCAGGCGGCATCGCAGCTTTCCGCCGATGCGCTCCCCGTGTTCCTGGGCGGCGATCACGCCATCTCGATGGGTGCGGTGGCAGGCGCCGCGACGCGCGGGCGCACCGGACTGCTGTGGATCGACGCGCACGCCGATCTGAACACGCCGGAGACCAGCCCCAGCGGCAACGTTCACGGCATGCCGGTGGCCGCCCTGCTGGGCCGCGGCGACCCGCGCTTCACGAGCGTGTGGGGCGGCGCGGCGGTGGTCCGGCCCGAGGACGTGGTCTACATCGGACTGCGCGCCGTCGACCAAGGCGAGCGGCGCTGGATCCGGGACGCAGGCATCGCAGCCTTCACGATGAGCGACCTGGACCGCCGCGGCATGGCAGCCGTCGCTGCCGAGGCGGTCGCCCGCCTCGCCCACATTCCGCGCATCCACGTATCGTTCGATGCCGACGTGCTCGATCCGGACCTCGCTCCCGGCGTGGGCACGCCGGTTGCGGGCGGCCTCAGCTACAGAGAGGCGCACCTGCTCATGGAGATTCTCGCCGCCACCGGACGCGTCACGAGCGTCGACCTGGTCGAGGTCAACCCGATCCTAGACATCCGCAACCGCACCGCCGAGCTGGTCGTCGGCCTAGCAGCGAGCCTGCTTGGGAAAACGATCCTCTAACCGGTTCCGTGCCGCGCGGGTGCGCCGTGCTCAGGGGAGAGCCATCGCCGCTCGCTGTGCCGTCGCCTCTGCGAGGGCGTTGCGCAACGCTGGTACGGCACCCTCGAGCGCCCGTTCCCCCGCCCGAATCGCAATCTCAGCCCGGTCGAAGCGCAACCAATGGATCGGAGGCCGGATATGAACGTGGAGGGACCCGTCCTCGACGCTCTCTATCGAGGCGCGATAGCCTTCCACCGTCCACGCCAAAGCACGCATCAGCGCACCCGTCTGCCCACGACCGGCTCGGCCCATCGCGGCGTGTACGCGCCTGCCCCAGGGGTGCTCCAACGCACTCCGGATCACCCGGATCGTGCTGGAATCGTCAGCATCGGCGCCGGCACCGATCCCGATCCGCAGATCGAGATCGAAGCCGTCGAGCGAGGCGATCGGTACCGGTGTTCCGATCCCGCCATCGAGCAACCTACGGCCATCGATTTCGACCGACGCGAAGATGCCGGGCAGGGACGCCGACGCGCGCAACGCCGGAGCCAGTCGGCCCGACTCGATCAGGACGCGCTCACCGCTGTCCGCATCGGTCGCAACCACCACCAACTTGCGCTTAAGATCCTCGAACGAGCGGCCCTCAAGCAAACGATCGAAGTAATCCTCGAGGCGACGACCACGGAACAGCGCGCCACGGTGCAGGCCGAAGTCCACCACCCGAGGCAGCACGTCACGGCGCCGCATGCGCGCCGCCTGGTGCTGCAACTCGTCCGGACTGCGTTCGGTGGCGTACAGCGCACCGACGACCGCGCCGAAACTGCTGCCGGCCAGGATGGTGGGTGCGAAGCCGTGCCGCTCGAGAGTGGACAACGCCCCGATATGCGCGTAGCCGCGAGCGCTTCCGCCCCCGAGCGCTACGCCGATGGCGAGCGTTGGGGTCGGCGAAGCGAGAGCCGTGGTCACCACCCGAGCGTAGCCTGCCGCACGGTCCTGTCCGTGTCGTTCGGGCCATACGCTAGCCTGGGGCGTGCGTATAGCCGAAATCGTCGTAATCCACCACCGCACTCCGGACACGCTCGCGCGCTCGCTCGCGTTACTGGCACGGTTCGCGCCTGAGGTACCGGTCCGCGTCTTCGACGCCGCACCGCTGCCGGATGCCGCCGAGCACATCTCCAGGGCGCACGCTGGCGCAACGCTCGAGCCGATCTCGAATCATTCCTACGCCGCAGCTGTGAACCACGCGCTGCGGACGGCGAGAGGCGAGCTCGTACTGATCATGAACGCCGACGTGTCGATCGGCGACGATACGGTGAGAGCGCTGGCTGCGCCGTTTCGGGATCCTCGAGTCGCGCTGACCGGACCGTTGGGCGTCACGCCGCTCGGCAGGGTCCAGGACCAGGGTCTTCCCTACCGGCTGGCGACGCGCAGCCTCCGCGGCCTAGGTCCTGAGGCGGTGTGCGAGGTGCCGTGGCTAGCCGCCTTCCTGTTCGTCGCTCGCGTGACGGCCGCGCGATCGTCCGGGGGGATGGACGCTTCGCTGCGCTTCTACAACGAGGACCTCGAGTGGTGCTTTCGCCTGCGACGGGCCGGCTGGCGCTGCATGCTGGTCGGGGCCGAGGTCGTGCATCTCGGAGGCGACGCCACCCCAGACTCCGGCCGTTTCCTGGTCGAGGGCCTGCGCGGCGGCATGGTCGTAGCCGACCGTTACCGAGGCCCGATCCGCCGCGAGTTGCAGCGTTTCGCCCTGTACCTAGTCGCAGTCGCACTCGCGAGGCTCGGTCCGAGTGAACGCCGGACAGCCTGGGCGGCCGTCGCCAGAATGTTGCTGGCCGGACGGTACGACGTGAGCCCGTTCGGAACCACCCTCGCCGACCAGGCAGCCGGATTCCCCGACCGCTGGCCCGCCACACGGACCGAGTCGGACGGCAATCAGTGACGGTTTGGGACCTGGCGCTGCGGGCACGCTCCGATCCGCTGATCGGCTACGCCCTGCTCGGCGCCGCCGTCCTGTTGACCGCATCGCTGCTCGGTGGCTTGGCACGAGGCGACGTGCGGGCGCTGATCCGCCCGCGGCCGTGGCTCGCACTTGCTGCCGCATTGGCAGCGGCGCTGACCCTGACGGCGGCTGGAGAGCGCCTGGACACGATGTTCGGCCTGAAGGCGAGCTTCGCCGCTGTACGGCGCCTACCGCTACACCTCCTCGCCATCGGTTACGGGCCAAGCCTGGGACTGCTCGCGGGCTTGGCGTTTGCCGTGGTCGAGTCGGGTCAGGTCGCACTGCGGGGCGCCGGCGCGGTGTTGGCGCTCGAGTTGGCTGCGGTCGGTTGGATCGCGCTCGGCCCGTCCCCTCGACGGTATCGACTGGCCGCACCGCTCGCCGTGACGCTCGGTTGGGCGTTAGCGTCCGCCACGCTCGGCCTGGCATTCTGGGTAGCTGATGGCCGCCCGAGCGACGCCACACGCTTCCTCGCCACGCAGGCCAGCGTGTCGTTCGGAGTGGCGTTCAGCGCGCTGGTGGCGACGGTACCTACGGCCGCCTGGTGGCGAAACGCGGCGCCGGGCGCAGCGGCCGGGGTGCGCCTCGAGCCGGACCACGACCGGGTTCGCTGGATACGTCCGTTGCAGCGGCCGCGTCGCGGGCGTCCCCGCCGCCGCATGTCGAGACCGCCGACGCCCTCCCCCTTGCTGAGGCAGCCGGCGGCGGCGTCTCGGACCGCGGCGCCACCGGAACGAGGGCGGTCATGAAGCTCTCGCCACGCTGGAGCGACTTGCGGGGACGGTGACGCCGAACTCGTTTCCCTGCTCGGCCGCTCCACCTTGCGACTGTGCGGTCCAGGCGCCACCCCAGGCACGGCCGCCCCAACGCGCGGCGATCGAACGCACCACGTAGAGGCCCAGGCCGGTACCGTGCGCCTTCAACGAATCCCCCCGAGCGTGCGGCTCGAACAGGATCTCCGCCCGTCCAAACGGCAGCGGAGCTCCCCGGTCACGCACTCGGATCGACACCCAACCGTCCGCCTCCTCGGCTACGACGTCGACGGGAGCCCTGTCCGGTCCGTGCATCGCGGCGTTCTCCAGCAGGTTGACGATCACCTGCAGCACCTTGTCCGGGTCGGCCCAGACCGCCACGTCCGCAACGTTGCGTCGTACCTCGACTCGGTGTTCCGCCAAGCGGCGGGCGAGGATGGCGCAGGCTCGCTCGAGGAGCGGACTCAGTTCGACGCTACGTTCGCGTGGCGGCGCTACGTCGACGGTGAGGTCCCCGAGCAGGCGCACCAGCCGATCGGTCTCCTCCGTCGCGCGCTCGACCAACCGCTCGCGCGTGTCGGCCGGTAGCTCTTCGTATTGCAACGCCTCGAGCGTCGAACGGATCGTGGTGACCGGTGTGCGCAGCTCGTGCGAGAGCACAGCGAGCAGCTCTCGCGCGTTCTCCTGCGCGGTCCGCGTTTCGGTCAGATCGTGCAGCACCAGTGCACCCGGAAGCGGCACGACGCGGATGCGTCGGCCACGCAGACCGAGTTCCTGCGCTTGACCGTCCAGCCAGAGACGCTCGATACGGTGGTCGCGAACCACCGCGATCAGAGGCAAGCCCGCAGCATGGGACCTTGCTGTGCCGAGCATCGACGCTGCGGCCGCATTGATCGTGCGGACGTGGCCATCAATGATCAGTACGATGCCTTCGGCGAGTCCGTCTAGCCACGCCTCACTGTCGCGCCGCTCCAGCGACAAGCCGGTACCCCCTTCCGCGGACGGTTTCGATCAAGCGTCCTCCCAGCCGCTGGCGCAGCTGGGCGACGTGCTGATCGACCGTCCTCTCGGTGCCGATGAAGTCTTCGCCCCAGACGCGATCGAGCAGCTCCCCGCGCGAAAACACGCGCCCCGGGTAAGCAGCCAGAAAGGCGATCAGCTCGAACTCCCGCCGCGTAAGCTCCACCGCGCATCCAGCCAGCTGCACGCGTGCCGTGTCCACATCGACGACCAGCCCGCCGACGTCCAGCAGCCGCCGCGGCGGCATGCGCCGCAACAGCGCGCGCAGTCGGGCGACCAGTTCCGGTGCGCTGAACGGTTTCACCAGATAGTCGTCGGCGCCCGCTTCGAGGCCGCCGACGCGGTCGACCTCGCTGGCGCGGGCGGTCAACATCAACACAGGCAACTGCGCATGTTCGGAGCGGTGCCGCAAACGCCGTAAGAACGCATCTCCGGACTCGTCCGGCAGCATTCGGTCCAACACCACGACGTCGGCCCCGGCCAGCGAGCGCCATCCCTCACTCGCATCGCGGGCCTCCCTAACGATGAAACCCGCCCTCCTCAAGTGGAGCGCGAGGAGTTCACGAACCGTTGCATCGTCCTCGATCGTCAGCACCGTCGCTGCCACCGCGGTCGACACCCCGGTCTCGACCGCGTCTAGCCGATCGTCCATCGTCACGCGTCAAGGATAGACCCGGCACGTCACGGGGACGTCATCGCCCCCAGCACGCTCGCGTCGGTTTCGCGTGTTGATCGGCTCGCGTTGGCGTCCTGACGCGCCTCTGACAGGCGAGAACGAGAATGGCGCCATGCTACCCTCCAACTCCATGAATGCGCTCGATCAGGACCTGCAAATGATCACGGCCGAGATGGTTCGGATGCTGAGCCTGGTCCGCGAATCGGTCGGCTTCGCGCGAGGCGCTCTCATCGATGCCGACGCCGCGGCGGCCGAGCGCTGCGCAGGGAACGACCAGCAGGTCGACGAGCTGCAAGATCGACTCGAGCAGCACATCCTCAGCGTCATCGCGCGCCGCCAACCCACCGCCAAGGACCTGCGCTTCCTCGGGGCGATGCACAGGGCGCTGTCCGACATCGAGAGGGCGGGGGATTACGCGGTGCACGTCGCCCGGTCGGGAGCAGAGCTGGCCGACCGTCCGCCACTCAAGAAGTACACGGACATGAAACGCATCCTAGAGGTCGAAGACGCCATGCTAGACACGACCATCGCCGCCATCGCCGAGAGCGATGCGGACGCCGCGCGCCGCGCTCTGGCGATGGACGAGGAGATCGACGAGCTCTACGAGCAGATCCAGCGCGAACTGCTGACCTACATGCTCGAGGACCCCAACACGATCGGTCAGGCGACCAAGTTGCTATCGGTCGGGCGCTACCTCGAGCGGCTCGGCGACCACATCGAGAACGTCTGCGAGCACATCGTCTTCTGGATCACCGCCGAGCGCGTGTGACGGGCGCCTGACGGCCCGGCAGGCATCGCTCGATGTCGGACGTTTCGCAGCGGAGGGGCTCCCAGCGGTCGTAGAGTCGCCAAGTGTCGGCTCGCGAATTCACGACCGCCGTCTGCGCCGCAACGCCCCGCCGGCCGCGCCGGTGGCGTCGGCGTTTACGGTCTCTCGCGCTGTTCGTTCTCGCGCTAGCGTCGTTCGGTTGGATCGGCCTAGACCGCGCGATGGACGCTCCCGAGCGCATCCTGGCGGCCGAAACGGCCGGTCCGCGCGACGCGGCCACGACCTGGACACGCTTCCGCGGGAGCCTGCTCGGCCCGCCACTTGTCGGGATTCAGGTCGGCCATCTCGCTTCGGACCGGCACCCCGAGGAGCTCGCCGTGCTGCGGGTCAGCACCGGCGCCGAGGTGGGCGGGGTGCGCGAGGTGGACGTGAATCTGGCGATCGCACGAGCCTTGGCCGAACGGCTGCTGGCAGCCGGCGTGGAGGTGGAGCTGCTCGCCGCCACGGTCCCACCGGGCTACAAGGCAGACGTGCTGCTCTCGATCCACGCCGACGCCAGTCCCGACCCGGCGCGACGCGGCTACAAGAGCGCCCATGCCGAGCCGGCCCGAAACCCCCGCGATGCGGCGCTGAAACGGCTGGTGGATGCGGCCTACCTAGGCGCCTCGCCTCTGCCCAGCGACGACGCGAACGTCTCGGGAGCGATGCTCGACTACTACGCATTCGCCGACGATCGCCTCCGTCACGCCGCCGATTCGTCGACGGCCGCCCTAATTCTCGAGCTCGGTTACCTCAGCCATCCTGATGATCGCGCCTGGCTCCTCGACCCCGAACGGCCGGCCGCGGCGCTCGCTGACGGGCTGTTGAGCTACCTCGGAGCGCTGGAACGTTGGCACCCGTCGTTTGGCCCGGGAGGCGCTCCTGGCGACGATGGCGACGATGGCGACGTGCTAGCCTGGCGCGCATGCGAGCGTCCGTCCATCTTCTGTCCCTGACGCTATTAGTCGCCTTGTTTACCGGTGCCTGTCGCCCCTCGCAAGGGGGGAGCGTCCGATCGGTGAGCAGCGACATGACGCACGCTGGGATGGTTCCGGTCGTGACCACCGCCGTGGAGCACCAGCCGGGCAGGTATCGAGCCGACGATTTCCGTTTCGCCATGGCGGGCGATTGGATCGTCAGCGCCGTGGCTACTCTTGCCGACGGACGAACGGTGCGTGCCGAGGCGGCCACGACCGTGCGTCGCCCCTGACCTGTCGATGCGTCGGCGCCTCCCTCTGCCCACCACCGGAGCGCTGGTCGATCAACCTCGTGGCTTCGACCTGTTGAGGCTGCCCGGCTTGCGGCGCTTCTTTCCTTGGCGCCACGCCAGGGCGGCGTTGCAACTGCCGCTGCTGGCTCTGGCGGTGATGGCGATCGTCGGCAACGCCTTCTGTGCAGCCTGCCCGCTGATGTTGACGCGCGGCCCGGCAGATCGGCTGAAGCGTCTGCTGCCGCGCAAGGTGCGCTGGCCGTCGGCGCTCAAGAACAAGTGGCTGGTCGCAGCGCTGCTGCTGACAATCCTGTACGCCTACGAGGCCCTCGACCTGTGGGCCAGTCCCTGGCTGACGGCTTGGCTGATCGTGGCCTACTTCGCCGCCGCCCTGCTGGTCGACGCCGTTTTCCCAGCCGGCACCTTCTGCCGCTACGTCTGTCCGTTGGGCACCTTCAACTTCGTGATGTCGAGCATCTCGCCTAGCCAGGTCGCCGCGGTGGATCCGAACGTGTGCCGGCGCTGCGTCCACAAGCCTTGCCTGCACGGGCGCGAAAGTCGAGTCGGGGCCGACGCTGCCACCACCGAACTCCCTTTCGTACCGCTGAGCGAGCTCGTGAGGGCCAACGGCGCGGGCAGCTTCCCTGGGTGCGAGTCCAAGCTGTTCGTCCCGACGATGACCTCGTCGATGGACTGCACCGCCTGCATGAACTGCGTGCGAGCCTGCCCGTACGACAACGTCGCCCTGCGGCTACGCTCTCCGGCGCGCGAGCTGCACAGCGACATGTGGCGACGCCGGTGGGGACTTCCGCTGTCGACGCTCGCCACGCTGCTGGCATGGTGGGGCCTCCTCAACGCCGTGGCTATGGTGCCCCCCTTCTACGACGCGGCCGCCTGGCTTGCCGCGGTGCTCGGTACGCGTAACGAGGCGCTGCTGCTCGGCATCGTTTTCGCGGCGGTAAGCCTGGGCGGGCTCGCCCTGTGGGCCACGGTCGGCGCGACGGCCGACCTGCTCGGTGGAGCCGGTTTCGCGCCCGGCCGGGCTCTGCGGCGTTGGGGATACGTGTTCGTCGCGCTAGCGTTCGGCACGTGGGCGGCGCACTACCTGTTCCACTTCCTCACGGGCGCCGCGATGATCGTACCGGTGACGCAACCCTTCTTCGAGTGGCGCGGCCTGCCGGTCGACCCCGACTGGCGAATGGCGCGCTGGATCCCCTCCGCCTGGCTCTTCCCCGTCACGGCAAGCGTCGCCGCTGGATACGCCATGCTGGGCACCTACATCACCATCCGAATCGCCCTACGCGACTTCGGCCGCAGGGGTGCCGCGGCGATGTGGCCGATGCTGCTGCTGACGATCGCGCTTGCCGCCGGTCAACTGCTGGTCCTAGCGCAACCGATGCAGATGCGCGGCACCGTCCTTGGACCAGGTTTCTAGTGCCGTTCCGCCTGCGAACGCTCAGCACGATCGCCTGGCGCCGAGTCGCCGCCTGCGCGCTGGCAGCCGCAGTCGCAACGACGCTCGCAGGTCCGCCCGCCTGCAGCCGGGCCGACGAACCCGCCCTGATTAGACCGCAGGACGACGGCCGCTGGACCTTGCTGGACACCCACTTCGCGCTCGCTGAAGAGTGGGCGCCCCGCGACCTAACGTCGCTACGGCGGGCGGGCTTCGATGACGACCGGCTCGTTCGGGCGGTTGTCGTTCCCGACCTGCGCGCACTACGCGAGGCGGCCGAAGCGGCCGGGATCCGGTTCGAGATCCAGTCCGCCTACCGGAGCTTCGCCTACCAGGCGGCCACGTTCGCCTCCTGGGCCGAACGGGACGGTTACCAGGCCGCCCTCGCCAGCAGCGCTCGCGCGGGTCATTCCGAACATCAGCTCGGCACCGTGCTCGACCTGCGCAGCCGTGGAGGGCCCGCACCGTGGGATCTTGCCGACTGGGCGATCACGGCCGAAGGGGCCTGGCTGCGCCAGAACGCCTGGCGCTTCGGTTTCGTGATGAGTTACCCGCCCGGAGCGAAGGAGCGCAGCTGCTACATCTACGAGCCGTGGCATTGGCGCTGGGTCGGCCGCGAGTTGGCCGCCGAGCTTCGTGACACCGGCCGCACCCTGCGCGAGCGGCTGTGGGAGGAGAACCATGAGTAAAGCCGCCCGCGTGCCTGCTCTCCAGCTGCAACCCCTGGCCAGGGTGGGCCAGTGGACCCGCCGGCTCCTGATGCTCGCGCCGTTGGCCGCAACTTCGCTGGCGCTGGCCCACGCCACGATCGTGTTCGGAACCGTCACCACCGAGCCGGCGCCCGCTAAGGTGGGCGAGCCGATGCTGCTGCGGCTCGAGATGCGCGACCCCAGCGACGCACCGGTCGAGGACGCGGTGGTGCTGGCCGAGGCGCGACCGATGATCAGCGACGCCGAAGCGATCGAACCTGCGGTGGCCGACAGCGAGGTTCGCAGCGCCAGCTTGCGCGAAGTCGCGCCAGGCAGGTACGAGACGACGCTGGTTCTAGACGGTGCCCGCGAGTGGACCGTCGAGCTACGTGACCAGACCTTCCCTCAGGAGGAGGCCAGAGCGACGGTTTCGCTGCGCCTCGGTCCAGACGGCGACGAAGAGCCGCTTTCGTTCCTGTTTCCCCCGGCCGCGACCGCTCCGGCGCGGCTATCGACCTGGCTGGTCTGGCTCATCGCGCTGCCGCTGGTCGCCGGTCTCGTCGTCACCGTGATGGTTATGCGTGGGGGTGGCGACGCCGAGCCCGACGAGGGGCGCGCGACGTGAACCTGTGGCTGCAGACCTCGGGCACGATCGTGAACGTCGCGGCGGTCCTGGCCGGCTCGGCGCTGGGCATGGCGCTCCGTCACCGGCTGCCGGCACGAATCGTCACGGTGGTGATGCAGGCGATCGGGCTGACGACGATCTTCATCGGCCTCTCCGCCGCCTGGGACCTCAGCCGCGTCACTGCGCCGCCAGGCGTGATAGTTGCGCTGCTCGGCCTGGCCGCCGGTGGTGCCATCGGCGAGGGCCTACGCATCGAGGAGCGCTTGGAGCAGGCTGGCGAGCGCCTCAAGCGCCGCTTTCGCGGCGGTGGCCGCTTCAGCGAAGGCCTCGTCGCAGCGAGCCTGCTGTTCTGCGTCGGCCCGCTCACCCTGATAGGCGCGCTTCAGAACGGGCTCATCGGCGACAACTCGTTTTTGTTGCTCAAGAGCGCCATGGACGGCCTCGCTTCGCTTGCCCTCGCCACCACCTTCGGCGTAGGCGTAATGGCCTCGGCCATCGTGGTGGCGCTGTACCAGGGAGGCTTGTCGCTCGGCGCCGGCCTGTTGACGCAGTGGCTGCCCGACCCGGCCAGCGATCCGCGCGTCCTGCTGGTCAACGGTGTGGGGGGCCTGATGCTCCTCGGTCTTGGCCTCGGCCTGCTGGAGCTGGTCAAGGTCCGGGTTGCGAGCATGCTTCCGGCGTTGGTCGTGGTGGTGCCCCTGTGGATGCTGTTAGGGCTCGCCTTCTGACGCCGAACGCATGCTAGGCTCGTCGGATGAATCTCGCTGAGCACGAACTCGAGCACCTCGCACGCCTGGCCCGCCTGGAGCTGAGCGACGAGGAACGCAGCGTCCTGCGTACCGACCTGGAGCAGGTGCTCGGCTATCTCGGCGAACTCTCCGAGATCGATGTCGCCGGCCTCGAACCGATGCTTCGCCCGGTACACGTCGGAGACGGGACCAGGACCGACGAGGTACGGCCGGGCCTCGAGCCGGAACGTGCCCGCCAACTGGCGCGCCGCCGCGACCAGCGGTTCCTGCGAGTGCCACGCACCGGCGGGGACGACGGTTAAGCCAGCCGGTCGCTTCCCAGATAGGGCTCGAGCACGCCCGGCACCACTACCTCTCCGTCGTCGCCCTGATACGTCTCGACCAGCGCAGCGACGGTACGCGGAAGCGCCAGTGCGCTCCCGTTGAGCGTGTGCAGCGGCCGGGTCGCACCGCTGCCCGCCGCCCCACCAGGACGGGTGCGTGTCTTGAGCCGGCGCGCCTGGAAGTCGGTCAGATTGCTGACGCTGCTCACCTCGAGCCACCGCTCTTGCCCGGGGCTCCACACCTCCAGGTCGTACTTCTTCGCCTGCGTGAAGCCCATGTCTGCGGTACACATCAGCAGCCGCCGGTAGGTCAGCCCGAGCGCCTCCAACATCCCCTCGGCCAGCTCGGTCATCGTCTCCAGCATCGGGTAACTGTCGTCCGGGCTCGTGAACGCCACCATCTCGACCTTGTCGAACTGGTGGAGCCGGTTCAGGCCCCGCACCTCTTTGCCGTAGCTGCCGGCCTCGCGCCGAAAGCATGGCGTCAGTGCGCAGTACTTGATGGGCAGGTCGGCCTCGTCTAGGATCTCGTCGCGGTGCAGGTTGGTAACCGCTACTTCCGAGGTGGGGATCAGGTACAGACCCTCCTCGGTGCGGTACATCTGGCCTTCCTTGTCGGGCAGCTGCCCGGTCGCCGTGGCGGCGACCTCGTTGACGAGGAGCGGAACCCGCACAAGGTCGAACCCCGCCTCGCTCAGTTGCTCGAGGAACCAACGCTCGAGAGCCCGGAACAGTCGCACACCACCGCCGCGAATCACCGGGAAGCCCGCACCTGCGATCTTCACTCCAGCCTCGCCGTCCAACCAGCCGAGCTTCGTCATCGAATCCCAGTGAGGTCGGACCGAACCTACCGGAGCGGTGCCGGTGCGCTCGTGCACCACTACGTTGTCGTGCTCGCTTTCTCCGACCGGCACGCTGTCGTGTGCAAGATTCGGAATGTCGAGCTGCAACCGGTCGATCCGTTCCCTCAATGCGCGCTCGCGCTCCTCGAGCCTTTTCACCTCGGCCGACAGTTCGCCCATACCGCGAATCAGCTCATCGGCGTCCTCGCCTGCGCGCTTGCGCTCGCCGATTGCGCGACTTTCACTGTTCCGGCGCGCCTGTTTCGCCTCCAGGTCCTGCCGCAACAGGCGGTACTCCTCGTCGGCCAACAACAACGCGTCCAACGCTGCTTCTGCACCGTCGATTTTCTTGGCTCGGACGCTACGACGGACGGTCTCAGGGTGGTCGCGCAACAGGGCCGGATCGAGCATGCCGTAGCCTACCCGACCGTCGGCCAGCCGGTCCGGGTAGGCTGCGCCGCATGGACGACGTCCTCGTCACCGTGCCTCACCACTCTGGCGAGGTACCTCTCGAGATCCTCGCCACCATGCTCGGCCCCATGCGCTTCGACGATCACGCCCGGCGCAACCTGCTGGAACGGATCCGGCGTGAAGGCGATCCGAGCAGCGACCGCCTGTTCGACCTGCCCGGATCCCGCATCGTCAGCGCCACCGTTTCTCGCTTCGTGGCCGATCTGAACCGTGCGCGAGACGATCGCGGCACGAACGGCGTGGTCAAGCGGACCGACTTCGCCGGCCGACCGCTCTACCCGTCACCCGAGCTGCCTAGCGCGGTAGACGTCGCCGACCGGCTGGTGCGCTTCTTCGATCCGTTCCACGCACAGCTACAGCGGGAGATTCGCAGAAGGCGACCTTTGCTGGTGGTGGACGCACACACCATGACGGCCGCCGGACCGGTGCTGGGTCCGGACGCGGGCCGGCCCCGCCCGGCCGCCTCGCTCATCACCGGGGGTGGCACGCGGGGCGAGCCGATCGATCGGCCGGTATCGTTTCCACCTGAGTTGACGCGGGACCTCGCACGACAACTGCAACTCGCGTTGGAATCACGCCTCCCGCTGGGCAGCTCAGGTCTGCCTGCGGGGGTGCGTATCAACGACCCGTTCACTCACGGCTTCATTCAGGAGCGGTACGGCGCCGATCCGGACGGGCCGCGCGTCCCTACCGTCGCCATCGAGATCCATCGCGGCCTATTCGAGGACGCCGAGGCGAATCCGAACGAGGGGCGGATCGGGCTGATCCGTGCGGCGATCGTAGCAGCGCTCACGGCCGTCCGGCCGCAACTCGAACGGCTGGCGCGAAGCTAGCTCGGCGCACGCTCAACGCGTTCCGATCGGCACCAGCGCGCTCCACCGCGCCAACAGAGGAACCAGCGGATTGTCGCGCGCCGAGAGCAGATCGGCGTGCGTCAAGCCCGACAGAATCGTCACGCTGAACGGGGTCCCCAGGCGTTGGTCGGCGTACCCGGCGAAGCTCTCGACGCCACGCAGCAGACCCCGGTCACTCCCGACCGCCAGGGTCGGCACGTTCACGCTTCGCATCGGCTCGAACCGGTCGAGCCCCCGCAAATCCGGTGGCAGTTGAGCCAGGTCCAACAACAGCGCCGTCGGCATGTACCACTCCGAAGGGTCGGAGACAGGATCGCTCCACAGGGCGTAGTACTCGAGCGCGTCGGTTCGCTCGAGGCGCGGGTCGCCGGCAGCCCAACCGACACGTTCCGCCCCGGGCGCCACGCCGACTATGCTGGCGCTGCGGGCCGACCAGTGTCCCCCGAGAATGAAAGCGCTCAGGTTCCCATCCAACTCGGCGTTCGTGGCGATACCGAGAGAGGCTTGGAACGGACGAAGCGCCCCGTATTGGTCGTCGTGCAAACGTCCGGCGAAGGCAAGATTCGTGAACGGAATGTCGCTCGCATGGGCAGGTGCCGGCTCGTCCGGAGCCAGCAGCGCCAGCAGGGCAGCGCCCTGGCGGCGCGCAAAATCAGCGCCGCCAGTGCCGACGGTCCGCCACGGCCGCGCCTGGCCCGACTGAAGCGCCTCCCGGCTCGGGAGGATGACAGGGAAGCCGAGGACCCGTGGGCCCTGCTCCAGCCCATAGGCGCCGGTCCGACCGGGAGCGCCGTCGACCAGCACCAGTCCATCGAGCAGGGAGGGTCCCCGGCCGCCCGTCCAGGCGGCGTACACCGCCACCTGAGTGGCGCCTAGCGAGTGTCCCAGTAGGATCACGCGCGGCGCGGTTCGGGCAGCCTCCAAGATCACCTCGTCCAGGTCGCGTAGGTGCACCTCGAGGTCCCACTCCTTGACGAACGCCAGTTCGGCGCGGTCGGGCTGCGCAAAACTCGGCGGGGTGTCGTCGCTGCCGAAAAAGGTTCGAACGACGTCGGCGACGTCGCCGGTACGTAACACCCTCTCGACCGAAGAGCGATCCTCCAGCGCATTGGCGCGCCGGTCGACGGCCCACACGTGCAAGCCCGGCACGGCGGCCACCAGCCTGCGTGCCAGCGGGGCGAACTGCATCGCGCCCCCGAACAGGCCTGGCACTGCGACGATGATGGTCTCGGCAGGTTCGTCGACACCGAAGCGAATCGTCGTCTGCCGGTCGTAGCGGTCGGGGGTCGAAGGTTCGTCGTAACCCGGAACCACCAGCGCCCGCGCCGGCACCTCGCCAGGGTCGAAGCGCAGCGGCAGCTCGAGCGCGCCACTCGGGTAGCGGACGTCCGGAAGAGGCAAGCAGGAGGGCGCCGCAACGACGCTCGCAATGATCATCGCTAGGCTCAGTGCGGGGCGAACTGCGCGGGAGCGCGTGCGCCTGGGCGATACTCGTTCCATGCTTCGATGGTAGACGCCGCCGCGCAGGAACAGCGACTCGGCGGGCACGAACGCAGCCGCTTCACGTGCTACGCTCCGCTCGTGTCCGTCGAGGTACTCGACTTTCGTCTCGAGGTTCGTGGCGCCGCCGTGGGCCGGCAGACCCTACGCAGCAAGGAGGAGGGCCGGCACGCCCGGTTGGAGGCGGAGGCCACCTTCGAGGGACCGCTAGGCGCAGCGAAGGTCGTGCAGTTGAGCCGCTGCCACCGCGACAAGATGACCAGCTACGAATACCGCGAGGTCACTCGCGATCGTAGCGGCGAGCGGAAGGTTCGCTTCGAGTTCGACGGGCGTGACGGCCTTGTGCGGTTGGAACGTGGCGAAGACCGAGCCGAGGCTCCGTACATCGAGGCGCTCCGGGATCCGCTCTCGATGCTGCGCGAACTGCGTCGCGCGCTGCCGAACGCCGAGCGCATTCGCATGCCGATGCTCGGCAAGACCGTCGAAGCCAGGTGCCTGGGCGAGGTGGACGTCGATACCGCGCTGGGTGCGACGCGGGCACGCGCCTACCAGCTCTTCCCCGGCGGCAGCTGGGTGTGGGTGGACGTCGCCCCCCCGCACAGGATCGTCAAGCTGCGCCAACGCACCGCGGACGCCCTGATCGACGCGGTGCTCGTCGGCATCGGCCAGGAGGCCACGCTGACGGCGTGGAATGTCGAGGAGCAGGGCCAAGACCGCAAGCGCGGCAGGCGCCGGCGCCGCCGCCGTGGTCGCGGAGGAAAGAGCCGCTCGCGCAAGTCCAGCGGTTGAGTCTAGACCCCGTGACCGACGCCGAACCGGCGGAGCGGCTACTGGAGCGGCTCTTCCGATCTACGCGCGGCGGTGCTCCGCGCGACCCGCGCAGAACGCGCCGATTGCTGGACCGCTTGAACCTCCCCGACCTGCCCCTCGTCGTGCACGTCGTCGGAACGAACGGGAAGGGCGGCGTCGCCACCCGCATCGACGCTGGCCTGAATGCGGCCGGATTCCGGTCGCTGCGCTTCCTCTCCCCTCACGTCGAGCGGTTCCACGAGCGGATCGCAATCGCTGGCGCAGAGGTGACGGACGACGAGATCGTGCGCTTCCTGCAGCGCGCCTGGCGCGACGAGCCGGACCCGCCCGCAGCGTTCTTCGAATTGGCGCTCGCCATGGCGCTCGCCGTGGCCGAGGAGAGGGGCGCCGACGCTGCTGTCCTGGAGGCGGGCGTGGGCGCCGCCCGTGACGCGACCATCGCGGTGGGTGCGGTTCGGGTATCGGTGATCACCAACGTCGCCGAGGAACACCTCGAACAGATCGGTCCCACGCTTGCCGACGTGACCCGCGACAAGGCGGCCGCGATTCGACCGGGCGTGCCGGTCGTGACCGGCGCCGAAGGAGAGCCGCTCGAAATCGTGCGACGCCTGGCGAGCGAGCGGGCCTCTCCGCTCCTGAGCCTGTCATCAGGCGTCGCGCCGTTCGCCTGGCCCGCCGGTGCGCCCCCCTCGGAGAGCACCGTCGCGGACCGCGCCGGTCGGTTGGCGATCGCAGCTCTTCGCACGCTCGACCTCGACACCGCAACGGAGCACGCCGCCCTGCTAGCGGCGGCGACGCCCCCGGCCCTACCTGCTCGGCGTGAACGCTTCGAGCTCGGTCGCGGCCGATGCATCCTGTTGGACGGGGCGCACGAACCCAATGCGGCCCGAGCTCTCGCCGCCGAGCTGCCCAGCAGCGCCGAGCTGCTGTTGGGCGTGGCCGAGCGCAAGAACGCGCGAGGGGTCCTCGACGCCTTTGCCGAGGTGCACGAGGTCACCCTGACCTGCGCCGTTCGCGGAGAGCGACCTTGGGGTGACCACCCGGCGTTCATAGCCGACCCTGAGGCAGCACTCGCCCATGCGCTCGAATCGTTGCCGGAAGGTGCGACGTTGGTCGTGACCGGCTCGTTCTACCTGGCCGGCCTGCTACGCCCGCGAATCCGGGCGCTCGCCGGCGCGGCCATTCGGTAGAATCACCGGTCGCGGGCGGCAAGGTCGGCTTCGTGAGTTTGGGGTGCGCGAAGGCGCTGGTGGACAGCGAACGCATCCTTACCGAGTTGCGCTCCTCAGGCTACGAGCTGGTCGTGAGCTACGAGGACGCGCAGGTCGTGGTGGTGACAGGCTGTCTCGGTGAACGACCGGACACGATTCGACGCCGCCACCCGACGGTGACGGCCGTGACCGGGGAGGGCGACGTCGACGGGGTCATGAACGCCGTGGCAGCTATCTTTCCGCCCGAATCGTCGCCGCTGCTGCGGTTGACGCCGAATCCCCGCGGAGTGAAGCTGACGCCACGTCACTACGCCTATCTGAAGATCGCCGAGGGGTGCGACCACAGCTGCTCGTTCTGCATCATCCCGCAACTGCGCGGCGGTCTCCGCAGTCGTGATGCGGCCGACGTACTCACCGAGGCGACGCGCCTCGTGGCGACAGGAACGCGTGAGCTGATCGTGATCGCGCAGGACACCAGCGCCTACGGTGACGCCCCAGGAGAGTGGATCGGGCGAAGCGTCTACGACGCGCCCGAGGTCGACGGGACGGTGTCCGGCTTCGGCGACGGCAGCATACGCGTAGGCGACCGCGTGGTAGTGCGCATCGACGAGGCCGGCCCGCACGACCTTAGCGGCGAGGTCGTGCGCGACAAACCGTGGAACCCGGCCGTCAACCCAGCGGCCCGCGTCGGTTCAACAAGCGTTCGAACTCGGCGTCGTCCGGCGCCTCACGGGCACCGGCCCGCTCGGTGATCATGAGTTTCAGCTCGTGCGGACTGGTCGCCATATAGGTAGCGTCCTCGAGGCTGACGCGCCCCGCGAGATACAACTCGACCAGATCCTGATCGAAGGTGTGCATCCCCCGCAGGTTGCCTTCCACCAGCGCCTCCTTGATGAGGCCGGTCTTGTCCGGATCCTTGATGTAGTCGCGGATCAACGGCGTGTTGACCAACACCTCCGAGGCGAGCACCCGGCCGGGCCCGTCCGAGCGCGGCAGCAGACGTTGGCTGATGATGCCCAGTAACGACTCGGACATCATCGAACGGATCTGCTCGCGCTCGTGCGGCGGAAAGAAGTCGATGATTCGGTTGATGGTGCGCACCGCATCGAGCGTGTGGAGCGTCGATAGCACCAGGTGCCCCGTCTGGGCGGCGGTGATGGCGGCCTCGACCGTGGCCTTGTCGCGCATCTCGCCGATCATGAGCACGTCCGGATCCTGCCGCATTGCGTACTTCAGCGCGTCGACGAAGTCGGCGGTGTCGAGCCCGACCTCGCGCTGAACCACGAGGCTCTTATGGTTGCGGTGCAGCATCTCGATCGGATCTTCGATGGTGATCACGTTCCTGGGAAAACGGCGGTTGATGTGGTCGATCATCGCCGCCATGCTGGTGGTCTTGCCCGAACCGGTCGGTCCGGTCACGAGCACCAGCCCACGTGGCTGTTCGGCCCAACCGCTGACCACGTCGGCGGGGAGACCCAACGCCTCGAAGCCGGGGATGGCGTCTCCGATGACGCGCATCGCGATGCCGACCGAGCCGCGTTGGTGGTACGCGTTGCAACGGAACCGCGCCACGCTGGGGATGGTGAACGCGAAGTCGATCTCGTGGCGATGCCCGAAAATCGCTCGCTGCCCCTCGGTCATCATCGCCAGCGCGATCTGTTCGGTCTGCGCCGGGGTGAGTTTGGGGCTGTCCTCCCAGGCGACCAGCTCTCCGTCGACACGTATGTGGGGTGGCGCACCGGCCTGCAAGTGAACGTCGGACGCTCCGCGCGCGACCATGCGTCCGAGCAGGTCGGCCATCCGTACGCCCCCGCTCCGTCCTTGGCTATCCATGTACGCCCTCCTGTTCGGCGCCTCTCCATTCAAGCATAGGCCCGCCCATGTGGGCGGGCTGTGAACCATCGCGCCTGGCGTCCCCTGCTGCGAGACGAGCCGGGTCGCGGTTCAGAGGATCTTCGAGAGGAAGCTGCGGGTCCGCTCTTCCTGTGGATTCTGGAAAAAGTGTTCGGGTGTGCCGACCTCGACGATCTGACCGGCATCCATGAAGATCACCCGGTCACCGACCTCTCGAGCGAAGCCCATCTCGTGCGTGACCACGACCATGGTCATGCCCTCCTTGGCCAGCGTCACCATCACCTCGAGCACCTCGCCGATGACCTCCGGATCGAGGGCGCTGGTGGGTTCGTCGAACAGCATCACCTTCGGCTCCATGGTAAGCGCGCGGGCGATCGCGACACGCTGCTGCTGTCCTCCAGAGAGCTGACCTGGGTACTTCTGCGCCTGCTCGGGAATTCCGACCTTCTCGAGGAAGTACATGGCGCGTTCTTCCGCCTTCGACTTCTTCCACTTGCGGACACGGATCGGCGCCAGGGTGATGTTCTCCATCACGGTCAGGTGGGGGAAGAGGTTGAACTGCTGGAACACCATGCCGGTCTCGCGACGAATCAGGTCGATGTTGCGAACGTCGTCGGTGAGGCGTGTCCCATCGACGACGATGGCGCCCTGCTGGTGCTCCTCGAGACGGTTGATGCAGCGGATCAGGGTGGACTTGCCCGAGCCGGACGGCCCGATTACCACGACGACCTCGCCGCGATTGACGGACATACCGATGTCCTTGAGGACGTGAAAGTCCCCGAACCACTTGTTCAGGCCCTCGATCTCGATGATCTTCTCGCCACCCTCGGGGGCGTGAGCATCGACGATCGGGGATTGCGCTGTCTGCGTCACGGTGTACCTCCTCGGGCGCGTCGCCCGGCTGCGGATCAGCGCTCGCCGACCCCGAGCTCCGTTTCGAGTTGCCGACTGGCGATGGACATACGATACGCGAAGAACCAGTAGATGACGGCCATGAACAGCGAGATCTCCAGCAGCACCCCACCGGGGTAGAGCAGCGACTCCGGTTGACTGGGGATGACGCGTCGACCGATCTCGAAGAAGTCGAACAGGCCGACGATGAACACCAGCGAAGTGTCCTTGAACAGGCCGATCGCCTGGCCGACAATGGCGGGAATGACTGCCCGGAGCGCCTGCGGCAGGACGATCAGGCGGGTCATCTGCCAGCCGCTCAACCCGAGCGCTCGCGCAGCCTCGCCCTGCCCACGGGGTACCGACTGCAAGCCCCCGCGAACGTTCTCGGCCATGTACGCGGAGCTGAACAGGGTGACTGCGACGAGCGCACGACTGATTGCCGGGATCGCGTCGGGACTGACGTTGAGCAGCAACGGAACCATCAGCGAGGCTATGAACAGCCAGGTGATCAGCGGCGCGCCGCGGATCAGCTCGATCACGGCGATGCAGAAGTACTTGATGGCGGGCAGGTCGCTGCGCCTGCCCAGCGCCAAAGCGATGCCGAGCGGGAACGACACGACGATTCCGAACCCGGCGAGGACCACCGTGAGCAGAAACCCGCCCCACTCGACCGTACGTACCAGCTCCATCGGCCCGTGGCCGCCGAGGCCGTAGACCAAAATAGCGACGGTCGGGAGGCCGACGGCCCACAGCCAGGTCTGAACGCGGACCAGACGCGGCAGCCGGTAGCCGGCCTGGAAGCCGGCGAGCGCGAGAACGGTGGTCACCAGCCACGGCACCCGCACCGATGGCCAGAACGCCACCGCCAAGATCGTGAGCAGGAACGCGAAACTGCTGAACCACCAGTAGACGCCGGCGGCGATGATGCCCCTGCCGGCCCGCTTGCCGAGGCCCGCGCTGAGGCCGATCAGCATCAGCAGCACACCTACTGCCACGATCGGCCGCCACAGCAGGTCAGCCGGGTAGCGGTAGACGGCCAGCAACTTCATGTTGTTCCACACCGGCTGCCACGACGCCCCGGTGAAGATCCAGCCCGCCAATTGGACGATCGTGTACACCAGCAACGTTCCGACCAGCAGCGACACGGCCGTGTTCACCGGACCGTAGAACAGGTTGCGGCCCACCCATGCCCGGGCGCCGGTCACGCCTGGAGGTGGGGGTCGAGAGGGGATCATCTGCATCTCAGCGCTCCACGATCGCAAGGCGTGCGTTGACTATGTTCAGCACGAAGGCGAAGAAGAAGCTGATCAGCAGGTAGGTCGCGATGATCATGACGGTCACCGGCACGCTGGCGCCGGTCTGATTGGCGACGATCGTGCTGACGGCGAAGATCTCGGCGTAGGCAGCCAGCGGCCCGAGCGACGAGTTCTTGGTTAGGTTCAGGTACTGACTGATCATCGGTGGCAGGATGATGCGCACCGCCTGCGGGAACACCACCAACGAAAATGTCTGACCGTTCGACAGGCCGAGCGCCTTGGCCGCCTCGGTCTGACCGTTGGGGACCGCTTGAATGCCGCCGCGCACGATCTCGGCGATGAAGCTCGAGGTGTAGATCACCAACGCCAGCAGTAGCGCCATATAACTGGAGGTGAAGCGGAATCCACCTTCGTAGTTCGAGACCGGCACCGTTGGCGTGCTCCACACCAGCGCACCCGAGCTACCGACCTCGACGGAGGTGTCGATGGCGGGCCCCTCGTCCTCCTCGGCGTCGTTGCTCGGCGTGCCGAACAACGAGGCTGGCCCGAAGCCGGCAGCGCCGGTGCGCGCCGCGTCCTCGTCGACTCCTCCGCCCTGCTGCGCAGCGTTCAACGCAGCGAAGATCGGGATTCGGATCTGACCGTCGCGGTCCGACACCAGCGTCCGCTCGAAACCACGCACGATCAACTCCGTACGCACGTTCTCGAACCCGACGCCGGTCTCACCGGTCTCCTCGCCACGCTGCCAAGCACCGTCGCCGTTCCGATCGACGTAGATGCGGCCGCTCATAGGCTCGTTCAGCCAGTGAACGGAATAGCGCTCGGCGTCCTCCTCGCGAACGAAGCGCAGCTCGAAACTCTCGAACTCGCCGTCCTCGAGAATCGGGAAGCGCAGCACGCTCGGCTTGACGGTTCGCTGCTCGATCAGATTCTCGCTGCGTGAAGAGAGAACGCCTTCTGAGACGCGGATCGTGACCGGCACGAAGCCGTATAGGTCTTCGCCACGTGCGCGCACAGCGTTGCCGTCGGCGTCGCGGTAGGTGACGCCGCGACCCCGCTCGACGTTGAAGTCGACCGCCAGGTCGGCGGGCGTGGTCGCTCCGTTCGACGCGACGTAGTAACCGATCGCCGCAATCACCAGCGCCGCTAGCAGCGAGAGCGGCCAGGCGCGGCCAGGCCGCTCGCTGCGTTCGATCTGCCGGCGCCGCAAGACCATCAACACGGCGAACGTCACCAGTGCGACCAGCAGCCACGGAAGCCAAGCCCGAAATCCGAATCCTGGATACACGAACGGGAACGCCAGGCCGCGGTTGGAGAGGAAGATTCCGCCGGGCAGGCGCAGCGGCGCGGTGATGGCAGGCGGCAAGGTCGCCAGGGCGGCGGTGAACCAGAAGATGATCTGCACCGCCAACGGTGTGTTACGCAGTATCTCGACGTACCAGGTGGCGACCTGCCGCAGCAGCCAGTTGCGGCTCAGCCGCGACACGCCGATCCCCACGCCCAGAACACTGGCGAGCACCACACCGATCAACGCGATCTTGAGCGTGTTGAGGAAGCCGATGAGGAGTGCGCGCCAGTACGGAGAGTCGGGCGTGTAGGGGATCGGCCGCTCCCCGATCGGAATGCCGGCGCGTGCATCGAGCCAGCCGAAGTCGGCGGGCAGGTTCGAGCGGGCGAGTGCTGAGGTGACGTTGTTCCAGAGGATGAACAGTCCTACCAGCACGATCGCGGCGAAGACGAACTGGGCCAGCAGCCCTAGCGTCTTGACGTTGCGCCAGAACGGGATCCGTTCAGGTGGCTCAATCGAGGCCACGCGCGCCCCCAGACGATGCCGGGCGTGGCCTCGCGGGCGCCGCCCGGCGATCGGCGGCACTGCCGCCCAAGACGAAAATAGTCATGCAGCTCACAAGATGAACCGGTGGCGAGCGCCATCCGCAGGCGCCGGCGAACGGCCAAGGGTCCTGGGGCCGACCAACCTACGGTCGGCCCCAGGCAGGAACGTCAGCGGAAGGGCGGGGAGTACAGCAGGCCGCCGTCTGTGTACAGCGCGTTCAGGCCACGTTCGAGACCGAACTGGGTATCGGGACCGAGGTTGCGGGCGAAGATCTGGCCGTAGTTGCCGACCTGCTCGATCATGCGCACCATCGCGTCGGAGTCGAGCCCGAGCTGCGACATGACCTCGCCGTCGAGGCCGAGGAAGCGCCGCACGACCGGCGCCTGCGCGTTGGTGGCGACGTCGCGTACGTTCTCGGAGGTGATGCCGTACTCCTCGGCGAAGATGGTGCCGAAGGTGACCCACTTGACCAGGTCGAACCAGGCGTCGTCACCGTGCAACACCGCGGGGCCGAGCGGCTCCTTGGAGATCGTCACCGGCAGAATCACGCTGGCGGACGGATCCTGAAGCAGGGTCGAGCGGCTGACCAGACCGGAAACGTCGGTCGTGACCGACTCGCACTGGCCGGCTTCGTATGCCGCGAAGGTCTGATCGGCGGTCTCGAACACCAGCGGGGTGTACTCGATGTCGAGGGCGGCCATCACGTCCGCAAGGTTCAACTCGGTGGTGGTACCGGACTGCACGCAGATGGTGGTGCCTTCGAAATCACCGAGCTGCTGGATGCCGGAGGCACGCTTGACGATGAAGCCCTGACCGTCGTAGAAGGTCGTCGGCGCGAAGTTCAGGCCCACGTCGGTGTCGCGGCTCGAGGTCCAGGTGGTGTTACGAATCAGCACGTCGACCTCGCCGGTCTGCACGGCGGTGAAGCGCTCCGACGCGGTCAACGCACGGTACTCGACGGCGTCGGCGTCACCGAGGACGGCGGCGGCGATGGCGCGGCAGAAGTCGACGTCGAAGCCGGAGAATTCGCCGGCGCTATCGACGACGCCGAATCCTGGCAACTGCGAGTTCACGCCGCACGCCAACGTGCCGCGCATCTTGATTTCGTCGAGCAGGCTTACCTGCGCCTGAGCCATGCCGGCAAGCACAGTCAATGCGACTACGAGCGTTAGAAACTTGCGCATAGAGACACTCCTTTTTTTCGAGAGAACGTATTGGGGTCGATGCGTGGACCGATCTCGCCCCGCGTCATGCTACAGGGCGCACGCGAATCTGTAAACCCCCGCATACCTGCATGAACATGCTACAGCAGGGCCGAACGGTGCTGTCGATCGCCCTCTCAGCGAGCCGCTGGAAGCGTCGCCGCCGCCTCGTCGATGGCAGCGCGAATGGCGTTGCGTACGGCGATATCCACGATGGTCGTGCCGGAGCGGCCGGCGCCGAGCGAGCGGACCACGTTCCACAGGTCGATGCGCACGTCGGACTGTGAAGTATGCGCCGTTCCCACCCCGATCGCCAGGACTTCCGCCGTGACTGCATCGACCATCCTCACGTCGACCGAGACACGCACCGTCACCGTCTCGGACCGGCCGCCGAGAACACCGAAGAACACCCCTCCCCCGCCGGCCCTTTCCACCCCGAACTCGGTCACACTGCCAAGCACCAGGACTTCGGCTCCCAAGATTCGGCCCGCCGCCGCGGCGCTGGAAGGGTCGACCCGACCGCTGGTGGCGAGGTCCTGCTCACCTAGAATGGCGTCCAACTGGTCACGCTCGGTGACGATGAAGCGGCCGCTGCGGAACGCCTCGGTGGCGAAAACGTCGCTGACGCCGCGGCCGAGCTCTCGCTCGAACCCTTCCGCTTCCGCTATCTGGTCTGCCTGCCGGCCTCCGATACGAACGCCGCCCGCCCGAACCGAAAAGTCGGGAACGGCGATGACGCGCCGCTCCTCGCGAGGTAGCGGCTCGACTCGGAACGGCGCCAGGTCCGACGCACGCGATTCGATGTCCGTCGAGGGGGCGCAGGCCGCTAGCAGGCCGAACATCACGGCCACGATCGCCGTTCCTATCGGCGTGCGGTCGGTCGGTGTGCGCAAGTTCATGCCCTACGATACTCGACCGGGCGGCAGCGGCCCGGCGCGAAGCGGCTCAGGCGCCGGCGCCCTCCTTCTCCTTCGCCTTAGCCTTCGCCTCGAGCTTGGCCTTGATTCGCTTGAGGACGGTGACCTCCTCCAGCGCCCGCTGATCGAGGACGCTGCGAATGCTCTTGATTTCATAGTTGATGCCGGGGATGACCAGTTGCTCGAGCGCGTTGACGCGCCGGTTGGTCTTCTTGATCTCCTCGCCGATCCGGCGCAGTCGGGTCTCGGTCGCGGCGACTCGAATGATCGCCTCGGTCAGCTTCCGGAACTCCGATGCTGCGTCGAGGGTCCGCGCGCCGGCTCCGACCGGGCTGAACGGCAACTCGCTCGGAAACTCGGGTGGCTGCACCAGCGGCACCTTGACGCCGAACAGGTTCTCGACCGTGATGTCGATGTCGAGACTGGCGTCGCTGGCCAGCGCGAGGCTTTGCACCGCGGCGGGTCCGTCCCAGGCGTTGGCTAGGAACAGCGCGAAGTACGCCTCCCTGCTCGCCTCCTGCAGGGCGCGGCGGGCTTCAAGCGAGGCCTTGACGAGGTCGAAGAACTCGCCGATCAGGGCGTCGCGCTTGCGCTTGAGCAGGTCGGCGCCCCGTCCAGCCAGTTTGAGCTGGTCACGGCGTTGCAGCAGGTTAGAGCGGGTAGGTGCGATCGATTCCGCCATGGTCGCCTCCTCAGCGGGCGTCCTTGGCCGCGCCCCAAAGCTCTTCCATCGTGGCGCCGTAATAGTTGTCGATCTGCTCGTTCTTGAGGCGCGTCAGCTCGCTCTTGGGAAGTTGCGAGAGGGTGGCCCAGGCGATGTCGAGCGAGTCGCCTATGCTGCGATTCTCGGAGCCCTGGTCGATGAAGTTCTTCTCGAAGGCGTCGGCGAACTGCAGGTACAGCTTGTCGGTCTCCGACAGGGCGTCCTCGCCGGTGATGGCGACCAGCCGGCGCAGGTCGAGTCCGTTGGCGTAGGCGGCCTGCAGCTGGTCGGCGATGTTCTTGTGGTCTTCGCGCGTCTTGCCTTCGCCGATGCCGTTGTTCATCAGGCGCGACAGCGAAGGTCCGGGATTGATCGGCGGGAACAGGCCCTTGTTGTGCAGACCGCGCGCCAGGTAGATCTGACCTTCGGTGATGTAGCCGGTCAGGTCGGGGATCGGGTGGGTCACGTCGTCGTCGGGCATCGACAGGATCGGCAGCTGGGTCACCGAGCCCTTCTTGCCGGTCACCACGCCGGCCCGCTCGTAGATCGAGGCGAGGTCGGTGTACATGTAACCCGGATAGCCGCGGCGACCGGGGATCTCCTCGCGGGCGCCGCCGATCTCGCGCAGCGCCTCACAGTAGTTGGTCATGTCGGTGAGGATGACCAGCACGTGGTAGTCGTGCTCGAAAGCGAGGTACTCAGCTGCGGTCAGCGCCATTCGCGGGGTGAGGATGCGCTCGACCGCCGGGTCGTCAGCCTTGTTGAGGAACAGCACCGAGCGGGCCAGCGCCCCGGTTCGCTCGAACTCCTTGGTGAAGAAGGTCAGCTCGCGCTGGGTGACGCCCATGGCGGCGAACACGACGGCGAACTCGGTGTCCTCGCCGATGACGGTGGCTTGCCGGGCGATCTGTGCGGCAAGCTGGTTGGCGGGAAGGCCGGAGCCGGAGAAGATCGGCAGTTTCTGCCCGCGCACCAGACTGATCAGCGTGTCGATGGTGCTGACGCCGGTCTGGATGAACTCTTCGGGTTTCTGCCGCGCGACCGGATTGATCGGCGCACCGCCGATCGGCAGGCGCTTGTCGGCGACGACGGCTGGCAGGCCGTCGATCGGCTTGCCGATGCCGCTGAAGCGCCTTCCGATCATCTCCTTGCTCACGCTGAGCCTGGCGACGTTCTCCACTAGGCTGACGGTCGTAGCGGACAGGTCGATGCCCGAGGTCTCCTCGAACACTTGCAAGACGGTGTACTCCTTGCTGACCTCGATCACCTGGCCCCCGCGTACGCGGCCGGAGGCGTCGGTGATGTCGACGATGGCGTTGTAACTCAGGTCGGGGGCGTTCTGCAGGAATAGCAGCGGGCCGGAGACGTAGCTGACCTCGCTGTACACCTTCTTGAGAAGATTCTTGCTCACGTTCGCTCCTTACGCCGGCACCGCGAAGCTCTCGTCGAGCTGCGCGATGATCTGGTCGCGGTAGGCCGGGAACTCGTCCTCGGCGACGTAGCGGGCGCGGTTGACCTTCTCGATGACGGGATCGCCGAGCAGATCGTCGACGGTGGCGCCGGAAGCGAGAGCTTCGCGCGCCCGGTCGTACAGTTTGAGCATCATCTGCAGCATGCCGTACGCCTTCTCGAGCGAGCAGGCGGCATCGACGGGATCGAAGCCGTTCTGCTGCAAGAAGTCCTGGCGCAGGATACGTCCGGTCTCGATGATCAACCGCTCTGCGTCCTGCAGGGCATCCGGACCGACCAGCTGCACGACCTCCTGCAGGTCCGCCTCGCGTTGCAGCACGTCGACGGCACGGTCGACGAGATCGGGGTAGTCCTCAGCGACGTTCTCGCGATACCAGTCGTCGAGACCGTCCTTGAACAGCGAGTAGGAGCGGTTCCAGTTGATCGCTGGGAAGTGACGCCGGCGGGCGAGCGAAGCGTCGAGCGCCCAGAAGCAACCGGTAATCCGCAGGGTCGCCTGGGTGACCGGCTCGGAGAAGTCGCCACCGGCCGGGCTGACGGCACCGATGATCGACACGGCGCCCTGATCACCGGCCAGAGTGGTGACGCGTCCGCCGCGCTCGTAGAACGCCGACAGGCGCGACGCGAGGTAGGGAGGGTAGCCCTCCTCGGCCGGCATCTCCTCGAGGCGCGAGCTGATCTCACGCAGCGCTTCGGCCCAGCGGCTGGTTGAGTCCGCCATGATCGAGACGCCGTAACCCTGGTCGCGGAAGTACTCCGCCAGGGTGATGCCGGTGTAGATCGACGCCTCGCGGGCAGCGACCGGCATGTTCGAGGTGTTGGCGATCAGCACGGTTCGCTGCATCAGCGGGTTGCCCGACTGCGGATCCTCGAGCTCGGGGAACTCGACCAGCACGTCGGTCATTTCGTTGCCGCGCTCTCCGCAACCGACGTAGACGACGATGTCGGCGTTACCGTACTTCGCGATCGACTGCTGCGCCACCGTCTTGCCGGAGCCGAACGGCCCGGGGATGGCGGCGGTGCCGCCCATGGTGAGGGGGAACAGCACGTCGAGGATCCGCATGCCGGTCAGGAACGGCGTGACCGGGTCAAGCTTCTGAGCGACCGGGCGGGCCTGCCGCACCGGCCAGGGGTGCGCCAGCCGCAGCTCGCTTCCGTCCTCGAGCACCACCACCGTGTCGTCGACGGTGTACTCGCCCTCGTCGACAACGGTCCTGACCGTGCCGCCCTTGTCGGGCGGGACCAGGATCTTGTGGGTGAAGGTGAACTCCGGGACGGTACCGATCACCTGTCCGGCCGACACCTCGTCGCCCGGTTTCACGGTCGGCGTGAACTGCCAACTCACGTCGCGCGAGAGAGCGTTCACCACGATGCCGCGATCGATGTAGGTTCCTGACGACTCGTAGATCTTGTCGAGCGGACGTTGAATACCGTCGAAGATACCGTTCAGCATGCCGGGGCCGAGTTCGACCGCCAGCGGCGACCCGGTGGATACGACCGGCTCTCCAACGGTCAGGCCACCGGTGTCCTCGTAGACCTGCACGAAGGCCGTGTCGCCGTCGAGCCGGATGATCTCGCCGACGAGCTTTTCCTCGCCGACGCGCACGATGTCGTACATTCGTGCGCCCATCATCCCCTCGGCGATCACGGCCGGACCGGAAATTCTCGCGATCTTGCCTTGAATGGCCATGTCGATTCTCCTCTACTCCAGCTTGATGTCGAAGCCGATAGCGCTCCGCACCAAGTCCTTCATGTACGCAGTCGCGTCGTCGCTCTCGCCGAAGGCGGCGCCAAGGCTTGGAACAGGCAACAGCACGGGAAGGTCCCTGCCTCGCATGACACGCTCGGTGGCGGCGATCGGGTCGGGAATCAGGCCCTCGTCGACGATCACCAGACCGTAGCCGTCCTCCTCGATCAGGGCGTCCAACTGCTTGGCGGCACCGTCTGGCTCGGCGACACGGACTTCGATGCCGGCGAGCCGGTAGCCGGTCGCGGTTTCGGCGTCGGTGAGCACCACCACCTTAGGCATGGCCGAGCTCCTTTTCGATCTCGGTACGTGGTACGCGGTAGAAGGCACCACGCGCCAACAGCCGCAGCTTGGCCGCTTCGGTCTCCTTCGAGCGGAGGTACCGGAGCACCACGCCGATGCCGAGTGGATCTCGCAACGCGGCGCGGCGCGCCGATGCGTCGAGGGCGTTGCGGATGCCGCGCTCGGCGGCGGCGAGGTCGTCCGCCTGAGCGACCGGCGCGAAGGTTCCGCTGGCGATACTAGCGAGACCGTCGAGTCCGCTGACGGCGAGCTCCAGGAAACGCTCCTTGGAAATCTCTCGACCACCGTCGATGAACAGACCTTCGGCATCGATCGCACTGCCTGCGACCTTGAGCGCGGTGCGCAGATTGGCAGCGTCGATCTCGCGCCGGACAGCGTCTCGGTACGCCTCGGTCCCGTGGGGGCCGGCTGCGGCCTCGGCGAGCTCGCTAAAGTAGGCGAGATCCAGGGCGAGCTCGAACGCGAACAGGTCGCCGTCGCTACTGTAGCGGCGAGCGGCACGGGTGAACGCCGGGGCGAGCGGATGTTTGGTGACCGCAAGCGCCTGTGCTGCCGTTGGCAGGTCGGGGGCTTGGGTGAGCGCCTCGATGGTGGACGGGCGTAACTCGCCGGCACCGCTGAGCGCCTCGCCCAACTCGGCCGGGTCGCGGCCGGCATGGTGCGCTCGCGCTACGGTCTTGAGGTCGCCTAAGTCGTAGCGGCGCAATATCGCCGCGATCATCGCCCTTGGCGCCCCGTCGGAAAACCGGAGCAGGCTCTGTGTGGTGGCGTGGAAGTCGTCGGACAGTGCGCGGTCGACCGCCCGCAAGCCGCTCTCGCTGGCAGACGCCTCGTCCAATGCGGCCGCGTACGACGACTGTGCCAGCACGGCGGTGAAGCCGCGAAAGTCCTCAGCCGCCATCGCCGCGGAGAAGGTCTCGGGGCCGAGCAGGCGTGACGCCATCCCGCGAACGCGGGCGTTGACGTAGCCGAAATCGCTCGACATCTAAGCCTCCTTGCTCGCCAGCGTGTTCGCCACTTCGGACGCGAGCTCGTCGCGTAGCGCGTCGAGCCGTGTCGGGAGCGTGTTCTGAACGGAGACGTGGCCGGCTGCGACGACCACTCCGCCACGCACCTGCTCGTCACCCTCGACGGTTACTTCGAGGCCGATCGTCTTGACGGCCCGCTTGGCGACCTTCACGTCGTCCGGATGCGCCCGGACTTGGGTAGGGGTCCCACGGATGCCGTCGACGGCCTCGCGCAGCAGCGCTTCGAGCACGGCGTCGTAGCGCGACGCGTCGCTTGCAAACTCGGTGATCTTGGCCTCCGCCTGGCGGAAGACCGACTCGATGGCCTCCTGCTGGGCGTTCAGTCGCATCGAGGCGGCTTCGAGTTGGGCGGCGCTTCGTGCCCGCACCAGCACGGCTTGCCGCTGCGCACGGGACTGCCGCTCTCGCGCAGCGATCAGCGCGCCCGCCTCCTGTTCCGCTTCGGCGACGATCGTAGAGGCGCGTTCCCGCGCCTCTGCGAGGATGGCTTCGATCTCCGCGCCCGCTTCCTTGTCAAGCAGAGCAGCTAGATCCGCCATGCAACGTCAGCCGATCTGACCGTTCAAGAAGAAGGCGATCACGAAGGCGAAGATGATGATCGTCTCGGGGATGACCAGATAGATGAGGATCTGACCGAACGCCTCGGGCCGCTCTGCGAGCGTGCCGGCACCGGCCGAGCCGATCGCCGCCTGCGCCAGGCCGACGCCGATCGCGGCGATACCGATCGCCAGGGCGGCACCCAGCGCAATGAGGCCGTCGCCGATCGAGGCGGCGGCCTGCGCCTCTTGCGCGAAGGCGAGACCGAAGATCGAGGCGACGAGGATCAGGATGGCGGAGAATCCGAACTTGTTCATGCTTTCCCTCCATGGAGCCGGAACGGCTGATAGGCTCGGCCGCTCTCATCGTAGAAGCCGAACTTGGTGAAGAATTCCACGTACTGCAGACGTAGCGGCTGCAGGGTGTGGCCGACGAGTGTGAGGATGACCGCGAACAGGTTGATGAGGACAGCTACCACGATACCGAGGAGCTCCCCGAGCAACGGGATGGTGATCGCTTCGTTGGTGGCGAAGCCGGCATCGGTACCGAGGTTGGCGACCAGCGCGGCCGACAGGCCGACCGCGAATAGTCGCAGGTAACTGAGGATGTTGCCCGAGTTCGAAATCAGCTCGACCAGCATCAACGGTATTCCGGACAGCACCACTCCCGCCAGGAACAGTGCGAGCAGAGCACCCGACACCGTCAAAACCACAGGCCCGACAGCGCCCAGGAGGTAGGCGGTCGCGAAGACGACCACTCCGACCAGCCCCGAAAACATGCCGATGCCTTCCCACATGTGCTTGCGGTCGTGATGCTTGAAGCCGTAGTAGGCGCGGATTCCCCAGCCGAGCAGTACCTGCAGCGTGCCGAAGCCGAGCGTCAGGATCAACAGTGGCGTGAACTCTTCGACCCGGAACAACAGGATCTCGAACATCCCCTTGTCGCCCGGGTAGAACACCGGTCGGTCGTGCGGCCAATGCTCGAGGAAGTTGCCCCAGAACTCGCCGTACACGAAGCCCCACACGATCGTCCAGCCTGCGGCCCAGTTGATCACCGTGCCGATGCCCGGCAGGTTCCGTGCCGGAATGACGATCCCGAGCGGGCCAAGATCGAGTGGACGGCCGCGAGCACCGCGCCGGCGCAGCCACAGCCCGACGGCGAGGAAGATCAGTCCGTAGGCGATGTCGCCGACGACGATCCCGAAGAACAGCGGAAAGAAGACCGCCAGCGTCCAGGTAGGATCGAAGTTGCCGTACTTGGGCGGGGCGAACAGGGCAAGAAGGCCCTGAAACGGCCGCATCCAGCCGGGGTTGTCCAGTTTGACCGGCACGCCGGCGTCGTGATGCTCGTCGGCCGGCCGGTGATCGACGACGAGGTCGTCGCCGAACTGCTTGCGGAGTCCCTCGGTCACTTTGCGAACGTCGTCGCTGGGGACCCAACCGCGCAGCGCGAAGGCGTAACGCCCCGTCGCGAGGTCTTCGAGCCGTTGCATGCGCAGGTGCTGGTTGCGAACGGTCGTCTGGATCGCACGAAGTCGTGGCCCGTGCTGCGTGCCGAGTTTGGCAAGCTGCTGCTCGAGCGAAGCTAGCCGCTTCGGCAGTTGCTGCGAGCGCTCCTCCATGGTGTGAACCGCCTTGGCGGTACCTAAATGCTGGTAGCGGCCCGGCAGCGATAGGGGCGCCAGCCCGGCACGCGACATGGCACGGCGCAGGGCGGACTCGTCTCGTTCGAGCGCGACTGCGACCGCAAGCCGCTGGTCAGCGTAGGCGCGATGCGTCAGCAGGACACGCTCTTCCAGCGCTTCAGCGAGCTCGGATTCGATCTCGGAAACCGTGTCGCTGGGCACCAGGAACGGCACCCCCACGAGCCAGCGGCTCTGTTCGAGTTGAGCGATGGTGGGGGCGAGGTCGCGGAAGACCGGTAGGTACTCGTTGACGAGGGTGTGCTCCTCGCGCGCCTGCGTCCGCTCGGAAACTATCGAGTCGACTTGGGCGCCGACGCCGTCCAGGGCGGCCTCCAGCTCAGCAAGCTCGGTGGGAACCTCGCTCCGTGGGGCGGGCGCGACCTCGCTCGCGCCGAGCGTTTCGAGAACCGACCCGACGCGCGCGTCGGCGAGCGCCCAGCGGTCGGCCTCCTCCCGGTCGAGTCCTTCGAGGCGGTTACGAACCAACGCGGCTCCGTCGTCGGGACCTAATGGATCGATCTGCACGACGCCGAGGCTCTGCAACGCCTGCAGAACCTCGCGCGCCATGCTGCGGCGCCCGACGACCGTGAGTCGGTCCATCCGGGCGATCACGGCAGCACGCGCTCCAGCACCAGTTCCGCGGCCGCGTCACGGCGTGCCTCGGCACGACTGTGGATCGCCGCTACGTCGGATTCGGCGCGCGCCAATACGTCGCGGCGCTCGGTTTCGGATTCGGCAGCCCCTTCGGTCCGTTCACTCTCGGCGATCTCGTCGGCGCGGGTACGGGCGTGGGCCAGCACGGTCTCGGCCTTCTTGCGGGCGTCTGCGATGACCGTGTCGGCCTCGCTCTGCGCCCGCTCGACCTTCTCCGCAAGCGTCCGTTCCTGTTCGACGAGGCGTTGCAGCAGGTTGTCTCCCTGAGCTTCCAAACGCCCCTCCTCTCGTCCCAACAGCACGTGACGCCGTCACGGCTGCGGCGGTGGCGGTGGTAATGCGGGATCGTGGAGCGCGCGCGGTGAACCGGTACGGCTCGGCCGTCGAGCGCTGCCGCGCGAGGATACCAATCCGAAGAGCCGAGTGTCAACGTGCGCAAGGTAGGACCGACTGGGCCGGAAGTCCGTCCAGGACGCAACCTACGCACTTCCCCACAACGCTTCCAGAACCGTGCGCAGCTAGCGCCCAATCCTTAGCCCCTCATCCAGACCTGCGCCGCCGCCCTCGCGCGAAGCCGGTGGGCAGGCGCACCCTCCGCTCGGCCTCACGAGCAGCCAACGCGGCGTGCAGCTCCGACAACTCGCGGTAGTGCGCCTGCAGCGTGCTCTCCTCCACTTCTGGCATCTCGAGTAGGCGCTTGAGCTCCTCCATCCGCGCGTGCAGGCGTTGCCGCAGTCCCTCGGTGCTCCGCTCCAGCACCTGCTCACGCAACCTCGATAGGCTGGTCTCGAGGTGCCGCTCGACCTGCGAGCGACGATCGGACCCGCCACGTCCCTCGAACGCCCTGGCGAACAGGTACGCGCCCTCCTCGCGCTCGCGGTAACGCGCCAGGATCCGATCTGCTTCGTACCCCTCCTCCTCGCAAACCTTCGCGAACTCGCGAAGCGCAGAGGTCTCCAGTTCGGGCGGAACCTGCTCCAGCACCTGACCGAGCCGTCCGCGCAACAGCTCCGGCTCGCCCAACAGCAGCGCCATCACCTCGAGCTCGATACCGGCGACGCCGGCAGGGGAGCTACCTCGCCGCTGCATGCCACGCACCTGGGTATCTTCCAGAGCGCGTCCGCGCCGACTCTCGAGCCAGGCACCGAGTTGACGCTCGTCCAGCGCCAGCGCGTGAGTCACGAGGCGGCGCATCTCGGCGGCCACTACGTCGTCCAGTCCCCGAGGGCTCATCACCGGAGCAAGGGTCTCGAGGATCGCCTTACGGCCCTCGGGAGTGTGCGGATCGTGCGCCTCCATCACCGAGCGGAAGCGGAACTCGACCTCCGACAGGCCGTGCTCGAGCGCCTCGCGAAACGCCTCGGCGTGCCCGCCCAGCACGGCGTCGGCGGGATCTTTGCCGAACGGCACCGTCACGGCTCTAACCAGGAAGCG
>Ga0326597_10000689_pt1 | contig 58447 bp, 38 predicted proteins | sample RVTome_12_FD_203789 | JGI IMG/M metagenome (GOLD analysis project Ga0326597, IMG submission 203789) | Soil microbial communities from uranium-contaminated site in the Upper Colorado River Basin, Wyoming, United States - RVT100D185 | ecosystem: Environmental > Terrestrial > Soil > Contaminated >...
CCTTCTGGTGTAGGGGCGCAGCAAGCAGCGCCCCTACCAGAGAACAATGGGCTCCGCTGTCGTTGAGGGCCTTCCGGAACGCGAAGCCCCTATTCCAGCCCGTTCTCCGGCAGCGTGCCCGCGCGGATGTCGTCCGGCGAGACGACGCGCTCGGCGATGGGCTTCTCCTCGATCGTCACCTTGTCCATCGTGTCGCCCTGGACGATCGAGAGGACCGCGCCCATCCCGGAGATCACGTGGCCGAAGTTGGTATACTCGCCATCGAGGCCGCTGGCGCTCGGGCCGTCCGCGGTGACGACGTAGAACTGGCTGCCGGCGGAGTTGGGATCGGGCGTGCGCGCCATGGCCAGCGAGCCGACGCGGTGCGGGATCGGGTTGTCGGCGTTGAACTCGCCCGGGATGTTGTAGCCGGGGCCGCCGTTACCTGTGCCGGTCGGATCGCCGCCCTGGATGACGAAGTCGGGCACCACGCGATGCCACACCAACCCGTCGAAGTAGCCCTCGCGCGCCAGGAAGACGAACGAGTTCACATGCTGCGGCGCAGCTTCTGGCCAGAGCTCGATGACGATGGGGCCGCGCGGGGTCTCGATCGTGGCGAAGTAGGCGGTGGTCTCCGGGTCGAGCGCCTGGTCGACCGGGCCATCCGGGTATTTGCCCTCTCCGCTGGCCGCGTCGGGCGCGCTGTCCACGGGCGCCGCCGTCGGCGCCGTGTCCGTCATGGCCGCGGCCGCGTCGAGCGGCGTCGGCTCGGCCGTGGCCTCGGCGGCGGTCTCTGGCGTGCCCTGGCGACCGATCAGGAAGCCGAATGCCAGCACGACGGCGACCGCCAGGCCGAACAGCGCGACGATCATGAACGGGTCCAGGCCCGCCGACCCGCCGCCCTCGGACGCCTGGGCGTTGTGCCGCGACGGTCGCGCGCGTTCGGTGTAACGGTCTTGCTTCTTCTGGGCCATGCGTCAACTCCTCGGATGGGGTGGCGCGGTCATGCTGACCGCTGCGGGAAGACGGCGGGCGCGCTCAACCGGCGCCCCGATTGGTTGGCCGCGGCCAAGGGGCACCGAGGCGGACGATCCGACCCGGCTGACCCCTCGTCGCCGCGGTCGTGTCGACGATGAGCCGCGCCAGGCGGCCCACGCGCGCGTAGTCGACGAGGTCGTGGCGCGTCACGATGACGACGGCGTCGGCATCGGCGAGCGCCGCATCGTCCAAGGGCACGGACGCTAGCGCCACCGCGTCCGGCAGGAACGCATCCCCGCCGACGCGCAGGCGCGGCACCTGGGCGTCGTGGTAGTCCACCCGCGCCCCGCGATCGAGGAGGAGGGCGATCGCCCGCTCGGCCGGCGAGTTCCGCGCGTCGTCGACGTTGGGCTTGAACGCGACGCCCAGTACCAGGATCCGGGCGCCAGCGACCGGCCGACCGCCTTCGTTCAGGGCGCGCGTCACCAGGTCGACGACGTGTTGGGGCATGTTCTGGTTGATCTCCGCCGCCAGCTCGATGAACCGCGTGGCAAAGTCGAACTCGCGCGCCTTCCAAGCAAGGTAGTACGGGTCGACCGGGATGCAGTGGCCGCCGACGCCGGCGCCGGGCCAGAACGGCATGAAGCCGAACGGCTTGGTCGCGGCGGCCTCGATGACCTCCCAGACGTCGATGTCCATGCGCTCGCACAGGAGGGCCAGCTCGTTGACCAGGGCGATGTTGACCGCGCGGAAGATGTTCTCGAGCAGCTTGGTCGCCTCGGCCACCCTCGGGCTGGAGACCACCTTGACCTGGGAGCCCAGCTGCAGGAGCAGCGCTTCGGCCAGCGCCGCGCACGCGGGGGTCACGCCCCCGACGACCTTGGCGGTGTTGAGGACGGTGTGCGCGGGAACGCCGGGATCGATGCGCTCGGGGCTGAACGCCAGGTGGAAGTCGCGGCCCGCCACCAGGCCGCTGGCCTCGAGGCGCGGGCGGATGGCCTCCTCCGTGGTGCCGGGATAGGTGGTGCTCTGAAGGACGACCAGCTGACCCGCTCTGAGGTGCTCGGCGATGCCGTCGGCGGCGGCGTGGACGTACGCCAGGTCCGGCGTCTTATGCCGGTCGAAGGGGGTCGGGACGCAGACGAAGAGCGCGTCGCAGGCGCCGGCCGCGCCGTAGCCCGCGGCGGCGGCGAGCCGTCCGGAGGCGACGAGCGGCGCGAGCTGAGCGTCGGTCACGTCGACGATGGGGCTGCGGCCGGCGTTGATGCCCGCAACGCGGGACGCGTCGACGTCGATCCCCGACACGGCGAAGCCGCGCTCCGCAAGCGCCACGGCCAACGGGAGCCCGACGTAGCCGAGGCCGATGACCCCGACGCGCGCCTGGCGCGCGACGATCCGTTCCATGAGCGAAGAGGTCATGCTTCCGTCCGTTCAGGGCGCGCCGGCGGCCACTCCAGGCGTCGGATGGCCAGCGCGCCGGCCGTCAGCACCGCGGCCATGACGGCCCAGGGCACGATGTGTCCGCCCGCGGTGGCGAAGCTGGCCAGGAGCGCCAGGCCCCCCGCCGCGCAGCCGAGGAGCCATTGGATGAGCGCGGCCTCGCGCGCCGTCGCACCGCGCTCGACCAGCCGATGCGACAAGTGGTCGCGGCCGGCGGTCGTGAACGGGTTGACGCGGCGCCGCGTGCGCGCGACGACGACCAGGGCAAGGTCAAAGAGGACGGGTGCCATGACCAAGACGGGGACGACCCACGTGTCCACGGTCGGGCGGCCCGGGAAGCGCAGCTTGATGGCCAGCGCGGCCAAGATGAAGCCCAGGAACTGGCTGCCCCCGTCGCCCATGAAGATGGACGCCGGGCTCACGTTGTAGAGCAGGAAACCAAGGCTGGCACCCAGCACGGCCGCCGCCAGCGGCGCGACGAGCAGCTGGCCGTTGGCCACCGCCAGCAGCACGAACGTGCCCGCCGCGACCGCGGCGAGGCCCGCCGCGACGCCGTCCATGTTGTCCTCGAAGTTGAACGCGTTGGTCACGACGACCACCCAGATGATCGACAGGGCCACGTCGATCGTGCTCACGCCCGTGGCCTGGACCGCCACGCCGGCCGCTACGAGCGCCGCGGCGCCCGCCAGCTGGCCAAAGAGCTTGGCCGGCGCCGAGAGGGGCCAGCGATCGTCGACCAGCCCGAGGACGCCGACCAGGGTGGCGCCGGCGACGATCCCGGCCAGCTCGGCGACGGCTTGCCGATCGACGAGCGACGCCAGCGCCACGACGACCGCGGCCCAGATGGCGGCGCCGCCGAGCAGCGGGATCGGCTCGGCATGCGCCTTGCGCGCGCTGGGCGCGTCGGTGAACCCGATGCGCAGCGCCAGGTGCCGGACGTGCGGCGTTGCGGCTGCGCTGAGCGCCAAAGCGACGGCGAACGCCAAGAGGGTGGCGGTCATGCGAGGCGGGTGGGCCGCCTCACTCCGACGGGCTGGCGGGCGCGCCGCCGCAGCCGAGCGCGGCGTCGAGCTGGACCAGGCCCGGGTCTTCCGGATGAGCGGACAGCCCCTGGGCCACCCACTGGCACGCGGCCGCGCCGTCGCCCTGGTCGCGTTCGAGGATGGCCAGGTTGCGGAGCGTGTCGACGTCGTTCGGCGCCAGATCGAGGACCTTGAGGTTGGCGGAGCGCGCCTCGTCCACCTTGGCCTGGCGCGCGAGGACGAGCGCGTAGCCGCTCCAGCCCGTCGCGTTGCGTGCGCCCTCGCGCGACGCCAAGTAGCTGGCGTAGTCGGCTTCCGCCGCCTCAAAGGCCGCCTTGGCCGCGTCCTCGTCGCCCGCGGCCTTTGCCCGCTCGGCCTCCTCGACGTGAATCGTGGCGCGCAGCCGGAGCGGCCTGGCGTAGTTTGGGTCGATCTCGATCGCCCGGTCGATCCAGGCGATGGCCTCGGCGTCGTTGCCCGCGATGTACTCGGTGGTGGCCATCTCCTCGCGCAGCCCAGCGTTCCGCGGGCTCAGGGTGAGCGCGCCCGGGATGCCCTCCTCGGGATCGCCCTCGAACCAGCGGCGCGACAGGTCGAGGCGTTCGGTCCGTCGCGCCGGATCGAAGGTGCGATCGCCCCAGACCTGGTAAGCGCGGGCCATGTTGGCCGAGTGGTCCGTGTTGAGCGGCGACATCCGGTACGTGTGCTCGAGCGTTTGGATGGCCGTCTCAAACCTGCGGTCGCGGTCCTCGGCCAGGACGCGCACGGCGTCCACGGCGTACTCCGAGTCGCCCTCCCCCAGGCCGTTCTCGGCCATCGCCTGGTCCACGGCGGCGCTGTCGGCGTCGGCGCGCTCCAGCTGGGCCTTGCCCTTGAACAGGTGGTAGTAGTCCTCGCCGCCGTCCAGGTCGAGCGCGCGCTGATACGTCCGGTCGGCCTCGTCGTAGAGCTGGTCGGCCTCGTCGATCTTGTTCTGGTTGACGTAGCCCGTCGCCTGCTCGTGGAAGCCCGTGTACGCCACCTTGTAGAAGATGTCGGCCCGCACCACGTTGATGTTGGTCGCGACGGCCAGCGCCAACGCGGCAAGCGCGACGACGGCGTAGAGCGCCGGCATCCGGCTCCGAGCGAAGGGGCCGGGATGCGGCTCGGCGCGCAGCAGCACGAGCGCCCATCCGGCCATCAGGCCGACGAGGATGGCGTAGTACAGGAACAGGAGCCCGCTGCTCACGTCGGCGGCCTGCGAGCGGGCGCCGCTGGCGAGCGCGGTCCAATGGATGAGCGCGTACACCAGCAGCCCGCCGAGCGTCAAGAGCACGAACCCCCACGGCCCGAGCGGGCCGCGGCGCCGGGCCACCGCCTCGTCGCTGCCGAGGATCAGCGCGCCGACGAGCCAGGTCAGGCTGAACAGCCAGATCAGCACGAACAGCTTGTTGATGTCGGCCGCCGCGGCCTGCCGGCTGAGCACGATGTAGTCGAAGACCAGCGTGGCCAGGACGACGAGCAGCATGAACGTGGCGGACAGCCAGCCCGGCTGGGCCAGCGGGCCCTGGGATTTGGCGCCTCGCTGAGCGCGCGCGCGCTGCTTGAGCCGACGGGCGGGCTCGGGCGACCCGATCGGCTCGTCCTCGGCCGCGAGGAGCCCCGGGCGCGCGGCAGAAAGGCCCCCGACGACGACGAGCATGGCCATCATGGTGAACGAGAGCGTGCGCGTCGCCGCGATGGCGATGCCGAAGTGGATCTCGATGAAGTGGCCGATGAGCCCGGCCAACAGGCCCGCGAGCAGCAGCCGCGTTCGGTTCTCCGGTGCCGTCCAGCCGCGCAGGGCGCGGAGGGCCACGTAGGCCATGAGGCCGGCGATCATGCCGGCGGGCAGCGCGACGCCGAAGAACGTCATGCTGCCGGTGAGCGCCGCAAAGCCGGCCGCCGAGAGCGCGCCGCCGCCGAGCCAGAGGCCCAGGAACAGGTTGCGCTCGCCCTTGGTGACGATGAGGTCGAGCCAGCGCAGCCCGAAGAAGAACACGCTGGTCCAGAGCAGCAGGTGCGCCGCGAACCCGAGCAGGCCGAGCTGCGCCAGCACGTCCAGCGTCTCGTTGTGCGACCGATCGGGCGAGGCGTTGCGCGACTCCAGGTTGCCCAGCTCGGGCGGGTAGAACGGGTTGTAGACGACGTGCATGGTCTCGGGGCCGTGCCCGACGATCATCCGGAGCGGGTCCGAGCCGATGAGCTCAAGCGCGCCGCCCCAGATGAGCACGCGGACGCGGCCCGTCCCGCTCTCGGTCTCGAACACCTGCCCCAGGCGGCCGATGTACGGCACGTCGCGCAGCGGTGCCAGCGGGCTGCCCCGGAGGTTGAACACGACGAGGAACGCGGCCAGCACCGCGCCGACGCCCAGCACGGTGAGCATGGCGCCGCGCCCTCGCACGGCGGCGTAGAGCAGCAGGAAGAAGAAGAGGCCGCCCAGGAGCCCGAGCAGCGGGCCACGGCTCTGCGACAGGACGATGGCGGCGAGTTGGATGAACAACAGCACCAGGTAGCCCGCAACGCGGTAGACGGCGGCCTGGCCCTCGTCGCGCTCGAGGTGGCGCAGCGCCTCGATCGCGCGCACCAGCGTCACCGGCACGACCATGATGAGGTAGGCGGCCACGAAGATCGAGTTGCCCATGGTGCTGGCCACGCGCCGCGTGACGTCGCCGAGCCACGGCATCGGGTCGAGGCCGAAGCGCTGGACGACGGCGTAGAGCGCGATGGGCAGGCTGGCGATGACCAGCGCGCTGACCAGCCGCTCCAGCTGGCCACGGCGGCGCAGGAGCGCCAGGATCGCGAGGAAGAGCGTGACGTATGCCAGCCAGGTGTACAGGCCTTGCAGGCGATTGTACGATCCGAAGATGCTCAGCCTTGGGGCGCGCGACAGGGCGCTCGACACGATGTAGACCGCGGTGAGGGCGACGACCGGCGCGACGAGCGGCACGGACAGCCCGCGCCGCAGGCCGTCGAGCGTCGGCAGCGGCCAGCCGCGCTCCGCCCAGACGATGATCGCCGCTGCCACGATGGTGAGCGCCAGCGAGCGCAGCAGCGTCAGCTTGTCCGGCTCGAACACCCGATTGGACCACACGTCGAAGAACAGCGGGACGACGATCACCGCCGCCAGCCACCCGGCTTCGATCCATCGGGCGGCGTACTGCGCGAGGCGTGTGGGCATGCGGGTGCTCCTGGTCGGCGGGGAGGCCAGCGCGACATTATAACGGCCGCCCCCACGGACCGGAAGGCGCGCGGTCGGGCATGGGCCTGCCCAGCCGCCTTGCGGTATGCTTGGACCGCGCTCGCGCCGGGCGGCGCTCAAGGGGAAGGACCACCATGATCCGACACGTTGGCCTGTTGGCCGGGGCACTTGCCGTGGCCGCCGTGGCCGCACTGGGGCACGCACGCCCGGCGCTGGCGCTCGACCACTGCGGCCAGATCACCAGCAACGAGACCTGGACGGCCGCCGACCGGCCGCACATCGTCACCTGCGACGTCACCGTGCGCAACTCGACGCTGACGCTCGAGGCGGGCACCGTGGTCCAGCTGGCCGAGGGCGCCAACCTGATCATCGGCAGCGGCGCCAGCCTGCGCGCGATCGGAATTCCCGAGGCCACGATCCGCATCGCGGGCGCCGTGCGCGACCAGCAGCCCGGCTTCTGGGGCCAAGTCCGCTTCGAGCCCGACTCGCGCGAGAGCTTCTTCGACTACGTCGAGGTGATCGGCGGCGGTCGCGACGGCGTGCCCATGATCGAGGTGCTCGGCCCGGGCGCGCAGCTGTTCCGCATGGCCCTACGCCAGACGGGGGGGCCGCCGCTGGCCTTCCGCGCCGACGCTGTCGGACCCAGCCTCGCGCGCGTGCTGGAAGTCACCGTAGGGCGTTGCAGCGCCATCGAGATGACCCGGCTCGGCCGGCGCGAGGTGCTGGTGCACACCGATGCACCGATCGACGTCACCCAGGAGACCACGTGGCCGGGCATCTGCCTGCCGTACCGGATCGCCCACGACCTGACCATCGGCGGCCCCGACCAGCCCACGCTCGGGCTCAGCGTCGGCGTCACGCTGACGTTTGCGTCGGGCGCTGGGATCGTCGCCGGCGTCGACGCGGACAACGGCGGCCAGCTCGCCAGCCAGGGCTCGATCGACGAGCCGGTCGTGCTGACCGGCGACGAGGCGGTGCCGGGCTCCTGGCGGGGCGTACACCTCACGGCGTTCGGCATCGGGTCGTTCTTTGCCAACACCTTGATCGCGTACGGCGGGTCCGAGGATCGGGCGATGCTGGTCATCGACGATCCGGCGGCGGCCGCGGTCGACCTGCGCCTGCGCCACGCGCCAGGCTATCCCGTCTCTATCCCGTCGAACGCGGTCGGGCCGTTCTTCAGCGGGCTCGACGAGTCCAAGGTCGCGGCGCCCGTCATCGCCCAGAACGGCATCGACCGGGTGCACGTGCGGGCGGCCCAGCTCGACGTGGACATCGCATCCAATGCCCGGTGGGCGGGCATCGGGGTCGCCTACGACATCGACGGCGACCTGGTGGTGGCGCGCCAGGGCAGCCGCGCCACGCTCACGCTGGAGCCCGGCGCCACGCTGGCGTTCGCGGCGGGGGCGGGCCTCGTCGTCGGCCATCCCGAACACGGCGCCGGCTCGCTGCGGGCGAGCGGCGGGAGCACCCGCCGGGTCGTCCTCACCGGACAGGTTGAGACGCCCGGGTCGTGGCGCGGCATCCACGTCACCGCGGCCGCCGAGGAGCCGTTCATCGACCTGGTGGACGTCTCCTACGGCGGCTCGGACGGGCCGATGGTCCGGTGGGACGGCGTGGACGGCGCGCTCTTGCGCACGCGCTTCCGGCACGCCCTTGGCTATCCCCTGGCGCTGCCGGTCGAACGCCTGGACGTCGTGCTGAGCGAGGCGTTGGCCGACGCCGCGTTCCGGAGCACGTTCGCCGACAACGGCGTCGACCGCATCCTGGCGACGGGGACCAACCCGTTCGCCACCCGGGAGGCCACGTGGAGCCACCCTGGCGCGCCGATCGAGTTCGAGCACGACTTGGTCATCGCCAGCGCCAACCGGCCGGTGGTGACTTGGACGGGCGGCCTCACGCTGCTCTTCCGGCCCGGCAAGGGCCTGAAGGTGGGCGAGACCGCCACGCTGCGCGGCGCGGTCCGGGTGGCCGCCTCGCGCGACGACGACCGCATCGTCCTCGGCGCGGTGGAGCCCGCCGGCGGCTGGGCGGGCGTCCGCGTCGCCGCCGACAGCATCGCGTTCGACGAGGACGGTGCGCCCGGGATCACCGTGCGCGACCTCGCCGAGGACGCGGTGGGGATCATGGCCGACGGCGCGGAGGTGACGCTGCACGGCACCGAGCTGCTCTCGACCAACGGCCGCACGGACGGCGTCCATGCCACGAACGGCGCGCGCGTGACGCTGAGCGGCCCGCGGATCCAGGGCCATCGCGTCGGCGCGCGGGCCAGCGCCGGAGCCCGCTTTGTGCTGGAGAAGGGTTGGGTCACGGGCAACACCGAGCACGGGGCGCTGAACGAGGACCCGTCGACCTGCCAGACGGCCAGCGTGATCTGGTGGGGCGATCCCGACGGTCCCAACGACCCCTCGGACGCGCCCGACGACTGCATGGACGCGGCCAACGAGAGCGCGGGCGATCGGGTGAGCGACGACATCGACTGGGCGAACTACGCCATCGACGAGGACCTAACCCCGGTCGGCGGCATCGTGGGCGGCGGGAAGCGGATCTACCTTCCGTTTGCCGCCTACACGTACGCCGATCGTTGATCCGATCGAGGTTGGCTGTGCGCGGATCGGGCGGCCCTATCACGTACGCCGCGCACGATGCGGCCCATAGGAGCGCACGGCGCCGCCGTGCCCTTGCGCGCGGCATCCTCGCGTCGGCGCTGCTGGGCTGGCTTGCGGTGAGCGCTGGTCGGCTGGGTGGTGGAGGCGCCGCCGCCTGGGGCGCGGAACCGATCGCTGGCGCCGCCCAGCGCGGTGCGGAAGCGGCCCGTCGGCAGGGCAACGACGGCGACGACGGCGGGCCCATCGTCGTGGCCGGCGGCGCGTTCAACCGCGACCTCTACGCGCTCGACCCCGGCGACGGGGCGGCGCCGACCGGTGCGCGGCTGACCGACACGCCCGGCGTCTCGGAGGGCGAGCCCTCGTGGGGGCCGGGCCGAGGTTCCGTCGCCTACGCGGCGCCGCGCGACGAGCCACCGCTGGCCGCGGACGCTGCCATCTGGCGGCTGGACACCGTGTCGGGCCTCAGCATCGCCCTCAGCACCGGCCCGCACGACCGCGACCCGGACTGGTCGCCCGACGGGGCCGAGGTCGTGTTTGCCAGCGTGCTCGAGCGCGGGCGCGAAAGCCAGGTGTCGACGCTGGCCGCCGCGGCGGCCGACGGTCGCGCGCAGCGGCTGCTCATCGAGCCGCTGGTGGCGCCCGATGCCGTATTGGCGGGTCCGCGCTGGTCGCCGGACGGCCGCGCCGTCGCGTTCGTCGTCGTGCGCCACGGCGAGGGCGAGCTCTACGGTCTCGACCTCGGTGCAGGGGTCGCGGAGCGCTGGCTGGCGCGGCCGGGCTGGGACGACGTCGAGCCGGCGTGGTCGCCCGACGGCCGCCTCGTCGCGTTTGCCTCGGGCTACCGCGCGCCTGGAGCGCTCACCGTCGAGCATGGCCTCTGGCTCTTCGAGCCGGCCACCGGCCGCGCCGGCCGGCTGCTGGCCGTGCCGGGCGTCGACCTGCGCCGTCCGGCCTGGTCGCCGTCAGGCACGCGGCTGGCCTACGCGGCCGCCGCGCGCGGCGAGGCGGCGCTGGTCCACGCGACCGACCTCTATGCCCCGGCCCATCGCCTGCCGCTCTGGACGACGCCGGCCGACGCGCTCGACTGGACGGCGCCGGCCGGCGGCGCACCGACCGCGACCGACGAGCCGCCGACGCCCACGGCCGGGGCCAGCCCGACCGATGGCCCAACGCCCGATGCCACGCCCACGCAGCCCACGCTGCCGACCCTGGCGCCGCTGCCCGCGTTCCCCACGCTCCCTCCGCCGGAGCCAACGCTTCCCAGCGATGCTCCGCCGTTTCCGCTCCCGTCGCCCACGCCCTCGGCTGGGCCCTCGCCGAGCCCAACGCGCGCGACCTCGCCGGAACCCACGGCTGCCGCGCCGGCCGCACGGGTCTTCCTGCCGATCGCGCTCGGGGATGCCGGCATCGCGGCGCCATGACGGGCCGGGTGTTCGACATCTCGCTGTCCGTGCGCTCGGGTATGCCGATCTGGCCGGGCGACCCGCCGGTCGCGCTCGAGCGGCTGGCCACTCTGGCGGCCGACGGCGCCAACGTGTCGCGCCTGATCTGCAGCGTCCACACGGGCACGCACGTCGACGCGCCATGCCACTATCTGGACGCGGCGGCCGGGGTTGAAGCGATCGACCCTGCGCGCCTGATCGGCGCCGCGCGCGTGGTCCCGTTCGAGGGGGACGGCCATGTCGATGCGGCGGGCCTGGCGAGGGCGGCAGATCTGGGCTTGCTCCCGGAGGGCACGCGCCGCGTGCTGCTGCGGACGCGGAACACCCTCCGGCGAGCGGCGGGCCAGGACGACCTCATCCCGGACTTCATCGCCCTCACCGCCGGCGGCGCTGCATGGCTCGCGGCGCGCGGGGTATGGCTCGTCGGCATCGACGGGCCGTCGATCGCGCCTTGGGACGACCTGGCGCCCACGCACGTCGGCCTCCTCACGGCTGGGGTCGTCGTCGTCGAGGGGCTGGACCTGACGGCGGTCGGCGCCGGGGAGTACACTCTGGTGTGCCTCCCGCTACGCCTGGCGGGCAGCGATGGCGCCCCGGCAAGGGCCGTGCTGATCGCGCCATGAGCAGGCGGTCACGGCAGCGTGCCGCGGGGCGTTCCACACGCAAGGGCCGCCGCACGGCGTGCCGACTTGGAGAGCAGCACGCCATGGACCATTTGCCGCCCAGGCCAACCGATCGCCACCGCCTGATCGCCGCGCTCGCCGCGGTGGTTGCGCTCGCCGCGGCCCTCGGGGCGGTCGCGCCGTCGCCGGCCGCGCCGATCCCCGGCTACCGCCTGGACGCGGAGTGGCCGGCCGGTGTCCACGGCTTGCCCGCGCCCAACAACATCGCGATCGGGGCGGACGGGCGGATCTGGCTCCTGGACGGGCCGGCCCAAGCGGTCGTCGCCCTGCTCCCGGACGGAACGGTCGCCGAGCGGCGCGTGGTTCCAGAGGACACGCTCGACCTGGCCGTCGGGCCGACGGGCGAGCTCTACCTGGGGCGCTGGACCGGTCGCCCGAGGGCCGGCCAGGCCATGCACAACGTAAGCCGCGTCGAGGCGGACGGCGTCCAGGCGTGGACGCGCAAATGCGAGTGCTCGACCGGCAGCGGCATTGCCGCCACCCAAGGCCGCGTCTGGCTCACCGACCCGGCGGCCAAGGCGCTGCGGTGGCTCGGCACGGGCGACGGGCGCGTGACCGGCGAGATCACCGCCGGGCCGGCCATGGCCGGCTTCCCGGCCGACGTCGATGCGTCGCCCGACGGCACGCTGTTCGCCACCGACCTCGTCGGCGGCGCGGTGTATGCCTGGCCCGCCCCCTACCTGCCCGGCGACTATGCCTCGTGGACCATGCTGGAGTCCTCCGGCCCGTTCCGCATCGGCGCCGGCACGCAGCCAGACGGGGCCGTGCTCGTCGCCGTGTTGTTCTCCGACGGCCTCATCCGCGTCCACCGGCCCGACGGCACGCTCGTCGCGCGCTTTGTCGCGGAGGGCGAGCCGCTGGACCTGGCGGTCGGCCAGGGCGGGCGGATCTACGTGCTCGACGAGGTGAGCCGCGCCGTGCGCGTCTACGTCCCCGGCCCGCCGCCCACCGCCACGCCGCTGCCCACCGACCCGCCGGTCGTGCCCGCCTCGTGCCAGCTGGTCGGCACCCGGGTGGTCGAGCGGGAACGGGTCGATCGCTGCGACACGGTGGGCGTGACGCTGACGCTCCGGGCGGACTGCCCGCCCGACGCGTTGGCCGGCGCCGACGTCCTGCTCATCCTCGACCGGTCGCTGTCGATGATCGCGGAGGGCAAAATGGACGCGGCCAAGAGCGCCGCCAAGCGCTTCCTGGCCGGGCTCGACCTGCGCTACCACCGCGCGGCGCTCGTCACGTTCAGCACGGACGCCACCGTCGACCAGGCGCTGACGGCCGACCGCGCGGCCATCGAGGGCGCCGTCGACATGCTGGTGCCGCACGGGAGCGGCACCGACATCCAGGCGTCGATCCATACCGCCATGCGGCACTTCCAAGCCACCGGGCGGCCCAACGCGCTGCCGGTGATCGTGCTCCTCACGGACGGCCGGCCCAACCTGCCGGTCGTGCCCGAGGCTGACACCGCGGCGCTCGCCGCCGCCGAACGCGCCCGCGCCCGCCGGGCCTACGTGGTGACCATCGGGCTCGGGCGCTTCATCGACTCGCTGCTCCTCGAGGCCATCGCCAGCCAGCGCGAGGACTTCTACTATGCGCCGTCGGTGGTCGACCTGGATCGGATTTACCAATCCATCCTCCGCGTCGTCGAGTCGATCGGCCTGACCGATGTCGTGGTCGAGGATCGGCCGCGGCCGGGGGTCTTTGCGTACGAGCCTGGCTCCAGCCAGCCGCCGGCGCTCGTCGTCAACGACGCGCTCCAGTGGACGCGACCCGTCCTGCCGCGCGACGGCCTAACGCTCACGTACCGCGCCGCCGCCCTCCAGCCCGGCCGGTTTGGCCTCGGCGCGGCGTTCGCCCGGTACACGGATGCCGACGGCACAGAGCGCACGTTTGCCTTCCCCGAGCCGGACGTCGAGGTGGTGGGCGTGGGCCCGGGCGGCACGGGCACGCCCGACCCGGCGGCGCCCACGCCGCGCCCAACGCTCCCGGCGGCCCCGGACCCGGTGACGTGTCCCGACCGGAGCGCCTGGCGCGTCGGCCTGGCGGTCTTCCCGGACTCCGCCGGCTACGGCGGCCAGGCCTGCCCCGGCTGCAACGGCGTGTTCGACGGCGCCGATCGCTGGGACCGCGGCTACGGCGACGTGCCGCCGGTCGTGCTCATCCAGGCCGCCGACGGCCGCGTCCTGTGGCGGGAAGACATGGCTGCCCGGCCGGACGGCCCGGCGCGCGCCGTGGCCACGCTATGCGAGCCGCCCCCGTATCGGGTATCGCTGGCCCAGATCCCGATGGGCTACGCCAGCTGCCCCAACAGCCCGTCCGTGCGCACGCTCACCGCGCGCGACTTCAACTACGTGCGGTGGTCGTCGGCGCGCTTTGCCCTTTGGTCCGGCTGCGGCCTGCCCACCCAAGCGCCCGTGCCCGAGCCGACGCTCCCCGCATGCCCATGACCAGCGCGCTCGCGGCCTGCCGGCCGCGCGAACGGAGTTTGCCGATGCGCCGGATCCTCTCCGGGCTGCTCCTCGCGGTCCCGCTCCTTTGTGCCACGGGTGCGCCGCGGCCCCTGGCCGCCGCCCCGACCGCCCAAGGACCCGTGCTAACCGAGGCCTGGCGGCTGGCGGGCACGTGGACGTCGTCCGACGACCCCGTTCAGTCCGGCCAGTTTCGCGCGCCGCAGGGCGTCGCGGTCGGTCCCGACGACACGATCTACGTCGCCGACACCCGGCTTGAGGCCATCCATGTGCTTGGCCCGGACGGCAGCCCGCGCGCGCTCTGGGACGGCGGCGGGCAGCTGGGCGCCGTGCACGACCTCGTCCTCGGAGACGGCGTCGTCTACGCCAGCGAGCCCACGGCGGACCGCATCCACGTGCTCGGCCTGGACGGCTCGTACCAGACGTCGCTGGCGGTCGCCGGCGCGCCGGGCGGCCTCGCATGGGACGGCGGCGAGCTGTTCGCCACCACCCTCGAGGGCCGCGAGGTCGTCGTGCTGGATGCCGCCGGCGTGGTCAAGCGCATCTGGGATCCCGACAACTCGCCGCTCGAGCAGCCGTGGGGCATCGACGTCGGCGGCGACGGGCGCGTCTACGTGGCGGACCTGGCCAACAAGCTGGTCTACATCTTCGACCGCCAGGGCGTGCTCCTCGGCGGCATCGCGGCGCCGGTCGATGGCGTCAACCAGACGCCGTTCGATGTGGCAGTCGAGGACCGCGTGGACCCCGAGGCGTTCATCGTCACCGAGCTGCACCTCTTCCGCGTCAAGGCCGGCGTGCCGCTCGTCGCGCCCATCGCCAGCCCCGGCGCGCGCGCCGTCGCCCTCGGGCCGGGGTCCGGCGCGGTGGTCACCGCCCAGGACTTCCGCCTGGGCTTCACCGGCATCCGCCACTTCCCGGACCGCCGCGCGGCCATCCCGGCCTTCCAAGCCTGGGGCGGCCCGTTCGCGCCGCTCGGCGCGCTGGACGCGCCGCGCCGCGTCTCGGCCAACGACGACGGCCGGGTGTTCGTGCTCGACACCTGGCCGCGCGTCCAGGCCTTCGATGCCTCGGGCGCGCCGCTCGGCCAGTTCGGCACCGGGGGCCTACAGGATCTGGCCGCCGGCCTGCGCGGCTCGGTCTACGGCATCGACGGTCGCATCCTCACGTACTGGACCGAGGACGGCACGGCGCTCTGGACCTGGCAGCCACCGAGCACCTCGCCCGAGGTCGGCACGCCGTACGGCTGGCTGACCAACATCGATGGCTTTGCTGGCGGGATCGCGGCGCTGGACACGGGCGACCAACACCTCTGGCGGCTCGACTTCAGCGGCAACACGTTGGCCGAGTGGCCGGTATCGCCGGCGGACGGCTTCGCCAGCGTGGCGGATATGGCGCTCGGCGCGGACGCCGTCTACCTGATCGACCGGACAACCCGCAGCATCCAGGTGCGCGACGCCGCGACCGGGGCCGCGCGCGGCAGCCTCCCGGTGCTCGGCCGGCCGATGCGCCTGGACGTCGCGCCCGGCGGCGACCTGTTCGTGCTCATCGAGCAGGGCTTTGTGTGGCGGTTGGCGCCGGACGGCACCCCGCGCGCGCTGATCGAGGTCGCCGCGGAGCGTTTGGCCACCGACATCGCGGTGGCCTCGGACGACCGGTTCTACGCCACGCTGGAGGACGGGCGCGTCCTGGCCTTCGATCGCGACCCGGCGGGGACGCCGCCGGACGTGCCCGCCTTTGCCGACCGCTGCACCATCCAGCACGACAAGACCGCGGCGCCGGCGTCCATCGCGCTGGGCGATTCGGTCGAGGTCCAGCTGACGGTGGGCGGTGGCTGCCCGCTGGCCGACGCCAACGCCGACATCCTGCTGCTCGTCGACACGTCGGGCTCGATGAGCGGCACCAAGATGGGGGCCGCGCGGAGCGCGGTCATGGAGTTCATCGGCCAGCTGGACTACAGCCACCACCAGGTCGGCCTGATCACCTTCTCCAGCGACGTCGACCTGGTCCAGGCGCTGACCAACAACCCGCGCAGCCTCATCCGCGCCGTGCCCAACCTGGGCGACGACTCGGGCACCAACATGCTGGGCGCGGTCATGCTCGCCGACGAGGAGTTTGCCAGCGCCCGCGCCCGTCCCGACGCGCGCCAGGCCATCATCATCCTCTCGGACGGCCGGCCCAACAACGGCGTGGCCGAGCTAGGCGGCTACGCCGCCGCGTTCCGGCGCGCCGGGCGCGAGGTCTACACGATCGGCCTAGGCCAGGACGTCGACCGCCGGTTCATGCAGAGCATCGCCACCCAGCCCGGCTACTACTTCGAGGCGCCGACGGAGTACGACCTCACCAAGGTGTACGAGGCCATCGCGCGGCGCGTGGCCGTGACCGCGCTCCTGCGCAGCCTCACCGTGCGCGACGTCCTGCCCGCCGACATGGCCCTGGTGCCCGGCTCGATCAGCCCGCCGGCCGCCTGGGATCCCGCCACCCGCACGCTGACGTGGCGCGCAAACGACGTAAGCCCAGGCGGCCTCACGCTGCGGTACCGCGTGCGGCCGCAGCGCGCCGGCACGCACCCGACGAACGAGCTGGCCGAGGCCGAGGGCATCGACGGCGTCGGCGCGGCCGTGCACGTGGTCTTCCCGGTGCCCACCGTCGAGGTCATGGCCATCTCGCGCTACCTGGCCTTCCTGCCCGTGGCCTACAAGCAGCAGTGCCCCGAGGCCCGCGTGGACGTCGTGCTGGCGCTGGACACCTCGACGAGCATGCGCGAGACGCTCCCCGGCGGCGGGACCAACCTGGCGTCGGCCGTCTACGCCGGCAAGGTTTTCCTCAGCCTCCTCGACCTGCCGCGCGACCGTGTCGGCATCGTCGCGTTCAACGCCGGCGCGGCACGCGTCAGCCCGCTCTCGGGCGACGCCCTTGCGCTGGTGCAGGCGCTGGATCGCTTGCCCGTGGGCACGGGCACGCGGATCGACCTCGGGCTGGCCGAGGCGGCGCGCGTGCTGGACGACCGGGCGCCGGGCCACCTGCCCGTCATCGTCCTCCTCACCGACGGCAACCAATCGGGAACCGGGCTCGACACCGTCTTTGCCGCCGCCGACGCGGCGCGCGCGGGCGGCATCACCCTGTTCACGATCGGGCTCGGGCCCAGCGCGGACCGCCAGGCGCTCGAGCGCGTGGCCGGCGATCCGGCGCGCTTCTACTTCGCGCCGACCGAGGCCGAGCTCGAGGCGATCTACCGCGCGATCGCGCGCGACATCCCGTGCCAGTGACGCGTGGGGCCGGCGACATCGAACGTTCCCGGTCGATCGGGCGTCATACTGGATGGCCCATGTCGCCGGCCGTCCTTCCCGTTCCGGAGTAGCCAATGAACGCCCATCGCACCGTCCGGAGATTCCTCATCGCGTCGGCCATGCTGGCGCTCGCGCTGGCCACGCCGCGCGCCGCCCTGGGCGGACCCAGCGTGCAACCGCCTGTGCTCGAGGGCTACCGCCTGGTCGAGGACTGGGCGACCCGGAGCGTCGGCGGGCGCATCGACTGGGGCCAGCCCGGCGGGCTGGACGTGGCGGCCGACGACACGATCTGGGCCACCGATGGTGACCGCAACGCGGTGTACCACCTGGACGCCGCCGGCGGGCTGCTCGGCACGTGGAACGACGTGCTGCCGAGCGGCGCCAAGGCGCTGGACGTGGCCTTCGCCCCCGACCCCGTCAGCGGCGGGCGCGTGTTCGTCCTCTCGCGCTCCGGCGTCGAGATCCGCGCCGCCTCCGACGGCGGCCTGCTGGGCGGCTGGGCGCAGGCGGGCCTGACCGGCATCGCCGTGGGCTCCGATCGCCGCGTCTACAGCGCGCGCAACGCCTCCGGGCCGCTGGGCACCGAGGCCGTGATCGACGTGCACGACGTGGGCGGCAACCTCCTCGGGACGTGGCAGGACGCCGGCTTCTTCGTCAGCGACCCGCGCGGGCTCGACGTCGCGCCGGACGGCACGGTGTTCCTGGGCTCGGGCGACGGGGCGGTGTATGCCTGGCGCGACGGGGCTGTCAAGGGCCTCCTGCGCGTTCGCCGCGAGGTCGAAGGGGGGCCGCTCGTCGACGTGGCGGCCGACGCAGAGGGCCGCGTTTACGCCATCCAGCGGACCCAGGGCCGCGACGCGCGCCTTGCGGGCTGGAACGTCTCGGCGGCCAATTGGGCGGCCGGGGGCGCCGGCACGGCGTACATCGAGGACGTGACGGCGCGCGGCGCGCTCTGGCTGGCCGTCGGCCCCGGGGCCGGGCTGGTCATGGCGGTGGTCGACGGCAGCTTTCGCGGCCTGGCCTACCTCGCGGACCGCGCGGACCTCGGCGGCGACGCCGCCCGCTGGGGCGCGGGCGACGACTCCCTGGGGGTCCTGGATGCCCCGGTGCGGCTGGCCATCGCCAGCTCCGGCGACGTCCTCATCGGCGACCGCCTGGAGCGCGTGCAGCGCTGGGCGCCCGACGGGACGCCGCGCCAGCAGTGGCCGGCGCCGCTGATCGGCGATGTGGCCGGCGGCCAGGCGCTGCCCTGCGTGCTGACGGACATCTCGGTCGGGTGCGTGGACAACGCCGGCATGCGCTGGCAGGTGGACGCGCCCGAGGAAGGGTGGTTCGCGGCCATCGACGGCGCCGGCGGCCAGCTTGCTGCCGTCGACGTCGGCCGGCAGCTCCTCTACGTCTTCGACGCCGCCGGCAGCCCGCTTGCCAGCTGGCCGCTGGCGTCGCCCGGCAGCTTCGCGCTGGTGTCCGACGTGGCCATGGACGGGGGGCAGGTCTACCTGGCCGACCGCACGAACCGCACGGTGGGCGTCTACTCGACGGCCGGCGTGCTGGTCGGCGAGGTCGACGTGCCGGGCGACGCCGTGCGCGTTGCCGCGCGCGACGGGCTGCTCTACGCGCTCTCGCGCGATGGCTGGCTCTGGAAGTACGACGCGGCCGGCGGGCTGCGCGCCGCGTTCCGCCCGGCGCCGGACGGCCGCGCGGCGGACCTGGCGGTCGGCCTTGATGGCACGCTCTACGTCGCCGACCCCGAGAACGACCGCGTCCGCGTGTTCGCGCTCGGCGGGACGCCGCCGACCGACCTGCCCGATGCCGTCGACGGCAGCTGCCAGATCGCGGTCGACAAGCGCGCCGGCCCGGCAACGGTCGAGCAGGGCCAGGAGGTCACGGTGATCCTGGACGTCACCGGCCGCTGCCCCGAGGGCGACGGCCGCATCGACGTGGCCCTGGTGCTCGACCGCTCCGGCTCGATGATCGGCGCGCCGATCGCCGCGGCACGGCGCGCGGCGGTGGCGTTCCTGGGCGAGCTGGCCCCCGGCGCCGCGCAGGTGGCCCTGGTCGGCTTCTCGACCAGCGAGGAGGTCCTCCAGCCGCTCACCGGCGACTTCCAGCAGGTCGTCCGCGGCGTGCGCAGGCTGGTGGCCAACGGGCAGACCAACTACGCGCCGGCGCTCGAGGCCGGCCGGCTGGAGCTGGAAGGACCCGCGGCCCGCGACGACGTCAACCACGTCCTGGTCATGATGACGGACGGCAGCCCGACGGATCGCTCCAGCGCTACGCGGGCGGCCGACGCGGTGAAGCAGGCGGGCATCACGCTCTACACCGTCGGCTTGGGCAACGACCTGGACCGCGACCTCCTCCAGCGCATGGCCTCACGCGAGAACGACACCCCGCTCTACTTCGACGTGGCCTCGGAGCTCGACCTCGCCGACGTCTACGCCGACATCGGCCGCCGGATCGCCGCGACCAAGCTCCTGGAGCAGGGGACGATCATAGACGTCCTGCCGCCGGATATGCGCTACGTGGCCGGGTCGGCGTTCCCGCCGGCCGTCTGGGATCCCGTGGGGCTCTCCCTCACCTGGCAGCTGGCCGACGTGCCGGCCACCGGCGGGCGCATGAGCTACCGGGTCAAGGCCACGGTACCCGGGCTGCGGGCGACCAACGTCCGCGCCACCCTGGACTACCGCGACATCGCCGGCGCGACCGGCTCGCTGACGTTCCCGGTGCCGTTGGTCAACGTGCGCGCGCGCTCCCGCTGGGAAGCCTACCTGCCGTACGCCACGAGCAGCTTCTGCCGCCCGCAGCGCGCCGACGTGGTGCTGGTGTTCGACGTCTCGAGCAGCATGAACGCCGCGGCCGGCGCCGGCGTGGCCGGCACCAAGATGGATGCGGCCATCGCGGCGGCCCGCACGTTCACGCAGCAGATGCAGTTCCCCGACGACCAGGTCGCCGTCGTCACGTTCGACGCGACGGCGCGCCTGGTCCAGCCGCTGACGGGCGCGCGGGCCGTCATCGAGGCCGCGCTGCGCAGCATCACCACCGGCAGCGGCACGCGCATTGATCTGGGCATCGATCGCGCCTTCGGCGAGCTGCTCTCGCCGCGCCACAAGCCGAGCAACGCGCCGGTCATGATCGTGCTCACCGACGGCCTGCCCATGGCCGGTTCCGAGGGCGCGACGCTGCGCGCGGCCCGGTTGGCGCGCTCAGCAGGGTTCGTGGTGTACGGCATCGGCCTGGGCACGGACGCCGACCCCTTCCTGCTGGTCCAGATCGCGGGCAGCGCATCGCGGAGCTTTGTCGCCCCCGAGGCATCCCGGCTCCGGGCCATCTACGAGCAGATCGCGGGCGCCATCCTCTGCGAGTAGGGGCGACGCACCGCGTCGCCCTTACGGGACCGCGCCGACGTCCGTGCGCAGCCACGCCAGCGGCTGCACCGGCACGCCGTAGACCCGCGCCTCCCAGTGCAGGTGCGGCCCGGTGGCGGCGCCCGTCGCGCCGATCGTCCCGATGACCGCGCCGCCGGCCACGGGCTGGCCCACCGGCACCGCGATGGACGCCAGGTGGCCGTAGCCCGAGTACACGCCCCAGCCGTGGTCGATCCAGACGGCGTTGCCCAGGATCGGCAGGACGTCGGCAAACGCTACCAGCCCCGCCGCGGCCGCCCGGACCGGCGTTCCGGACGGCCCCTGGAAGTCGACGCCCGAGTGGATGCTGGTGAAGAGGCCGTCGTCGAACACGCGCCGTGCGCCGAACGGCGACGTGACGGTGGGCGTGACCGGCGCCTGCCAGCGGCCCTGCCAGCGGCGCTCGGGCGTGATCGTCTGCCAGACCGGGAGCATCCGGGCGCGCTCGGCCTCGCGCACCGCCGCGTCCAGGCCGCCGCCGCGCTCGGGGTGGGCCCTTACGTCAAGGCGGATGGCCTGGTCCAGGGGCGTCGCGGTCCGGATGACCATCATGTGCGTGAGGTTGGCCACGCCTCCGGAGCCGTCGACGACCGTCAGGTAGATCGGTTGCTGGCCGGGGCTGAGGTCCGGCGCGGCGCCCAGGATGCCGGCAAACACGTCCGGCCCGACCTGCTGCAGCGGCAGCTGCGTCCGATCGAACGCGGCGACCACCTGCGCGGCACCCGGTGCATGCAGGCGGACCAGGATGGGGTCGCCCTGGGCCACCTCGGACGGCTGGACGACCAGGGGCTGGGCCGGGTCCATGGGCGCCGGCGTGGGCGTCGGGGTCGGGGGCGAGGTCGGGGTGGGGATGATCGGCACGGTGTCCAGGTCGCGTGCCAGCGTGACGTAGCCGGCGTTGATCCACCCCGCCGCCCCGTCCTCGGCGTGCACGGCCAGCCACGACCCGTCGTCGTTGCGGCCGTCGATGGCCACGGGCGTTTGGAGGCCCAAGCCGCCTTGGATGGGGTGGAGCGTGTTTGGTCCGGCCCGCAGGTTGAGGCGGTCAGCGACCACCAGCGCGTCGCGCGGGAACGTGGGCGACGGGGTGACGGTCGGGGATGGGGTGGTGCTGGCGGTGGGGGTGCTGCTGGGCGTGGCCGTCGGCAGCGGCGTCGGGGTAGGCGCAGGCTCGCAGCCGGCCATCAAGATGGCGGCAGCCGCGACGAGCATCGGCGCGCGGGGCCTGCGGATGGGCGGATGATACATGCGTGGGCCATTCGACTCGTGGGGCGCGGCGGCGTCGGAATTGTACGACTGCGACGCCGTTGTGCCCAAGCCGCGGCGCGCCGACCTGGCCCTTGACAACCTAGAACGCATGTCTTAGACTGCGCGCGCCGAAATTGCCGGCAGACCCGTCCGCACCCAGGAGAACGTCCGTGCCCCTCTCGTTCACCGAAGTCAACTGGCTCGCCGTCCTCGTCGCCGCCGTCGTTGCGTTCGGCGTCGGCTTCCTCTGGTACGGTCCGCTGTTCGGCAAGCGCTGGGCGGACGGGATGGGCTTCGGCACGCTGACGCCCGAGCAGCAAAAGGCCATCCAGCAGGGGGCCATGCCGGCGTACGCGATGAGCGTGGTGGTCAACCTGGTCATCGCCTGGGGGCTGGCCGTCGTGTTCAACGCGCTCGGCGTCGTCGGCCTCGGCAGCGCGCTCGGCGTGGCGTTCGTCCTCTGGGCGGTCTTCACGTTTGCGCCCACCGTCAACAGCCTCTTCTTCCGCGGTCCCAACAGCCCGCCGAACGACCTGTACTGGATCGACAGCTCGCATCGCCTGGCCCTCCTCCTGGCCGAGGCGGCCGTGCTCGCGCTCATGGCGTAGCGCAACCTAGAGGACGCATCCGCGCGGAGGGCGCCGCCCCGTCCCCGCGCCGCTCGTCGGCGGTGGGCCTCTGGAAACGGAGGCCCGCCGCCGATTCGTTGACCGAGGCCGACAACGCACCTAGTGTTGGCCCGATGCGCCAAGGACCACCGCGCCCCCGCGCGCCGATCGTGACGACCGACCCGGCCCTCGCCGCGGCGTTGGCGCGCTCGTCCGCCCGGCACGCCCACCTCTGCCCGCGCCAAGTGCTGGGCGCGCGCATGGCAATCGCCGGCGCGCGTCAGCTCGGCCTCGATCTGCCGCGGCGCGACAAGCGGCTGATCGCCATCGTCGAGACCGACGGCTGCTTCGTCGACGGCGTGGCCGCGGCCTCGGGCTGCCGCGTCGGCGCGCGCACGCTGCGCGTGGAGGACCAGGGCAAGGTGGCCGCCACGTTTGTCGACGCCGTCTCCGGCACGGCGTGGCGCCTGCGGCCGGCCGCGGGCGCGCGCGACGCCGCGCGCGACTGGACGTCAGCGGCGTCGGCCGATGCCAACGGCGCCGTGGGACAGGCTCAGGCGGCGGGCCGGTGGGCGGCGTACCTGGTCGGCTACCAGCAGATGCCGGACGCGCTCCTCCTCGAGGCGGTGCAGGTCGACCTCATCCGCCCCATCGCGGAGGTCCTCAGCCACCCCGCGGCGCGCGCGATCTGCGCGCTGTGCGGCGAGGAGATCGGCAACGGGCGCGAGGTGGGGGCGGGCGAGCCCGCGCTCTGCGTGGCCTGCGCGGGCGGCGGGTATTGGCGGGCGCGCGTGCGGTAGCGGCGCAAAGGGAGGCCGACGGCGCTAGAAGTCACCCGCCGCGACCCCGACCCGCTATCCTTCCGCGATCGCCCCGTTCCCTTGCCAGGAGGCCCATGTGAAACCCGTTCGCCTGCTCCTTGTGTGCCTGCCCGCTGCCCTGCTGCTGGCAGGCTGCGGTCCGAGCGCCGAGCCCGAGCCCGCCGTCCAGGCGCCGCCGGTGATCGTCGAAGAAGCTGCCACCGCGGTGCCCGTTGCCGAGATGGCAACGGAGGCCCCGCCGGACGCGCCCGCGACGGCGGAGGACACCGCGCCGTCCGCCTCGAGCCCGACGGTCTACGCCATCGACCCGGCCCGCTCCGAGGCGCGCTACGAGGTCGGCGAGACCTTCTTCGAGGACAACCGCTTCAACATTGCCGTCGGCACGACCAAGGGCATCAGCGGCCAGGTGGTGGTCGACGAGTCGAACCCGGCCGCCAGCCATGTGGACAGCATCGAGGTGGATGTCAGCCAGTTGGTGTCCGACAGGAACCGGCGCGACGAATTCCTCCAGGATCGCTCCCTGGCCAGCGGGCAATTCCCCACCGCGCGCTTCGTCGGCACCGCGATCACCGGCATGCCGGACAACCCACAGCGCGGCGAGCCCGTGACGTTCCAGCTGTCTGGCGACCTCACGGTGCGCGACATCACGCTGCCCGTCACATGGCTGGTCACCGCGACGCTCGGGGCGGACATGCTCTCGGGCACCGCCACGACCGAGGTGCTGATGAGCGCCTACGGCATCGGCCCGATCAAGATCATGACGCTCGGGACCGAGGACTCGGTCAAGCTGACGTTGGATTTCGTCGCCGTTCCGGAGTAGGCAGGCACGCATGGAGGGCAGGTGCCGCACGGGCCTGCCCTCGCGCTTGCCGCGCGGCGGTCCTCCCGATATAAAGGCGGGACGCCGCATCTTGCGGCGCCTGATAGCGCCTGGAGCCTGCCATGTCGCTCGATGACGATGCCCTCAAGTACCACGCACAGGGCCGGCCTGGCAAGCTCGAGATCGCCGCAACCAAGCCGCTGTTCACGCAGCGCGACCTGGCGCTGGCGTACAGCCCGGGCGTCGCGGCGCCGGTGCGCGCCATTGCCGAGTCGCCGGATGCGGTCTTCGACTACACCGCCAAGGGCAACCTGGTGGCCGTATTGTCCAACGGCTCGGCCATCCTGGGCATGGGCAACCTGGGCCCGCTGGCGGCCAAGCCCGTCATGGAGGGCAAGGCCGTCCTGTTCAAGAAATTCGCCGACGTCGACGTCTTCGACATCGAGGTCGACGCGACCGACCCGAACGACATCGTCCGCTTCGGGCAGATGATCGCGCCGACGTTCGGGGGCATCAACCTCGAGGACATCAAGGCGCCGGAGTGCTTCTACATCGAGCAGGAGTTGGAGCGCACCACCGACATCCCCATCTTCCACGACGACCAGCACGGCACCGCCATCATCTCCGGCGCGGCCCTCATCAACGCGCTCGAGATCGTCGGCAAGGCCATCGACCGGGTTCGGGTCGTGGTCAACGGGGCGGGCGCGGCGGGCATCGCGTGCGCCGAGTTCTACGTGACCATGGGCGTCCTCCGGCACAACATCCTGCTGTGCGACAGCAAGGGCGTGATCCACGCCGGCCGCGCCGACGAGGGCAACCCGTACAAGGCGGCGTTCGCGGCGGAGACGGAGCGGAGGACGCTGGCCGACGCCATGGAGGGCGCCGACGTGTTCGTGGGCGTCTCGGTCGCCGACATCGTCACCGCCGACATGATCCGCAGCATGGCCCGCGACCCGATCGTCTTCGCGCTGGCCAACCCCAACCCAGAGATCACGTACGACGTGGCGTCGTCGGCGCGCCCCGGCGTGATCATGGCGACGGGCCGGAGCGACTTCCCCAACCAAGTGAACAACGTCCTGGGCTTCCCGTTCATCTTCCGGGGCGCGCTGGACGTGCGCGCGACCAACGTCAACGCGGCGATGAAGCTGGCCGCGGCCCACGCGCTGGCCGATCTGGCGCGGGAGGACGTCCCGGAGGCCGTGCTCAAGGCGTACGGCCTAGAGGCGCTCCACTTCGGCCGCGACTACATCATCCCCAAGCCGCTGGACCCGCGGGTGCTCACGCACGTCTCGCCGGCGGTGGCGCGCGCGGCCATGGAGTCGGGCGTTGCGCGCGCCCACATCGACCTGGAGGCCTACCCGGACCAGCTGGCCGCGCGCCAATTCAGCGGCTTTGCGATCATGCGCCGCGTGTCGCAGCGGGCGCGGAAGCAGCCCAAGCGGCTGGTCTTTGCGGAGGGCGAGGAGCCGGCCATCCTGCGCGCGGCGGCGCTGGTGGCGGAGCAGGGGATGGCGGCGCCGATCCTGCTCGGCCGCCCGGCGGTCATCCGGTCGCGCATCGAGGAGCTGCGGCTGGACTTGGTCGCCGAGCTGGTCGATCCGGTCCTCTCGCCCGACCTGGCGCGCTACGCCGAGGCGCTCTACGTCCGGCGCCAGCGCAAGGGCCTGACGCACGCCCGCGCGCGCGAGCAGGCGGAGAAGCCGAACCACTTCGGCCTCCTCATGCTGGCCAGCGGCGATGCGGACGCGTTCCTCTCTGGGCTGACGTTCAACTACCCGGACGTGCTCCGCCCGGCACTTCAGATCGTGGGGCACCGGGCGGGCGTCCGAACGGTCAGCGGGGTGTACCTCATGATCGTCCGGGGCCGCGCGTACTTCTTCAGCGACGCCACGGTCAACGTGAGCCCGTCGGCGGAGGACCTGGCGGCCATCGCCATCAACGCCGCGGCCGTGGCGGAGACGTTCGACGTGGTGCCGCGCATCGCGCTGCTGTCGTACTCCAACTTTGGCAGCACGCGCACCCCGGACAGCGACCGGGTCCGCCAGGCGGTGGAGCTGGCGCGCGCGCTGCGGCCGGACCTGGCCATCGACGGCGAGATGCAGGCGGACACGGCGGTGGTGCCGGAGCTGATGGCCGAGCACTTCCCGTTCAGCCAGGTGCAGGACGCCAACGTGCTGGTCTTCCCGAACCTGGACGCGGCCAACGCGGCGTACAAGCTGCTCAGCCGGCTGGGCGGCGCGGAGGCGGTCGGGCCGATCCTCCACGGCATGGCGCGCCCGGTCCAGGTCATCCCGACGGGCGCCGACGTCAGGAACATCGTCAACCTGGCGGCGCTGGCGGTGGTGGACGCGCAGCGGCGCGACCTGGTGATGGCGCCGCGGCTGCCGGGGGTGTGAGGAAGGGGCACTTGGCACAGACTGCGGGTCGCGATATCATTTGGGCATGCTGATATCGACACGCGCATCGGGACCATCCATCACCCGTGGGCGGTGCCCGTGATTGGGACGCACCATGATTCGAACGATCATATCGCTTGATCCAGAGGACAAGTCCTGGCTGGACCGCACCGCCACCGAGCGCGGGGTGCCAATGACCGAGCTCGTCCGCGAGGCGATCCGGCGCTTCCGATCGACCACAAGCGAGCCAGCGCCCACGTTCGACGCGCTGCTGGACCGTACGCGCGGGCTGTGGCGACAGGGCGACGGGTTGGCATGGCAGGATCGGCTGCGCGATGAGTGGTGAGCCGGTCCTGCTCGACTCCGTCATCCTCATCGATCACTTCAACGGCCATCGCGCCGCCAGCGACTACCTGCGCGAGGTGGAGGGGCGTGCGGTCGTCTCGGCCATCACACGGGCCGAGGTGCTGGCCGGCTTTGACGACCCCGATGTGGAAATCGCTCGGATCCTGCTCGATCGCCTGCCGCTGATTCCCATCGACCGGGACGTGGCTGATGTCGCGGCGCGGCTGCGACGCGATCGACGCTGGCGGCTGCCGGACGCGATCCAGGCCGCCGCGGCAACCCACCACGGCTTGCTGCTGGCCACGCGCAACACGCGCGACTTCGATCCTGAGCGCGATGGCTTCGTGGTGGTGCCTTACCGCTTGTAGGGCCGGCCGAAGCGGCTCACGAGCGGGGCTTAGGGATCCCACATGAGCGGTAGGGATTCAGGCACGCGTTTGGCAATGGCTTGCGTGCGACCCGGCTCTGCCTGCTTCCCAACATTCTCGGCAGGACAGTGGCTGCCTCGCCTACCGCCCTCCCCACCACGCCGACGCCGGACACGGGATGCTGCGCGCCACCTGGGCGTATACCGCTGCCAGGTCCTCAGCGTCCGGCGCGCGCAGGAAGCCGCTTGCCGTACTTGCCATCGCGGCAAGGCCCTCTGGGTCGATGTCCTCTCCCAAGCCGATCGTAAACAACGTCACGCCCGCCGTCTTGGCCACATCGGCTTCAGCGACGGCTACCTCGATAGGCACTGGGTTGGCCCTACCGTCGGTCAGCAGGACGAGCACGGGCTCATTCCCCTGCCGCCGCCGCGTGCTATCCGCCAGTGCTTCAGCGCCGACAGCGACTGCGCGATCAAGGCGGGTCTGCTGCCCGAGCGATACAGCATCCAGCGCGGCATCGAGATTGGAGCGGTCACTCGTCAGGGGCGCCAAGATCCACGCATCGCTGTTGAACGTGACGATTGCCGCCTGGTCACCCAAGGGATCTAGCTGCAGCAGATCGAGGAAGGCGTGAGCGGCACTGAGCGCGGCAGCGATCTTGGGACGGCCGGCGCGGGTCAGCTCGCTCATGCTCGTTGACGCGTCGATGACCAGGGCCACGTCGATGCGCTGCTGGGTTGGGTCGCAGCGCTCATGGAGCCCGATAGGGAGATAGATCGGTGGCGCCACGGGTGTAGGCGACGGCGTTGGTGTTACTGTTGCTGTGGGTGTGCGCGTTGGTGTCGGGCTGGGCGCGCTCGTTGGTGTCGGCGTGGCCGTGGGGGGCGTTGTCGGCGTGGGCGCGCATGGACCGGTCACTTCGAGGTCGGCGGTTGAGACGTCCACGACACGCCCAAAGCCTACGTCGTCTGTGATCGTCAGCGTCGTCGTGACCGCCGTCCCGCTAAAGGCATCGACCTGTGGCGCGATCCGGTAGGTGGTCGTGATCGCGTCGGGAACCGGCGATCCATAGTCCCAGCGAAGCACCCGGCCATCACTGCTCTCGAACGACGTAGGCGGCATGGCCGAGCTTTGCACCGCTGCCACTGAGGGCGCAAGCCGGTGTTCGACCGAAGCGGCAACGATGCGGGGGCCGAGGATGCGCTCAGTCAGCGTCGCGACCGCGGCATCGTAGTCCGCCGGCGTGCGCGCCAGGACGTAGTCGTCGGGCACGGACACCGTGGCCTCGTACGTTGGGCACAGCGGGTGGCGGTAGAAGCAGATCGCCATCACTCGCGTGCCTTCGATCTTGGGGCGCTGCGCGAGCTGGCTCATCTTCTGCTCGGTCAGGGTTTCAGACCCGTCGCCGACTAGGATCATAATGCGCTCGGTGTTGTCCGGACGATTGCGCATGCCCAGCCGCAGTTGGCGATGAGCCTCCGGGATTGCGTCGTGGTACCACTCGCCTCCCGGCATGAGTGGGCCCACAGTGCGCCAGCTTGAGAGTACCTTGAGAGATGACGCTTCGAGCCGTTGTACAACTACAACATGATATGTGCTCTCGCCAATGCCCTCAGACCACGCGTGCAGCAGAATCCCAATTCGCCCATTACTGAGCGTGGAGGCCGTCAGGAGACGCTCGATAAACGGCTCCATTGCATCCAGCGTTTGCCTAGGAGGATACCACGACCCATCCACCACAAGGAACACATCAACCGTACGGGGAGCTTGTGTTAACACGTGGACGGAGGTCACGTCGGACGTGTCGCAGGCAAGGAGCTGGCGAGGCGACACGTTGACCGTTCCGACGGCGGATAGCTGTGCACGGACGCTGTCTGAGAACGCGATGCCATCAAGATCAGAGAGCACGACGAGGTGCAGAAGCACGACGAGGGATACGGCAGCAAGTCTCGAATGCCAGGGCGAGCATGCCATGTCGGTTATCTCCATACTGATGAGCCACGAGATTGACTGGCCGATTCGACCCTACGGCAACGCATATGCCCAGGAGCTGTCCGGCGGTCACGGTCACCACTGGGATGAGACACGCTCACGGAGGCTTCGGTTCACGGACTTCTCAGCCCGCCGTGATCCATGACCGCGCAGCCGTCACAAGCTCGGCGCCTGCGACCGAGACGGCGTCGCCGGTCGCGTACAGGAGCGGCACCGCCGCGTGCAGCGGTCCGAGAGGGTGATGGCGATGTGCCGCGCGGCGCAATGGGCGGCTCCGCGTCCCGCGATGTGAGGCGCGGGCTCTCAACGCCGACGGTGAGCGATCGGCTTGCTATCAAACCAGCGTCGGAGGGCTAAGCAACGGCGCGCGCCCAGCTTCGGAGTGCGCCGTCCGGGGGCCGCGTCGCGCCGGGTCGAGGAATGACTCGGCTGTGGAAGCGCTTCGATCGGACTCTTGGCGGCTCAGCGGCCGGTTCAGCCGCACGCGGCGCGCGATCGTTGAAGCCGTCTGGGAACACGAAGGAATGCCGGCGACGGCGCGGGGGCGGCGCTGCGCAGCCGATGAGGTCCGGCGACCACGGGGGAACGGTCGGCTCGTCCGCAGGATCTTTGGTGGCGAGGTCATCGAGGTCGTCGCCATCAGCGGCACGGGCGCACAGGTAGCGTAGCCGGCCGAGCATGCCGCGCGCAGCGACCAGCGCCGCGGCAAACGCCGCGATGCCGGGCAAGAGAACCGCCTGCTCGATCCAGCCGATCACCGTGCGTGGCCTCCGAGTGCGCCGGGCGCTGGGTGCGTCCGATCACTCGTTAAACGTCGATGGGCGTCAGGAGGTTCCCGCTGGCAGGGCCGTGACCTGACAGGTTGGGTTCCCGCGCCGTCGGCGGTCGAAGACCGGATGGTGCGTCAGTTTGGTCACACGAAGATCGAGAGGGCGAGCCGTGAGGAGGCCTCGCTGGACGCTTGTTGTGCTTGCGCGAGCGAGTCTCGGCCGGTACCATTGGGCGATGCCCAACCACCCTAGCTTCCCCAAGCGATTCCGAGACGTGAACGAGCGAGCCGCCCTAATCGAGGCCGAAGCCACGGACGAGGTTGCGCCGACCACTGAGTCGGCGAAGGCTGTCCCGAAGCCTAAGCCTACCGACGACAAGAGGAGCCCAGCGATCTTGGCGTTCGGCCGTTTAGGCGGACTGACGGGCGGCAAGGCCAGAGCGGCCAAGCTGACGGTGGTGGGGCGGAGCGCTCAGGCAAAGCGGGCGGCAGCGTCGCGGTGGGCGCATGGCCATTAGGCATCAGGCCAGCCTGCTTTGCGAGTACTTTATCGCCTCTGACAATGACAAGGTCTCATACGTTGGCGTGGTTGTGAATGTCGCCGGTCCAGCGTTTCCATTTAGGCTGAATAGGCTCTTCATAGTAGTCGAGTTTACGGCAGATGACGGTGATGAGTACAGCATTTCACTTCACGATCCGCGTGGGCGCCGCATTGGCGTGTTGGTTGAGCCGAAGCTGGTTGGCCCTGACACAGGGTCGCGCCCAGCAGACGCAGAGATTGTTCGTCGGGTCGTAGTAGAGTTGGGAACTGTTATCTTTCACAAGCCGGGCACATATCAGATTCGGCTCAGAGACGTCTCTCGCAATCGGACTATCCATATCAAGAAATTCGGCGTATTCGCTACGCCGCCGCCAGAAAGTGATCTATAATATGGGCGCAGCGTTGGGAATGACTTACGATCGATTGACGATCTGGCCTAGTTCGCCGTCGGCCGTTTGGAATCGCGTAACGCCAAGTAGCCCCGAGGTGGTCTCTAGTCACGCCACGGCTTCAACTGTGCCGTGGCTGGATGGCGCGCTATGCCGAATTGCTAGTCTCCGAGATCTCGAAGAGGGGTGGGATTCGTACGGGGCGCGGGCGATAAAGCCGACTTCTATCAAGGCGGCGGCGGAGCTTCTGCGGTCTCTGGCCGCGACCGCGTCCCTTGATTCCTTCGACATGTCGCGCCCCAGAATCGCCCCCACCGCCGACGGCGGGGTGAGCTTGGTATGGGAAACCCCTTATCGATCCTTAGTGGTGCGGGTGCGCGGTCGCGGCGGCAAGTGCCTTGAGATTGTCAGGCAAGGCCGGGAAGAGGTTCCCGAGTCTGACTCCGGCTCGGTTGATGAGGTTTACTCCGGGGTTCGTTGGGTCTATGGCGACACATGATAAGTGGCCGTGACTCCAACGCCCCCGCGACGAGACCAGTTGCCCGAAGACGTAGCGGTGTATCGCCGCATCCACCCGAGGCAATTCGACGATGGCGCCGATTCGAGTCAAATTCCGCTCGATACGTTTGTTGACCTCGGGGGCAGTCTGTCGGTCTTCGTAGCAACAATGATATCCCCTTATGACTGCCTTCAGCACGCGATCGATGATGCTCGCAAGAATCGACCAAAGTCCCGCATGGCCAGTGCTACTCCTCTTCAACTCGTCGGAGACGGTTGGCGTATCGCCAAGATTCGACTGAATGTACTGGAGTCCTATGGACTAGAGTGTGACGCCATTGAGTCGAACGGGCATGTGAACCTGCTAGGTGACATCACAGATTACGCGCTGGAAGTGAATCGCTATGCGCGACTTCTTACGGCAAGAGACTGTCTCAAACTGACCCTTTCTGATTGACTATGCTTGTTCGCTGTCTGGTCGAGGGCAATTCGATCCGGTCCACCGTACCTGCACTCGGTTGCAGCTTGGCTAGACCTGGTCGCTCTTAGGCGTCAAACTCGCGAACATTCCCAACGAGCACAAGGGAGAGCCGGGCATCGGCCGAGGCCGTCGCCCGTCTGCTGCTCGCGACGCGCAACACGCGCGACTTCGATCCTGAGCGCGATGGCTTCGTCGTGGTGCCTTACCGATTGTAGGACCGGCCGAAGTAGTTCGGGAGCGGGCGTTCAGGGGCCCCACATGGGCGGTAGGGTTGCAGGCGCGCGGCCAGCACCGGGGGTCGCGTGCGACCCGGCTCTGCCTGCTTCCCAACATCCTCGGCAGGACAGTGGCTGGCTCGCCTACCGTCCCCCCCACCACGCCGACGCCAGACACGGGATGCTGCGCGCCACCTGGGCGTACACCGCTGCCAGATCCTCAGCATCCGGTGCTCGCAGGAAGCCGCTTGCCATGCTTGCCATCGCGGCAAGGCCCTCTGCGTCGATATCCTCTCCCAATCCGATCGTAAACACCGTCACGCCCGCCGCCTTGGTCAGATCAGCCTCGGACACGGCGGCCTCGATGGGCACCGGGTTGGCCCGACCATCGGTCAGCAGCACGAGCACGGGCTCATTCCCCGGCCGACGCCGCGTTCTGTCCGCCAGTGCTTGAGTGCCGACGGCAACTGCGCGATCAAGGCGGGTCTGCTGTCCGAGCGTCACAGCATCCAGCGCGGCATCGAGATCAGAGCGATTACTTGACAGCGGCGCCAAGATCCACGCGTCGCTGTTAAACGTGACGATTGCCGCCTGGTCACCGAGGGGATCTAGCTGCAGCAGATCGAGGAAGGCATGGGCAGCAGTGAGCGCGGCAGCGATCTTGGTACGGCCGGCGCGCGTCAGCTCGCTCATGCTCGTCGAGGCGTCGATGACCAGGGCCACGTCGATGCGTTGCTGGGTGGGGTCGCAGCGCTCGTGAAGCCCGATAGGAAGATAGATCGGAGGCGCCACGGGGGTGGGCGACGGCGCGGGGGTCACCGTGGCCCTCGGTGTGCGTGTTGGTGTCGGGCTGGGTGCGCGCGTGGGCGTGGCCGTGGCAGTGGGAGGCGTCGTGGGTGTGGGCGCGCATGGACCGGTCACGTCCAGGTCGGCCGTTGAGACGTCCACGACGCGCCCAAAGCCAACGTCGTCGGTGATCGTCAGCGTCGTCGTTACCACCGTCCCGCTGAAGGCATCGACCTGTGGCGCGATCCGGTAGGTGGTCGTGATCGCGTCGGGAACCGGCGATCCATAGTCCCAGCGAAGCACCCGGCCATCACTGCTCTCGTACGACGTAGCCGGCACGGCCGAGCTTTGCACCGCTGCCACAGCGGGCGCAAGCCGGTGTTCGACCGAAGCGGCAACGATGCGGGGGCCGAGGATGCGCTCGGTCAGCGTCGCGACCGCGGCATCGTAGTCCGCCGGCGTGCGCGCCAGGACGTAGTCGTCGGGCACGGAGACCGTGGCTTCGTACGTTGGGCACAGCGGGTGGCGGTAGAAGCAGATCGCCATCACCCGCGTGCCTTCGATTTTGGGGCGTGTCGCGAGCTGGCTCATCTTTTGCTCGGTGAGGGTTTCAGAGCCATCGCCAACCAAGATCATAATGCGCTCGGTGTAGTCCGGGCGATTGCGCATGCCCAGCCGCAGTTGGCGATGAGCTTCCGGGATCGCATCATGGTACCACTCGCCTCCCGGCATGAGTGGGCCCACAGTGCGCCAGCTTGAGAGCACCTTGTGCGGTGATTCTTCGAGCCGTTGTACAATCAGTACATGACTAACAACCTTTCCAGTGTCTTCAGACCACATGTGAAGCAGGATTCCAATGCGCGCAATGCTGAGCGCGGAGGCCGTCAGGAGACGCTCGATAAACGGCTCCATTGCATCCAGCGTTTGCCGAGGAGGATACCACGACCCATCCACCACAAGGAACACATCAACCGTACGGGGTGCTCGTGTTAAAAGGTGGACGGAGGTCACGTCGGACGTGTCGCAGGCAAGGAGCTGGCGCGGCGACACGTGGACTGTTCCTGCGGGGGCTGGCTGTGCACGGACGCTCTCTGAGGACGCGAAATCATGAAGGTCAGAGAGTCCGACGAGGTGCAAAAGCACGACGAGGGATACGGCAGCACGTCTCGAAGGCCAGTGCGACTGTGCCATGTCGGTTATCTCCATACAGATGAGCCACGAGATTGACTGGGCGATTCGACCCTACGGCAACGCATATGCCCAGGAGCAGGCGGGCGGTCCCGGTCACCACTTGGATGAGACACGCTCACGGAGGCTTCGGTTCACGGACTTCTCAGCCCGCCGTGATCCGTGACCGCGCAGCCGTCACAAGCTCGGCGCCTGCGACCGAGACGGCGTCGCCGGTCGCCTACAGGTTCGGCACCGCCGCGTGCAGCCGTCCGAGACGGTGAGCGCGATGCGCCGCGCGGCTCAATGGGCGGCTCCGCGTCCCGCGATGTGCGGTGCCGGCTCTCAGTGCTGGCGGCGAGCGATCGGCTTACTAGCAAACCAGCGGCGGAGGGCTAGGCAACGGCGCGCGCCCCACTATCAAACGGCGCGCGGAAGGCCATGCAACCGCGGTTGGAAGGCTATCAAGCCGCGCGAAGCCGGATAGGTAGCGGCGCCGGCAGCCCCGCGCTTCGTCGCCCGCCTGCAGACAATGTCGGCGCCGACAGCCCTGAATTGCGACGGCGACCCGCGCTCGTGCAGAGACACCCACTCCATCTGCGGCGCGGCCTGCAGGGGGGCGCGCTGAATCGTCCGCCATCCACGGCCCTGGTGGTGTCAGTGGCCGGGCGGAACGGGTTGAGCGTCGCTTGGGATCTGTGGCGCTAGGGGGCGGGGCCGAGGACGTGCGCCATAAGTGTGGCGCTATGGCGCGGGCGTCGGAGTGCGCCGTCCGGAGGTCGCGTCGCGCCGGGTGGAGGGATGTCCCGGCCGGGGAGACGCTTCGATCGCGCGTTTAGCGGCTCCGCGGCCGGTTCAGCGGGACGCGGCGCGGGATCGTTGAAACCGTCAGGGAACACGAAGGCGTGTCGGGGACGGCGCGGGGGCGGCGCCGCGCAGCCGATGAGGTCCGGCGACCACGGGGGGACGGCTGGCTCGTCCGCAGGGTCTTTGGTGGCGGGGTCATCGAGGTCGTCGCCATCAGCGGCACGGGCGCACAGGTAGCGTCGCCGGCCGAGCATGCCGCGCGCTGCGACCAGCGCCTCGGCAAGCGCCACGATGCCGGCCAAGAGAACCGCCAGCTCGAACCATCCGATCACGATGAGTGGCCTCCGAGTGCGCCGGGTGCAGGGTGCGCCCGATCACTCGTTAGACGTCGGTTAGCGTCGGGAGGTTCCCGCAGGCCGGGCCGTGCCGGACAGCGCATATGGGTCGAAGCGACCACGCGCTGGCGGCACTTCCCAACACCTCGCGGGCCAGTAGAATGGCGCCGCGTGCGGCCGGGCTCAGGCGCTGATCGCCGAGCAGCCACCAGACGATAGTATGGGTGTCCAGCAGGAGACGCACGGGGCTACTCCCACGCTTCCAGCTCGTCAACCGAGAGGGGTGCGAAGGCATCGCTTGGCGGGCTGCCGTACTGTCCCTTGGCGGCGCCGAACACGCGCCCGATCGGTCCCTGCGGCGCAGCCGGAACCAACCGCGCGACCGGAATCCGGCCACGCGCGATGACGTTCTCCTCGCCGGCTGGAGTTGACCCGCGCTCAGGGATGTTGGTCATTGGGCATCTCATGCCGCCGCCTGCCCCCAGCGCACCACCTCTACGACGGTCCGCCGCCGACGCGCATCCGCCACGATCTCCTCCAGCGCCGCGGCGACAGGATCTTCGATCCATGCCTCACCGCACTGTGCGCAAACCAACGCCGCGACGTCGCGGACGAGGACGACGCCGAACGACAGGTCGACGGAGAATGTCGTCGTTCCCCGCTCCCACTCTCCGCCGCATAGGGCACAGGTGGCCTGGCCAAGGTTCATGGGCGCTTCCTTCTCGTCGCGAAGTCGGCCTCGAAGTGTTCGAGGTCGGGCATTGTCGCGCTCGATCATCCGCTACAGCAAGTGATGATGCCACAGCACTCGCCCCTCAGCGCCGTCGATCTCGCCCCGCCAGCACCACCTCCCGATACACCGCCGCCGTCCCCCGCGCCGTCGCGTCCCACGTGAACCGCGCCGCTCTCTCTAGCCCCGCGGCCCTCAACCGCCGCGCCAACGCGCCATCCTCCGCCAGCACCGCCACCAGCGCCTCGCCCAGCGCCGCCACGTCGCCCACCGGCACGCGCAGCCCGGCGTCGCCCACGACCTCGGGCAGGCTGGCGGCGTCGGCTACCACCACCGGCGCTCCGGACGCCATGGCCTCCAGCGGCGGCAGCCCGAAGCCCTCGTCGCGCGACGGGAAGCCGAACACCGCGGCGCCAGCGTAGAGCGCGGGCAGCTCGGCGTCCAGCACGGCGCCCAGGAAGCGCACCGCTGCCGGCGGCAACCCGGCAGCTGCCGCCTGAGCGCGCGGATCCGGCGTCCGCGTTGGCCCGTGCGGGTTGTGGCGCTCGGGCGGAACGGGCAAGCGACCGGCGATCGCGAGCGGCACGCCGGTGGACTCCCAGACCGCGCGCCAGGCCGCCAGGAGCGCGCCGACGTCCTTGCGGCGGTCGAAGCCGCCCACGTACAGCCCGTAGCGCGGCGGCAGGCCGTAGCGCGCCAGGATGGTGGCAACCTCCCCACTCGACTCGACGGCCACCGCCGCTCCCCCGTCGCCCGCCGCACGCTCCGGCGCGAACGCCGCGTCGACGCCCAGCGGTACCACCCGCACCCGCGCCTCCGGCACGCCCAGGTGCGCCACGATGTGGCCCGCGGCGTACGCCGAATCCGCGATGACCATGGCCGCGCGCCGCGTCGCTCGCACTACAAGCGCCGTGTAGGCGCGCACCAGCGGGTCGCGGCGATAGTCGGCGCGCAGGAGCGGGATGAGGTCGTGCACGGTGATCACCAGCGGCACCGGCGAGCGCGATGGCGGGCCCCAGTACGGCACGTGTGCCAGCATGGAGCCGCGCGCCGCCGTCGGGAAGGTCACCTGCTCGAAGGCCAGCTTGCGCCACGGCCCTCTGCGCGCTGGGCGGACGACGATGGGCGCGACGCCGTGCGTCGGAAGCGCGCTCGCCAGCGCGTCGGCGTAGCGCCCCGAGCCGACGGGTTGGCCCGAGAACCAGCCGTTAAGCGCCACCACCAGCGCACCGTCGTCCCGGGGCGCCAAATCGTCGGGCAGGCGGTCGATCATGCGCCGATCATGCCGCGGCATCGACCCGATGGCGAGCAGCGTCCGCGAGCCGCCGCACCATCGCCTCGTCGCGCCGCCCCCTGATCACCCGTCACGTGCTGCGCCCGCTGACCGCCGCCCCATTGCCTCGTCGTGCCGCCCCCAGGATCACCCGCCACGCGCGGCCTCGCCCTCGCCCAGGTGCCGCACCGCCCACGCCACGCGCTGCACTGCCGAGAGCGCCGTCAGCGCGGCCATGGCCAGTAGCCACCCCTCCAGGTGTGCCGCGTCCAGCAGGAACACGGCGTAGAAGAGCGCCGTCTCGGTGCCGCCGACCAGCCCGGGGGGCATGGCCAGCGCCGTCGTCCGGCCCTGGACCAGGGCACGCTTCTCCATGAGCCCGGCCAGCGCCAGCCACGCCACGGCGTTGACGTAGAAGACGCCCAGCAGCACGGCCAGCGCCGCGACGGGCGCGGGGGCCGGCCGGCCGAGGACGAGCGCGGTCGGGATGGCGGCGTACACGGCAAAGTCCAGGACCAGGTCTAGGTAGCCGCCCACGTCGGTGGCGCGGTCGGCGGCCCGCGCGACGGCGCCGTCCAGGCCGTCCAGGAGCCGGTTCAACAGCCACAGGCCGAGCGCGATGCCGAGCGCGCCGCGCCATGCGGCGTAGGCTGACGCGAGGCCGACGACGGCCGCCAGTACCGTTACGGTCGTCGGGGCGACGACCGACGCCAACTGGCGCCCCAGCGGCTCAAGGAGCGCCTGGGAGCGGGGCCGGACGATGCCGTCGAGCATGCGACCGCCGCGCGCTAGCGGCCGGCGGGCGGCTCGCCCACCAGGACGACGACGAGGTCGCGCACGTTGGTGCCCGTAGGTCCGGTGATCAGGGCGTCCCCGAGCGCCGCGAAGAACGGGCCGCTGTCGTGCCGTTCCAGCGCCCCCGCGGCGTCCAGGCCGGCAGCCGCCGCGCGGGCGACGGTCGTGCCGTCCACGATGGCGCCGGCGGCGTCCGCGCCCGCGTCGGCGCCGTCGGTGCCGAGGGCGGCGAGCAAGATGGGGTCGCCGCTGCCGCGGCTGCCTTCCCCGTCCCCGCCACCAACGTCCGCTAGCGCCAACGCGGCGGCCAGCGCCAGCTCACGGTTGCGGCCCCCGCTGCCGCCCAAGCGCCTCAGCGTCACCGTCGTCTCGCCGCCGACGACCAGGCAGGCCGGCGCGTGCAGCGGGCGGCCGTCCAGGGCGATCTCGCGGCCGATCGCCGCCAGGAAGCGGCCCGCCTCGCGGCTCTCGCCCTCGAGGCGCGTGGTGAGGATGTTGGTGGCATAGCCGAGCGCGATCGCGCGCTCGGCCGCCGCCTCTGCGGCGCCCGCGTTGTCCCCGACGGTCCGCAGGATGGTGCCGGCGAACAGCGGATCGCCCGGCTTGGGCGTCTCGGGCACGTCGCCGGCCATCCCGGCGCGCAGGTGCTCGCCGATCGAGGCCGGCATGGCGCCCCAGAGCCCGCGGGCGGTGATGACCCGGGCCGCGTCCGCAAACGTCGTCGGGTCCGGCGCCGTCGGGCCGCTGCCCACCGTGTCCAGCCGCCCGCTGGCCACGTCCGAGAGGACCAGCGTGACCACCCGCGCCGGCGCGGCGGCGCGGACCAGCTGGCCGCCCTTGACGGCGCTGACGTGCTTGCGCACCGCGTTGATCTCGTCGATCGTGGCGCCGGACGAGAGCAGCGCGCTCGTGGCCACGGCGATGTCCACGAGCGGCATCCGGCGGCCTGCCGGCTGCTCCAGCATGGCCGACGCGCCGCCGGAGAGGAGCACCAGGACCACGTCGCGCGCGCTGGTGCCTTCCAGCAGCCGCAGCACGGCGCGCGTGGCCATGAGGCCGGCAGGATCGGGCAGGGGGTGGCCCGCGTGCAGGACCATCGCGCGGCGGGACGCGGCGTCCGTTCCGGTGGGCGCGATGATCATGCCGCCGGCAACGCGCTCTCCCAGGATCGCCTCGGCCGAAGCGGCCATGGCCGCCGCGGCCTTGCCGACGGCGACGAGCAGCAGGCGATCGATGTCGGACCACGCGATGCGCGCCAGGTCGCCCGCGCCCTCGAGCCCGACATCGCCCAACGCCATGCGCGCCGGATCGCCGGCCCCCTGGCGCCGCAGCCCGCCGACCATGAGGCCGTCGTCATCCGCTCGCAGGTGCCGGGCGACGCACGCCGCCGGGTCGGCGGCGTGTAGGCCGGCGGCCAGGATGTCCATGGCCGCGCCCCATGCGGGGGGCCGCAGCGCCGGATCCGGGGCGAGGAAGGGGGAGGTCACGTTAGGCGCGTTGTGCTCGCCCCCGGCTGGGCGCGGCAGCGCGACCCGCCCGGCGACGCCTCGATCGGGCTAGACCCCGCGCCGCAGCACCCGCCATCCGTCGCGGATGCTCTGGAGGAGCACCCGGTCCAGGGCGATGCGGTTCAGGTCGTGCTTGGGCTCGCCGTTGGCCTGGCCCAGGCGCTCCTCGGCGCGGCCGAGCCATTCCAGCTGGCGCTGGATGGCCTCCTCGAGCGGGCGCACGGTGACCTGCTTGACCATGTCCGCGACCAGCTCGCGCGCCCGATCGAGCGCGTCCAGCGGCTCCGAGATCGGCGTCGGCTCGCCCAGCCGCGCCGCCACCCGGCCGAGGCCGCGCTCGACCTCCTGCAGTCGCCCCGTCAGGTACTTCTGTTCGGCCTGGTAGTCGTTGTACGGCCGGAGGGTGTTTGCGATCGTCATGACCGGTGAGGCTCCTTCGGGGGCGCGTCGAGCCGGCGTGGCCGCCTGCGCTGCCCGCGCGTCAGGGGAGCGCTCCGGCGATCTGCCAGAGCAGGACCGTGATAGCGGCCAGCAGGCCGAGGGCGCCGAGCATTATAAGCTGGGTCAGCCGCAATTGTCGCGTGGCGGCGGCGATCGCCTCCTCCAGCCCGGCCGTTGCCGCCGCCCCGGCGGCCACGTCGGCCTCCTCGGCCGCCGTCTCCGCCAGCGATGCCAGGCGCCCGGTGGCGCTGGCCAGCGCGTCGGCGCCCGCCCCGCCCGCGCGCGCCAGGCGCGCGCCAAGCTCGCCGAACGCGGCCGTGGCCTGCGCCGCGGCGCGCTCGATCTCGCCCGCGCGCTGGGCCAGGACCCGGCCGCTCATCGCAGCGTCCGACGGCTGCATGGCCGACGCATAACCGTCCGCCAGGGCCTCGCCCAGGGCAGCGAGCAGCAGCGCCGGCCCGCCGGCGAGCGCTCCGCCGTGCGGCTGGAGCCGCTCCGCCAGCCGCCGCACGACGTCGCTGTCGTGCGCGTGGCGCGTCACGAACATCGGCCCGTCGATCCAAACGTCCAGCGGGTAGGCGCGGAGCGCGCCTGGCCCGCCCGGCTGGGCCGCGCCGCGGGCCTCGAAAGGCGGGGAGGCGGCGAGCTCGGTCAGGACCGCCCACGCCGGCTGGCTGCCCAGCGCGCTGAGGAGCCGCTCCTCCTCGGCCGCCGAAGCACGGTCCAGGTCGATCCAAAGGGCGCTGGCCGGATCGCGGCGCGCGGCCTTGATTTGGCGCACCGTAAGACCGGTGGCCGGCTGGTCGTCGCCGTGGAAGTAGGCGGTGTGGATCATAAGGCCTCGCTTGTGGCTCAGGTGAGCAGGTTGAAGATGCCGAGGAAGCTCAGCGCGCCAAACGTGTCCGTCACCGTCGTGACGAAGGCCGTCGAGGCGATGGCCGGGTCGACCCCGAGGCGGCTCAGCGCCAGCGGCACCACAACCCCCGCCAGCCCGCCCGCGGCCAGGTTGACGACCATGGCCAGGAAGATCGCGCCGCCGATCCAGGGCGCGGTCGCCGGGCCGGCGACGAACAGGGCGATGACCGCCGCGAGCACGCCGACGGCCAACCCGTTGGCCAGCCCGACCGTCACCTCCTTGCGCAGCAAGCGCTCTGTGGTGCGGCGGTCGATCCGGCCGAGCGCAAGCGAGCGCACGACCAGCGTCATGGTCTGGGTGCCCACGTTGCCGCCCTGGCCCGTGACCAGCGGCAGCAGCACGGCCAGCGCGGTGACCTGCGCCAACGTGGTCTCGAAGCCTTTGAGCACGGAGACGATGGCCAGCTGCGTGACCAGGTTGAAGGCCAGCCAGGGCAGCCGGGTGCGCACCGATTCCATGACCGGCGCGATCGGGCGATCGTCCTCGTCCAGGCCGACCAGGCGGTACATGTCCTCCGTGGCCTCGTCCTCGAGGACGTCGACCAGGTCGTCGTGGGTGATGACGCCGGCCAGGCGGCCCTCCGCGTCGACGACGGGCAGCGCCAGGAGGTCGTAACGCGCCATCAGCCGCGCGGCCATCTCCTGGTCGTCGTCGACCGCGACGCGGATGACGTCGGTGGAAATCAGCGCGTCGATCGTCCGGTCCGGCGGCGCCACGATCATCTGTCGGAGGCTGACGATGCCGACCAGCCGGTCCGCGTCGTCGACGACGTACAGGTAGTAGGTGGCCTCCTGGTCGGCGGCCATGGCGCGCAGCCGCTCGATGGCGCCCGCGACCGTATCGCCGGCGCGGAGCGCCACGAAGTCGCGCGTCATCCGGCCGCCGGCCGTCTCGTCGTCGTACGACAGCAGCGTGCGGACCTCGGCCTCGGCCGTGTCGTCCATGGCCAGCAGCACGCTGTCCGCGTGCTCTTGGGAGAGGTCGAGCAGGACGTCGGCCGCCTCGTCGGGATCCATGAGGTCGAGGATGGGCGCCAGCTCTTCGGCCGAGAGGCCGGTGGCCACCTCCGCCGCGTCCTCGTCGGACAGCTCCTCCAGAATCTCGGCCGCGTTGTCGTTCTGGATCCGCTCGATCAGGCGGCGCTGGTCCTCGATCGGCAGGATCTCGAACACGTCCACCCGGTCGGGCGGCCGGAGCGCTTCCAGGATCCGCGTGAACGCGGCGACGTCGTCCCGCGCCAGCGCGTCCGCCACCTCGGCGGCGATGGCCTCGAGGTCGAGGGACTCGATCGGCTCGCCGTCGTCGATGAACCTGAAAGCGTCGCCGGCCGGGTCGCGTGGGTCGGTCACGGTGCCCTCCTGGCGCGCTGCCAGCCCGGGTCGATGCCCGAATCGACCGAAGATCGGCCGGTCCCGTCTTCGTAGAAGAGCGGTTCGCCGTAGATGGCCTCGCGGTCGATAGGCCCCCAGTCGCGCGAGTCGGGGAACGCGCGATCGTCGGCGAGCACGAAGTAGTCGTCGTCGTCCAGCCTTAGCGGCGCCATGTCGAGCAGCGCGCCCTTGGCGTGCTCGGCGGGGTCGGACGGCACGCCGTCGACGAGGATCCGGCCGCGCTCGATGGCCACCGTCTGGCCGGGACCGGCGACGACGCGCCGGAACTGGCGCCCGTCGGGGCTCTCGACCTGCGCAATGCTGCCAACGCGTGGCTCGGACGCCCAGATGTGCGTGTAGATCACCAGCGCCTCCCATCCTTCCCGAAGCGCTGGCGCCATGGCGTCGTCGGGCACCGGGACGTTCTGGGCGATGGCGCGGCCGGCCACGGTGGCCATGAGCGTCGTCGCGCAGGCCAGGACCGTGAGGACGAGCGGCAGGAAGCACCCGAAGTAGCGCCGGGCGGTGGGGCTCACCGGCCGTGCCCCGTCGGCGGCCGCCGGCTGGCCGGCGCGGTCGCCGACAGCGCGCTACCCCGCGTGGACACGCGTCAGCGCCAGGCCAGCGGCAGGTGCACCCGCCCGACCGTGACGAAGCCGCCCCCGGTGCGCGTCAGCCCAACGTTGACCATGAACGGCTCGTCCCGCACCTCGACGGCCGGGGTCAGCGCCGACACGAAGCCCGGCGCCTCGACCCGTGCCAGGTAGCGCCCCGGGGGCGGGTAGAAGCCGTACCAGCCGGTCGTCCCGGTGACCTGCGGGTTCTGCTGGCCGAACCACGCCGCGCCGGACCATTGACGGAAGTTGTTGATGCTGGGGTCGAAGCGGAACAGCGTCACGGTGGCGCCGGCCACCCGCGCGCCAACGCCGCCCTCCTCGGTGGCGATGTGGACGAACCCGTTCAGCGCCACGCTGACGGTCCCGAGCGAGACCTCGCGCACGACGTCGCCGCATTGCGCGACGACGGTGGCCGCGCCGCCTTCCCCGAGCGGCACGGTGGCGCCGAAGGCGCCGCCCTCGAGCACCTGCATCGGGTGGTCCGCTGACCCATAGCGCAGCGCAGCGGTCGGCGGCGCGCCATCCGGGCAGGCCAGCGGCACCTCGATCTGGATCGGCGCGCCGGGGTGGGCCTGGATCTGCCAGGAGCCGTCCCCGGCCAAGAGGGCGCAGCCGCTGCCGTCCTGGTACGGCTGGACGTAGTCGGTGCCCTCGAGCGACTGGCGCATGAGCACGCCCTCGGCGCGGATGAGGGCGTCGGGCTCGACGTTGAGCGGCACCGCGTCGCCGAGCGCGCTGCCTTCGTCGCCGCGCTCCGCGCGCGCGGCCAGCACGTGCGAGCCAGGCGGCAGCGCGGCCGCCGCCGTCGTGGTGAAGGGCGCCCACGGCTCGGTGGACGGCGCCGGCTCGACGCGCGCCCACTCGACGTAGTTGTCGTACAAGACGACCGTGCTCCCGGTGGGCGCGAACCCGGTGACGACGGGCTGCCCTGAGGCGGTGGTCCCGCAGCGCGGGCCGGTGAGGTACGGGGCGGCCAGCTGGCCCTGGAACGGCAGGTACTGCACGCCGTCGCTGACCGGCTGGCCCTCGCCGGCCCACTCGCCCAGGCCGCAGTCGTCCGTGCGCAACGAGCCGTCCAGCGGGCCGCTGGCCGAGCCCCAGTCGTTGGCGGTGGCTTGGACGCAGCCGCCAAGGTCCAGGTTGCGCACCGCAAACGACGCGTTGCCCACGAAGCGGTTGAACGGCGTGATGCGCGGCACGGCATCGCGCTCGGTGTGGATGCCGGCCCAGTGGTCGCGGAAGGTGCTGAACGAGACGTCGGGTGCGGCGGACGCGCGGATCATGAGGCCGACGCCCGCGTCCGCCGTCCCGTTCCGCTCGAGCGCGAGGCCGATCAGCTGGGGTCGTGCGCCGGCGCCGCTAACCGTCATGCCGCGGTTGCCGTTGTCTCGCAGCGTCGTGGCCATGATGCGCGGCGACGAATCGGCAATGCTGAGCGCGCCGTCGAAGTTGAAGCCGCCGAACTCCAGGATGGCGTGCTCGACGCGCGAGCCGGAGCCGGTGACGGGATCGAAGTCCTGGCTGCTGGGGTTGAACTTGATCTCGGTCCACTGCCCGGGCAGGCGCGACGCCGGGTTCTCCGACGTGAAGTGCACCTCGCGCCCGGCCTCGCCCATGACGCGCAGCGCGCCGTTCACCTGGATCCCAATGCCGGTGGCGATCCGTACGGTCGCCCCCGAATCGATGGTCAGCGTGGCGCTGGGCGCCACCGAGATGCCCGTGCCGCGCAGCAGCCACGTGACGCGTCGCTCGCCGAGCGATGGCAGGCGCCCCTCGCCCGTAACGGTGCCGTACGTGACGCCGCCGTCGTTGGCGTTGAACGCAAAGCGGTTGGCCACGATCCGCGGCCGCCCGGACGGGTTGGCGAACAGCGCGAACTGGTCGTTGCTCTCGAAGCGGTTGCCCTCGACCAGCGGGGCGCCCGTGCCCATCAGGCGCAGCGCCGCGGACGGCTGCGCGTCCTGCGCCGCCGCGCCCACGAAAGCGCTCGCGCGGATGGCCGGCGACGCGTCGCCCTTGACGTCGATGCCGCTGCCCGCGCTGTCGCTAAAGTGGCCGTGCTCGACCACGGTGTCGCTGCTGGCGATGTCCAGCATGCCGGTGCGCCGCGCGCCGCCGCCGACGAACGCCGCGTGGGCGATCCGGTGCGGGCCGCTGCCCGCCGCCAGCTGGACGCCGGCCCAGGGCGAGCCGCTCGCCGGCTCGAAGCGCACGGGCGCATCATTGGTCCCCTGCACCGCCAAGCGGCCGGCCACGGCGATGGCGTGGTTGGCCCCCAGCTGGACGCGCGTCCCGGCCTCGATGGTGAGCGCGGCGCCTGCGGCCACGCGGAGGTCGCAGGTGGTGACGTACGGGCTGCCGGCGGCGGTCCACGTGGCGCCGGATACGTCGCCGCAGACGTCGGTGGCCGGCGCGGCGGCGATAGCGAGGACGTCGCCGCGGGCGGAAGCAAGGGTGCCGGCGGCGAGCAAGGCCAGCACGACGCGGTTGGACAGGCCGAGCCACCGCGATGATCGCGGCGAGCGGCAAGGACCGAGCGCGCTCTGTAGACAGCGCGGTAACAACGTGGGCATGAGCACCTCGACGGCGATACGACGGCTGGATCGTGTGGGTCGGTGGTCGCCCGATTCTATCGCGCGGGAGGCCGCGGCGCGAACGGTGGGAGGCTGCGGCGCGCACAGAACGAAGCTGGGGTGCGAAGGACGGAAGGCCGCGGTGCGGTTGCCGGGCGAGGCGACCCGCCGGTCGGCGCGCGGCGCTGCCCGATCCCAACGCTTTGTCCAGCCGCCCCCTGGCCCGTATCCTCGCCGCGTCCAGCCCATCCAACCCGCGGAGCTGCACGTGCCCGAGCTCATGCCCACGCCGCCGATCATCCTGGCCTCCGGCTCGCCCCGCCGCCGCGCGCTCCTCGAGGCGCTCGGCGTGCCCTTCACCGTGCAGAACGCCGACGTCGACGAGTCGCTGCTCCCGGGCGAGCGGCCCGAGCCGTACGCGCGGAGGCTGGCGCTGGCCAAGGCGCACGCCGTCGCGGCAGAGGTCGACGGCGGCCTGGTCCTCGGCGCCGACACGATCGTCGTCGACGGCGACGAGGTCCTGGGGAAGCCCCTGGACGCCGCCGAGGCCATCCGGCTGCTCCGCCGGCTGCGCGGCCGGCGCCATGTGGTCATCACGGCGATCGCGCTGGTCGACGCCGCAACGGGCGCCGCGCGCGTCGGGGCGGAGCACAGCGGCGTCTGGCTGCGCGACATAACGGACGCCGAGATCGACGCCTACGTGGCCACAGGCGACCCGCTGGACAAGGCCGGCGCGTACGCCGTGCAGCACGCGGGCTTCCGGCCGGTGGCGCGCATCGAGGGCTCGGAGACCAACGTGATCGGGTTGCCGCTCTTGCGGTTGGGGTGGGTGATGGGGGCGTCGCGCTTAAGGTGAGGAAGGAGCGATGGCCGTAACCCATCTCGATTGGTTGGTGACCCGCCCTGCTGAGTTGGGCGTCGTCCTGCACAGTCTTGGTGCTCGATGACCCGCCCTGCTCGGTTCGTTGAAGTCCAGTACTTCTTTGGGTTACCGGTCACGCATACGCCGATAGGCCCCCCTTCGCAGTGAAGAGCGGACCGCGGTGCGCTGCTGCGACGGGGATACTCGTTCAATGTGCCCCGTTCGACCAAGCGAGGATGCGGCCCTCCGCCGCGACAGGACTGCATTGCGACGGCGGCTCGGAGATCCAGAAAAGGGAGCGCAGCGGGCACGCCCAGGCGGCGTGAAGGCGTCCGGTAACCCAAAGCCGACTACGGACCTCACCCTAGTTTTGGCCACACGCGCGTGCCACCGCTCGCCGATGTGTTACCCAGTCAAGTGCTGCGCTTACGCAGGCGCGCTTAGTAGTGGTATCGACAAGCCAGGATGCGAATCTCCCGTCAAGTGAAATCGATCCTCACGCACCCACCAAGCCAAGCTGCGCACGGGCAGCCTCCAGCGAGATGGATTCCGTGCGCTCGATGGCATCGAGGAGACGCGTACGCATGGCCGGGCTCCGAAGCAGATGGGCAGTTTCGCGCTCCGATGCAATCTCATGCCAGATGTGAACGGGAATGATGACGGCCGTGACCGTTCCCTCATCGTCAGAGATGTACTGTACTTCTGATTGAACATCGACCATCGTTCGCCTCCAACCAACGCCCACGCGTGACCCTCATGCCCTGACGGCGTGACACATCGCCGATCGATGCGGGCACGGCGGGCGTTGTGTCACGCGGTCAGCCCTCACGCCTCTGGTTGAATGCGAGTATAGGCCGAGGGCAGGGACCGTGCACCCTGTCAGGGCGCCGCCGCGCCCGTAGCCGTCGGTACCGCCTCTGCGCCCTCGCCGCCCGTCACCTCGCCCAAGCGATCCAGGGCTGCTTGGAGGGCGTCCATCTCGCGCCCGAAGGTGGTCCAGTCGCCGCGCGCGAGCGCGCTGGCGGCGGCCTGCTGCCGGTTCTCGGCCTCGGCGACCAGCTCGGCGATGGTGAGGCCGACGAGGTCGGCAGGGACGGCGGAGACGGGGCCGGAAGCCGGCGTGGGCGCGCCGATATCGGCTTCCGTCTCGTCTTCCGTGCCGCCGGCCTCGCGCGTCGGCGCCGGCGGTCGACCGCCCGCCCCGGCGTCGCCATCCGCATCATCCGCATCCGCGCCCTCGTCGTTGCCAACGCTCGTCTCGGCGACGTTGGGCGCGCGGTGGACGAGGGCGTCCAAGGCTTCCTGGAGCGTTTCGGCCATGGCCACGCGCTCCGCGTCGGCGACGATCACGCGCTTGAGCTCGGGCAGGGAGCCCGTGCTCGACTCCGCCTGGAGGTACAACGGCTCGACATAGAGCAGCGAGTCGCCGAGTGGGATGACCAACAGGTTGCCTCGTATGACGTTCGAGCCACCCTGGCCCCAGAGCGTCAGCTGCTGGCTGATCTCCGTATCCTGGTCGATGCGGCTCTCCACCTGCTGCGTCCCGTAGAACTGGCGGCCCTTGGGGAAGCGGTACACTACCAGCTCGCCGTAGTGGGCCGGGTCGCTCCGGCCGGCCATCCACGCGGTGAGGTTCTGGCGGTTCTTGGGCGCGAACGGCCGCATGAGGATGAACTCCGGCTCGGTCTCCCCGCGCAGCGTCGCGTTGACGTAGTACGGGTCGACCGGGTGCGATTCCTCTCGGGCGTAGGCTTCCGTTGGGATCACCCAGACGTCCTCGCCGTTGTAGAACTCGCCCGCGGAGCGCATGTGGTAGCGCGAGTAGATCGAGGACTGGACGCGAAACAGGGCCTCCGGGTAGCGCCAATGCGCGACGAGGTCGGCCGGCATGCCCGCGGCGTCGTGGAAGAGCGTGGGGTACACCCCGCGCCAGGCGTTCACGACCGGGTCGTGCGGGTCGACGACCCAGAACGCCGGCCGGCCGTCGTAGGCGTCGATCGTCACCTTCACGCTGTTGCGCAGGTAGTTGACGCGCGCGACGTCGAGCACGTCGCCCGTGGCGACCGACTCGGCGTAGGGGTAGCGGTTGGCGTGCGTGTAGGCGTCCAGCATCCAGACCAGGCGGCCACCGGCGTCGATGACCAGGTAAGGGTCGCGGTCGAACGCCAGGAACGGCGCCAGGGCCTCCGCGCGCTCGCGGATGTTCCGGTACAGGAGGATGCGGCTCTCCGGCCGGACCTCGTCGGACAGCAGCAGCGACGGCTCGCCGAAGCGGGCCGCGAACAGCACGCGCTGCAGCCGCCCGCCGATGCCCACGCCGTCCTGCCCGGCGTACGTGGTCGTGGCGTTGCCCTCGGCTTGGCCGGAGGGGTAGCTGAACTCGCCCGTCCGCGTCCCGACGATCACGTACGGCTCCAGGTCGGCCTCGCCGAAGTAGAGGCGCGGCTCGGTGATGGGGCGATCGAACGGCGCCTGCACGACGGGCGGGATGTCGCGCTGCCATAGGACGGGCAGGCCCTGTGGGTCGACCTCGTCCACCGGCGTGACGACCGCGCCGTAGCCGTGGGTGAACTTGAGGTGCAGGTTCACCCACGTGCGGTTGGGCAGCGCGTCGGGCGTCAGCTCGCGCGCGGAGAGCAGCACCTGGCGCACCTCGCCCGGGAGCGCGTAGCGGTCGACGTCGACGTCCAGGAACTCGTAGTACTGGCGGATCTCCTGGAGCTGCCGGAAGGTCGCCTGAAGCGTCCGCCAGTCCCAGAGGCGCACGTTGCGGAGCGTCGGCTCGGCCCCGTCCAGGACGGCCTGCGTGATGGGCGCGTCCGGCGCGTAGTCAACCACCGACACGTCGTCGAGTCCAAACGCGGCGCGGGTGAAGGCCAGGTTGTGCTCGATGTACGGCGACTCGTAAGCCAGCTCGTTGGGCGCCACCTGGAAGCGCTGGACCGCGGCCGGGTAGGCGATGCCCAGGACCACCTGGAGGACCAGGGCCGTGCCGACGACGGCGCCGATCGGCAGCAGCCGGCGCATGCGCGCACCCACGATCAGCGCGATGGCGGTGGCAATCCCAACCGCGACCATGGTATTTTGCGCGAGGAGGCGGGCCGTGGCGTCGGCATGGCCCGGCCCGAAGAACGCGCCGCTCTGGCGCTGGACGAACAGCAGCTCGAAGCGCGCCAGCCACTGGCCGGCGGCCCAGAGGAGCGCGCCGAGCGCGCCCAGCCCCAAGAGGTGGCGGCGCGCGGGCGGCGCGATGTTCCACCGGCCGTCGCGCGCCGAGGCCGCGCCGCCGAGCGCGTAGAACGCGCCGGCGAGCCCGGCGGCGCCGAGCAGCCACGACCAGGCCGTGGTCTGCGCCAAGCGCAGGAGCGGGAGCGTCCAGAGGTAGAAGCCGACGTCGCGACCGAATAGCGGGTCGGCCCGGCCAAAGGCCTGCTGGTTGCGCCAGAGCGCCACGAGCTCCCACGACCCCGCAAGGCCCGCCGCGATGAGCGCGGCCACGGCGACGGCCACCCCGAGCGCCAGCCGCCGTCCGGAACGCCGCGCGAGCGGCCCTCGTGCGGCGCGTAGCGCCCAGAACGCGTGGCCCGCGAGCCACGCAAAGCCGAGCAGGAACGCGGCGACGAACATGGCCCATGGCGCGACCAGGCGCAGCCGGTAGACGTCGGCCAGCCCCAGCGAGCGGAACCACCACCACTGGGTGAGCACGTGGGCACCGGCTTGAACCGCGCCGACGAGGAGGATCAGCGCGGCGACGAGCCACGCGGAGCGCGGGATGCGGGGCGGGCCGGTGCGACGGGGCGGCGCGGGCCGCGCGCCGTCGCCTCCGCGGCGGGCGACCTCGCGGAAGAGGGCCTCGATGTCGATGGGGTCGCGCGTCATCGGGTGAGTGGCTGGGCCGCCGCCCTAACGATTGGTATCCCGATACTCCTCGAGCATCCGGGAGTACACGTCCGTGAGGGCCGCCTTTCGCTCGCGCTTGGCCTCGGCCTTCTTGGTGGCGGCCGGCGAAGGCTTCTCGTCCTCCTGGCCGAGCGCGCGCCGCAGCGCCAGCTCGACGACCGTCGGCCGGCGCTCCTCGGGCTCCTCGGGGACGGCGTACTCCTCTTCGCGCGGCCCGCGACCGCCCTGCCTGCCGCGGCCAGAGGACTCCTCGGGGCCGGGGCCGGCGTCGTTGGCCAGGCCGATCATGCTGAGGCTGATGCGCTTCCGCGCGCCGTCGATCTCCTTGATGCGGACTTCGACGGTGCCGCCCGGCTTGGCGACGTCCTCCGGGCGGCTGACGAAGCCGCTGGACATCTCGCTGATGTGGACCAGCCCTTCCGTGTCCGAGCTGATGTCGACGAACACGCCGTACTTGGTGACCGTGGTGACGGTTCCGGTGACGACGTCGCCGACGGCCAGCTTGCCCATGGGGTTCTGCGTCGGCGGCTTCATCGAGAGCGAGATCCGGCCGCTCCCGAGGTCGACGTCCTTGACCCACACCTCGACGGCGTCGCCGGACTTCAAGACCTCCTCGACGTTGTTCACACGCTTGCCGGGCAGCTCGGTGATGTGCACCAGGCCGTCCGTGCTGGCGCCGATGTCGACGAACGCGCCGAACTTGGCCAGGCCGACGACCTTGCCCTTCATGGGCTCGCCGACCTTGAGGTCCTTCAGCTGCCGCCGGGGCTGGCCCCGGCGCTCGGCCTTCTTGACCTCGGCGGGACCGCCCGCCGCCTCGACGGGCGGCGCGCCATCGGCCACGGCTTCGGCGGGGGCCGCGCCCGCAAGCACGCCATCGCTCACGGCGGCCGCAGCCGGCTGGTCCGCCGTGGCGGCTGCGGGTTGGGCATCCTTCGGCTCGCCCGCGATCGGCTCGGGCTGGACCGCTAGGGTCGTATCGTCTTGGGTCGTATCGTCAGACATGGTCATGGTTCCTTCCCCCCGGTCGATACCGGCCAGGCAATCAATTTCACACAACAAGTCAGCGCGGCACGACGCCGCAGAAGGAGCACAGACTATCAGCGGAGGGCGGCACCGTCAAGCATTGCGGCGCCAGGATTGCGCCAATCGGCGCGCTCAGCCGCGCGTCAGCGGCTTGTACTTGATGCGGTGCGGCTGGTCCGCCTCGGCGCCCAACCGGCGCTTGCGATCGCGCTCGTACGCCTCGTAGTTGCCCGCAAACCAGACCACCTGCGAGTCGCCCTCGAACGCCAGGATGTGCGTGGCCACGCGGTCGAGGAACCAGCGATCGTGGCTGATGACCAGCGCGCAGCCGGCAAAGCCCTCCAGCGCGTCCTCGAGCGCCCGGATGGTGGCCACGTCCAGGTCGTTGCTGGGCTCGTCGAGCAGCAGCAGGTTGCCGCCGGCCTGGAGCATCATGGCCAGGTAGACGCGGTTGCGCTCACCGCCCGACATGGTGCCCACGCGCTGCTGCTGGGCCGCGCCGCGGAAGCCGAAGGAGCCCACGTACGCCCGCGAGTTGATCAGCTGGCCGCCCAGCCGCAGCTCGTCCTGGCCGCCGGAGATGTTGGCCCACACGCTCTTGTCATCGTCCAGCCCATCGCGCACCTGCTCGATGCTGCTGGTCACCACGGTCTCGCCCACGGTGAGCGTGCCGCTATCGGGCTGCTCGGCGCCCAGGATCATGCGAAACAGCGTGGTCTTGCCCGCGCCGTTCGGCCCGACCACGCCGACGATCCCGGCGGGCGGCAGGTCGAACGTCAGCTCCTCGAACAGCAGGCGGTCGCCGAACGCCTTGGCCACCCGGTCCGCGCGCACGACGACATCGCCTAGCCGTGGTCCGGGCGGGATGACGATCTCGGTGCGCGGTCGATCGCGGACGCTCAGGGCGAGGAGCTGCTCGTAGCGCCGGAGCCGCCCTTGGGCGCGCTCGTTGCGGTCCCCCTGCGACAGGCGCGCCCAGGCCAGCTCCTCGGCCAGCGCCTTGGCGCGCTCGCCCGGGGCCTTGCCGCCGTCCTGGGAGAGCTGCGCCAGCTTCTGTTCGAGCCACGACGAGTAGTTGCCGTGGAACGGGATGCCCTTGCCGCTTTCCAGCTCCAGGATCCACCCGGTGACGTTGTCCAGGAAGTACCGATCGTGGGTGACCACGATCACGGTCCCCTCGTAGTCGCGCAGCGTGCGCTCCAGCCACGCGACGCTCTCGGCGTCCAGGTGGTTGGTCGGCTCGTCGAGCAGCAGCAGGTCAGGCTTCTCCAGCAACAGCCGGCACAGCGCCACGCGGCGCGCCTCGCCGCCGGAGAGGGTGCTCACGTCGGCGTCGCCAGGCGGCACGCGGAGCGCGTCCATGGCGATCTCCAGCGTCCGCTCCAGGTCCCAGCCGCCCACGGCGTCGATCCGCTCCTGGAGCTTGGCCTGCTCGTCGATGAGCGCCTCCATCTGGTCGCCCGAGAGATCCTCGCCAAAGCGCAGGCTGACGACCTCGAACTGGTCCAGCAGCGTGCGGGTCTCGCCCATGGCCTCTTGGATGTTGCCCTTGACGTCCAGCGTCGGGTCGAGCTTGGGCTCCTGCTCCAGGAAACCCACGCGCGCAGCAGGGTCGATCCACGTCTCGCCCTCGGTGATGTCCTCGAGGCCGGCCATGATCCGCAGCAGCGTGGACTTGCCGGCGCCGTTGGGCCCGATGACGCCGATCTTGGCGCCGGGGTAGTACGACAGCCAGATGCCGTCCAGGATGACTTTGCCGTCGAGCGCCACCTGGCGCAGGCCGCGCATGCTGTAGATGAACTCTTGGGCCATGGGAGACCTCGTGGGGCTATGGTTGATGGCGCCGGACCTCGGCGACCAGGCGGTGGGGGTCGGCAATTGTACCCGGCGCTTCGGCTCGTGGACGCTCGCCGCGTCCGCCTTGTGCAGACCGAGCGCGTGACGTACACTTTGGGCATCTCTTATACGTCATACAAGGATGGAGGCTCGACGTGCAGACCAAGCTGACCCTGCGACTCGATCGAACGCTCATCGAGCGCGCCAAGACACATGCCGCACGCAGCGGATCCTCGCTCTCGCAGATGGTCGCAGGCTTCTTCGCCATGCTCGAGGCCCCGGAGCCGGAGGAAGACGATCTCCCGCCGACTGTTAGGGCATTGTTCGGCGCGATGGCCGGATCGGACGTCGACGAGGAAGACTACCGCCGACACCTGGCAGCCAAGCACGGATGAGCGTCCTCTTCGACACCAATGTGGTTCTGGACGTACTCCTGAAGCGCGAACCCTTCGCGTTCACCGCGGCGCAGCTGATGGCGCACGTCGAACGCGGCCGACTGCGCGGGTTGCTCGGCGCGACAACGATCACCACGCTGCACTACCTGGCTCGCACAGCGGTTGGCACGACGACGGCGGATGCCCACATCCAGCGGCTGCTCGGCCTCTTCGAGATCGCGGACGTTACGCGCGGGGTGCTCGTCGACGCCGTTGCCCTAGAGTGGCCCGACTTCGAGGATGCCGTTCTCCACGAAGCCGGCCGCCGCGCGGGTGCCACGGGCATCGTCACGAGGGACCGGGTCGGGTTCGCGCGAGCAACGCTGCGCGTGTACGCTCCCGATGCGCTGCTGGCCGCGCTGTCCGAGGCGCCGGGCGCGGACTGAGCTTGGCTGCAGATTGCTGCCCGACCCATCCCTGGGAGGCCACCGATGCCCGAGGACGACGTCGACCTCGCCGAGCGCTACGCCCGCGAGCCCGTCTGGGCTGTCGTCGGGGCCAGCAACGACCCTGCAAAGTACGGCAACCGCATCTACCGGACGCTCAAGGCGGCCGGCTATCGCGTGTACCCCGTCAACCTGACCGCCGCCACCGTCGACGGCGACCGCGCCTACGCGCGGGTGAACGACCTGCCCGAGCCGCCGACCGTCGTGGACATCGTCATCCCGCCGGGGCCGGGCACGTTGGACGTGGTCAAGGACGCGCACGACGCGCTGGCCAGCGCCGTGTGGTTCCAGCCGGGGGCGGAGGACGATGCGGCGATCGCGTGCGCCGAAGAGCATGGGATCGACGTCGTGCGGGACTGCATCCTGGTGCGGCACGTGGCGATGGGCAGGGCGTAGAGGCGGCGCGCGGTCGTCACGACGTGGTGCGGGCCTGCGTAAGGGTGGGCAGCTCGTCACGAAGGGGCGCTGGCCTGCGCAATGGCCGGCGGCTCGTCGTCAGTAGGAGAACGCCATGCAGCGCCCCAGCAAGCTCGCCGCGCCCCCGCTCGCCCTGGCCGCCCTCGCGACGTTCGCTGCCCTCGCCGCCACCGCCGCGCTGATCGCGGCCCGGCCCGTCGCCCGCTCGGCCCCCGCCGATGCGCGTGACTGGCCGGTCGCGGTCGCGGCCGGCGGCGGCAGCGAGCTGTTCGTCGCGATGCAGGCGGACGTCTCCAACCTGGGCGGCATCGCTCGCCTCGGCCCGGACTGCGTGCCCGTCGCGACCTGGCGCACCGGCGACCTGCTCGACCTGGCGGCCGATACGGGAGCCGTGCCACGGGTATGGGCTCTCGAGGCGCGGCGAGAGGGCGAGCAGGGCCACGTCGACGTGGCGCGCTACGCGGGGAGCGGCGCTCGGCTGGCCGCGTGGGAGGTTGGCGAGGGCGCCCGACACATCGCGGTGCACGCGCTGGGGCCAGTTGAGGCGCGCGAGCTCTACGTCACCCACGACGCGACCGACGTGACCGCGCCGCGCCTGGCGATCTACGCTGCCGACGGCCGATTGCTGCGCGATTGGGACTTGCCCGGCGAGCCCCGCGGCGTGGCCCTGTCGAGGAGCAGCCGCGACGATCAACCGGTCTACGTCGCCATCGCCGGGCCCGGCGACGGCGGGACGCTGATCCGCTACGCGAGCGACGGCCGCCTGGTCTGGGAGCGCCCGCTCGACTTCGACCCGGCAGCCCTCGACGCCGATGGCGGGCAGGCCGTGGTCGTCGGCACCGCGCCTGGCGGCGCCACCGGCGATGGCACGTACGCCCGCTATCGGGACGACGGCACCGTCGTGCGCACGTGGCCGCTGCCGGGTCTGGAGCCGCGCAACATTGCGGCGAGCGGTGGGAGCACGACGTGGGTGCTCGGCCAGCGCACAGGCGGTCCGGGCTCGGCCGACGTCCACGTGCTTGCCGCCTTCGACGCCTTCGGCGTCCATCAGGCCGACTGCCCTAACCTCCCGCAGCCGTCCGTGGCCACCCCGGCGCCGTCGACCGAGTGCCCGGCGCCCGTGCCCGGCGCCGAGGCGTGGCGCTATGCCGCTTCGGGCAAAGTCGAGGGCGCGCCCGCCATCGCCGCGGACGGCACGGTCTACCTGGCCACGCTCCAGGGCCTGCTCTACGCCGTCGGCTGCGACGGCGCGCGGCGGTGGCTCTTCGACTACCGCGAGCACTCGCCGAGCGGGTTCGGCGCCCAGGCGTTCCATGGCTCCCCGGCCGTCGACGAGGAGGGGACGATCTACGTCGGTGATGACGTCGTCGTGCCGAACTACTTCTTCGCCATCCGTTCCGACGGCACCGTCAAGTGGGTCCAGGAGTACCAGAGCACCTACAGCCAGATCGACGCGTCGCCCGCGCTGGCGCCCGACGGCCATATCTTCGTCGCCGCGCACGGCTGGGGAGGGGGTGTCGACCACGGCACCATCTTGGTGCTGCACCGCGACGGCCGGCGCCTGCGCCCTGCTGCTGACGACTGGGGCGGGGATGCCGGGCCGATCACGGACTCGCCGGTCGTCCTCGCAGATGGCGCGGCCGCCTACCTCTCGCCGCCCTACGCCGAGTGGGTCCTGCCCACCGGCACGCCGCCCACCGCCACCCCGACGCCGTACGGGTCGTCGACCCCGACCGCCACCATCACAATGCCGACGTCGACGCCGCCTACGGCCCCGATACCCGGTCCGGAGCGGGCGTGGCTGCCGCTGGCCCTGGCAGGAGCCGTCGTCGCGCCGGAAGTCTCGGACGATGCTCCGCGGGCTGCCGGCGATCGACGCCGCGACGACGCGCACGCCCGCTCGGTCGCACCCGCCCAGCCCCGGCCGACGCCGTGGGTCACGCAGCCCGTCCCCGCCCGGCTGCGCATCGTCCGCGCGCAGGCGACGCCGGACATCGTCGTCGACCTCACGGGCCTGCGCGAACCGTCCTCGCCTGCCACGGATGGGCGCGATGTCTGGTTCACCGCCGTAGGCGACGACGGTCCGCGACTGCTGGCGTACCGCACCGGTGGCGTCGCCCCCGTGCGGCTCGTCGACCACCCGCTGCGCGCCGGCGTCGTGGCCTCGCCGCTCCTCGGCCACCGCGACGCGGCCACCGGTGCCATCGAGGTCGCCCTCATGGGCGACGACGGGACGCTGGTCGTGCTCGACGCGCTGCCCGACAGCGGTGCGGTCGCCGAGCGCTGGGCGCGCTTCGTTGGGACGCCGGCCCGCGGCGCCCCCGCGCTCGGCGACGACGGCCGGATCTACGCCGCGGCGGGCAGCGCGGTCATGGCGTTGGACCGCGTGACCGGCGAGACGGCCTGGTCGTTGGCGCTCGACAGCCCGGCCAACGGCTCGTTGGCGTTGGCGCCGAGCGGGATGCTCTACGTCCCGAGCGAGGATGGGACGCTGTACGCGGTGGGCACGGCAGCCGGCGGGCTGGACGCGGACGCCGCATGGCCGGCGTTCCGGCGCGATGCGCGGAACACGGGGGCTGTGCCGTAGCGGGTGATGCGCGTCCGAGGCGTTCGCCTGCACGCCGCAGCGCGTGTACGCTGCGGGCACGCTGCCGCCGAGCCTAGCCGGAGTCGCACGACCTGGAGATCAGGAATCCGCAATGCAGACGTGTTTTGCCGACCCAGCCTCCGCGCAGGCGTCCCAAGCGCCCTCGCTGCGGCGGTGGTGCTCCTGCTGCTCGGTCCGGCCGCAACCCGCATCCAATCGGAGCCGGCCGCGGCCCAGTCGGACGCGTGCCCCTCGGAGCTGGTGCACATGGGACAGCGCGGCGGCCCGCTCAACGGGCTGGTCGTCAACGGCGACGCGGCCTACGTGGCGATAGGGCGTCACATCGAGGTGGTCGATCTAGGCGGAACCGCGGACGTACCCTCGTCGGAGGGGCATGCATTGCCGCTCGTGGAGACGCTGGAGCTGCCAGGCGCCGTGTCCCAAATGGTGCTCTCCAGCGACGGCGCGTTGCTGGTCGTGGCCATGACAGCGGTCAGCGAGCTGTGGGTCTTTGACGTCGACGATGCGCTTGCTCCTCAGCTCCGAAACCGAGTCGCGCTCCGCGAGGCGCCGTTGGCGATGGCGGTTGGCGAGTCGCATGCGTATGTGTTCCAATACGGGCTCCTCTTGGCGATCGACATCCGACCGGGCGCCGCCAAGCCCGTCGCCGGCCGGCTCGCTACAGCCAACAGCGCCGTCATGGTGCTGCATGGCGATCGGTTGTTCAGCGCATCCTTCGAGATCGACATCTCGTCGGGGCAGCCGATCCCGACGGCCGAGGGCCTCAACGTTGTGGATGTGTCCAATCCGGAAGCACCTGTCGACCTCGGCTTCGTGGCCATGCTGCCCGCCCACAGCTCGATCGAAGACGTCGCGTTCGTGGGCGACGTCGTGTTCGTCGCGTCAAGGGCGCAGGGCCTGGAGACGTTCGACATGTCCGACCCGCTGCGTCCTCGCCCGCTGGGAAGCCTGAAGGCCGCCGCCAGCGGACACGTGCGCGTCGTTGCAAACGAGCACACCGCGGTAGCGATCGGCGGGCACGTCCACGACGTGGACCTCCTCGACGCGCGCGACCCCGCGCGCCTTGTCTGGGCCGGCGGCTTCGCGTCGGGTGCCGCTCACGATCAGCCGCGCCTCCAGCTCAACGGTGAGCGCCTGGTGGTTGCGATCGACGGCGCGCTGCACGCGTACCACGTGGGCGTTCCGGCCAAGCCCGAGCTGGTCGGTGTGTACCACACGCTGGGCGGGCGAACCAGGATCATCGACGCGCGCGCGGGCTCAGCACTCGTGGGCACGAACGAGGGCATCGTGGCGGTCGATGCCAGCGAGCCGTTCGATCTTCACCCGACCAGCTACGCCCAGACTCGCTGGTCGCCGGAGGGCATGGCACGCGATGGAGATGGCGCCTACGTGACGTCGGCAGGCCCAATCTCGGTGCAGGTCGGCGATCGGACTGTCTCGGGCCTCGCCACCGCGATCGACGCGCTCGATTTGAGGGACTCCGGGAACCTGCAGGACATCGCCCGTCTCTTGGTACCGGGGTTCCCTCAGAGCATCGCCGCACGATCGAGCGTGGCCTGGGCTTCGATCATCGACACCGATGTTTG
>Ga0326597_10000690_pt1 | contig 58427 bp, 65 predicted proteins | sample RVTome_12_FD_203789 | JGI IMG/M metagenome (GOLD analysis project Ga0326597, IMG submission 203789) | Soil microbial communities from uranium-contaminated site in the Upper Colorado River Basin, Wyoming, United States - RVT100D185 | ecosystem: Environmental > Terrestrial > Soil > Contaminated >...
TGCTAGTTGTAAAGGCAATCACAGGTGTAGAGCCGGCATCCATTGCCTCGTCATAAGTAATTGTGACTACCTGTACCAGATCACCTTCAAAAATCGGATCGGTGTCTACAGTGATTGTGCCTGTCGGCTTTTGAGTATCAATCTCAAAAGTATCATCAATAGTGGCATTCTCAGCATTACCAGCAACATCAGTAGCTCCAGTACTAGAAACAGTCTCTACCGCAATCTCCTCTTCTGTTCCGTTATGTGTGAAGGTCTCTGTCCAGGTGTCGTTGGCAAAAGTCACTGTTGACCATGCTCCACCAACACCTGCTCCAAAGTTCGTGCTAGTTGTAAAGGCAATCACAGGTGTAGAGCCGGCATCCATTGCCTCGTCATAAGTAATTGTGACTACCTGTACCAGATCACCTTCAAAAATCGGATCGGTGTCTACAGTGATTGTGCCTGTCGGACTTTGACCATCGGCGAGAGCTTGACCTGCCTGACCGGCAAAATCATTTCCCGAACCTCCATCGGCAATCGCGGCTATATCAACAACTCCAGTAGATGCGACTGTCAATGCAACGCTCGGCGTAAATGTAACTACATGAGTATCGGTGCCTGAACCTGCCAAACTATCAACTGAAGTGGCGGCATTTCCATCTGTTAGAAGGTTGGTATAATCCCCTACCACTCCATCAATAGCAAGCGTGTAAACGATGGTGAATTGTGTTGGCGAAGTGATTTCTGCCGATACTATTGTGGCAGTGGCAGCTTGTGCTTCATCCACCGGCAAACTTTGCCAGATCCCCGCCACTAAAGTGACGATCAGCAAAAAGACCAGCGATAAAGGCATTATTTTGAAAAAGCCTTTTTTAATTACTTGAGCCATTTTATTTTTCTCCTTGTTCGCCTCGGGCAATCAGGCTTTTGAGCCATGGGCTCATCTGCCTTTGACATGAGGCTGAAACTCTTTAAGAGTTTAATTTATTTAAGATTTAAAGTTTTAAAATAGACAAATTTTTCCATTCTCGACCAACGGAAATTAAAGACAAACTATCAATTATTTATTTTTAATATATAAATATATAAATACCTCCCAAAGTTACGAAACGAATTTAATAAATTATAACACAAAAAATCAATAAAACGGATAGGTTACTTATCCACAAACCCCTCAGTGGTATAATGTTATCCGAATTTACAAATTTTATCCGAATTGACGAATAACGAATATAAGTTAGTGTTATCCTAATTGACAAATTATATCCGAATTAACAAATAACAAATTTGTTGTATTAGTGATTTGTAGATTGGAATATAATTAGCAAATTAGGATAACATTTATATAAATTTGTTGTATTAGTGATTTGTAGATTGGAATATAATTAGCAAATTAGGATAACATTTATCCAATCTTAGCTGTTTTTTTTCTTAACCAAATTCTTAAAATACCATACAAAACAAACAAAACCGACGGCAGGAAAATACCAAAAACTTTGACTGTTAATTTCAGGGAGCTGGACAGGTCTTTAATCGGCCTTTCAGTAATTGTTTTTGACCGAATCGTTATCAAATCAGGGTCTAAAGTCAGATAATCAACCGCGTTCAGGAAAAAAGCCAGATTAGCCGGCCAGCGTTTAATGGCGTCATCTCCCAGAAAATCAGAGTCGCCGACAACAATGATTTGATTGTATTCATCAGCAACAGTTTTAATCTCCCGGTCTTTGTCATCAGGCAAAGCCCTTAAAGTCTGGGTTTCTCCGACTTCATCAGACTTTTCCACAGGAGGAATTTTTTTATCTTTAAAATAACTTTGAAACTGGCCGGCGGCCAGAATCACCATATTTTGCCGGCCAGACTCGGCAATCTGCGGAATTTGATCGGGCGCCAACTGGTAGGGGCCAGTCGTTGTATTGGCCCGGTCTGATGTTTTAACTAAAACCGTCGTTTCAATCCCCTCTTGTTCAACCGGCTCCAGCGAACTGGCCCAGGTCAAGACAATGCTCTCCAGTTTGGCGACAATTGGGTTTTCCAGGTCAAAATTATCCCTGATCAGCTTGACGAAATAAGGATATTCCAGCATATATTGAAGCCCACCGGCGGTAAAAGCGGCTACTTCGTTAATTTGATCCAAAACCAGATTATCTTTAACAGTTACCCCATAATTGGCCAGCAGATCCTCCAAACCTGTGGATAAAGGAATTGCCAATAAACTCCCCAAAATATTAACCCGATCAACCAGAAAAACAACTTTCCCGCCATTCATGATAAACTGATCAATTTCAAACAGCTCCCGCTGGCTCAATGCTTCCTGGGGCCCGGCGACAATCAGCGTATCAACATCAGTTATCGGCTGGCCGGCGCTGATGTCAACTGTCGTAACCTGGTAAGTCTGCCTTAAAACCTGGTTTAAAGTAACATAATCATCCCTTTTTCCCTCCTGCTGTTCCACGAAAAAGGTGGCAAAACCGTGTTCCTGATGTCCGGTCAGAAAACCGACTGTTTTAATTTCATCCGCCAATAATTTCTTTAAAGCCGAAGTTATGTCGTATTCAATACTGGCCACGTCCTGAACGACCGGAATTGTTTCAGACTTATCCCCAGACGAAAAAACAATTCCCAAATAGCCTTTTTGAACCTGGACCTTGTCTTTTTCAAAAAAATTAAACTGAACTTCCTGAACGCCTTTAGAGATTGCTTCTTGTTCGGTCTCGGGATTATCGGCCGGATCCAGATAGTCAATTGAAACTTTACCCCCCGAATTAAGCCGGTACTCGTCCAAAATATCTTTGACCTGCTGGGTGACGGCCAGGAGCTGGGGCGGCAGTTTGGTTGAAAAATAAACTTTGATCGCGACTGGTTCCTGTAAATTTTTAACCAACTCTTTGGAAACATCGGAAATTACGTATTGTTTGTCTTCAGTCAGGTCAAACCTGACAAAATATTTGGAAAATATGAAATTAGCAGCGACAATAGCCGCGATAATCAAGATTATCACGAATGATGATTTGATTGAGTATTTGGATTTTGGGTCAAGTTTCATAATATTCACAAGGCACAAGGCACGAGGCACAAGGCACGAGGCACAAGGCACGAGGCACAAGGCACGAGGCACAAGATATAGGCACAAGGCACGAGGCACAAGGCAATAGGGTTGGAATTATTTATTAAATGGGCATCAGGCAAATAAGAATAGGCAAGATGTACTTAGTAATCAATCAAAAAATTTTCAATTCTATCCTTTTGCCTGCCCCCTTTTGCCTAGCCTATTGCCTTGTGCCTTGTGCCTGTTGCCTGTTTTATTTCCAATACCTGGATTGAATACTGCGTAAATTCAACAATAAAAACACGGCCACGACTGACAAGTAATAGACAATATCCCGCGAATCAATCACTCCCCGGACGATGCTGTCAAAATGGCTGGACAAACCAGCGTATCTTAAAAGGCCGGTTAAAAACGACGGGGCGAAAATTAAAACAAACTCCCGGCCAATTATATACAAAACAAAACTAACGGCCACGGCCGCGATAAAAGCCACAATCTGATTATTAGTCAGGCTGGAAGCGTACAAACCAATCGCCAGATACGCCGCCATCATAAAAATCGCGCCCAGATATCCGCCAATAATCACTCCCAAATCAGGCGTTCCCAGAATAAATAAAATAACGGGAATAATTAATGAACCGGCCAAAGTGATCAGTAAAAATATAAAACTGGCCAAAAATTTACCCACCACCACTTCCCAGTCTTTAACCGGCCAGGTCAGTAAAATCTCATCGGTGCCCAGTTTTTTTTCCTCGGCCCAGAGCCGCATGCTGACCGCCGGAATTAAAAACAAAAAAATCCAGGGCAATAAATCAAAATAACCCCGCATTGACGACTGGCCGACCAAAAAAAGACTCCTAAAATACAGCCAGGAGCTTAATACTAAAAATACGGTAATAAAAATATAAGCCGCGGGCGAGTTAAAATAAACCCGGATTTCTTTTTTGATAATGGCAAAAATGTGATTCATATAATGACAAATATCAAAGCTCAAATTTCAATTTAAATCCAAAATCCCCGGCCCTGCTCCGCAGAGCGGGGCGGGCTAAAATCCAAATTTTTTTATTTTAACATTTGAGCTTTTGATTTGAATTGACATTTGGATTTTGATATTTGAAATTAATTTTGATGACCAGTAAGTTCCCCGAAAACGCTCTCCAGACTGGCTTCTTCCTGATAAATCTCCAGCAATCCCCAGCTCCGGTCAATTAAAAACCGGGCCAGCTCTTTTCTTAAATCGCGGTCCGGACTGACTTTAATTTCTAAATTCATAATTTGCCCTTCAGGATGCTTTTTAACGTCAAGGACACCGGGCAATCCCCGCAAATCTTCAGCCACGTCCCGGCCCGGCTGAAATTCAATTTTAACCTTGATCACTCCGCCGCGCCCGGTTTGTTCTTTGAGTTCAGCCGGCGTGCCGGTGGCCACGATTTTGCCCTGATTGATGATTAAAACCCGGTCGCAGGTCGCTTCCACTTCCGGCAAAATATGGCTGGATAAAATAACTGTTTTTTCCCGGCCGATTTTTTTAATTAATTCCCTGATTTCAATAATTTGATTGGGATCAAGGCCGCTGGTCGGCTCGTCCAAAATTAAAATTTCAGGATCGGACAGCAAAGCCTGGGCCAGACCAACCCGCTGACGATAACCTTTGGACAATGTCAAAATATCTTTATTTTTCTTTTCCCGCAAACCACAATCGGCAATGACCGCTTCAATCCGCTGACTGATTTTATCTTTGGGAATATTTTTCATTAAAGCGGCGTATTCTAAATATTCCAAAACGCTCATTTCTTCATAAAGCGGGGTGTTTTCGGGCAAATAGCCGATTTTTTGCCTGATTTTTAGAGAATCTTTTAAAATATCCAGATTGCCAATGGTCACCTGGCCCGCCGTGGCCGGCCAAAAACCGGTTAAAATTCTCATGGTCGTCGTCTTACCGGCGCCATTTGGCCCCAGAAAACCAACAATTTCGCCTTTGGAAATTGCAAAAGAAATGTTATCCACAGCCGTGAAACTATCAAATTTTTTAGTTAAATTTTTGATTTCAATCATAAACAATCAAAAAAAGCATCTTTCAGCTTTTTAACAAATTTAAATTATCCGGTCAACCTCATTAACAATTTAACCATTTAACAATTAAACCTCCCGATCCCGCCTCTGGCGGGATCGAGGATCCACGATCCGCCAAAGGCGGATCGGGACCTTTATTCCATTTCCTTCTCCCTTTCTTCTTCCGTAATTTTACGCTCGGCTTCTTTTCTCTCCTCATAAAAACCCATCATTGAAAAAACCGCGATACTGGCAAAAATAATTCCCATTAAATTCAGCAAAAACAGCAGGAAAGAACCCCGGACAATATCCCACTGCCAGGAGGATAAGCCTATTCCCATGGCTCCCAGAGGAGGGATTAAGGCCACGGCCACGGCGATTCCCGGCAGAACTTCAGATAGACCAGGCCTGGACAAAGCGAATGAAGCGGCCACGCCCGAAGCCAGCGCCACCAGAAAAAAGGCCAGCGACGGCGAAACTATGGATAAAATTTCCTGATTAACCTGCTTATCGGCGACCAATATGGAAATTAAAAAAGCGATAAGCACCGCTATCGCTATTGACTTGATCAAAATAATCACTGACCGGTTAATCAGTTTTGAATCAGCCATAACCACGCCCATCCCCAGACTTAAAACTGAATGAAGCATTGGCGCCACCAGCATGCCGCCAATGACGATCGGGGCGTTGTCAATCAAAAGTCCGATGGTCACGATAACTATTGAGATAATCAGCATTAAAATATAGTCGTTGGTCGGCGAACTATATTTAAACAGCTTATCAATGGCCGCTGTTCGGTCTGATTTTTCCAGTCTAAATAAAGACATAACAAGTAGGGGAGATGAGGGGAGATGAGGGGAGATAAGGGACTAAGATCTAAAAATACCCTTCTGATTCCCCTTCTATTAAATCCAAATATCAAAGTTCAAATGTCAATTGAAAACCAAAGTTCAAATGTCAAATAATAAAATTTTGGGATTTTAAATTTTGGATTTGATTTGACATTTGGATTTTGTAATTTGAAATTTAATAGCTTATTCTCATTCCCTCTGTTTCCCTTTCATTCCCTCATCAACCTTACTATACCTTAATCAACCTTACTATCCCCTATTCTTTTGCCTGATCCCCATCTAATAAATTATTCCAACCCTATTGCCTTGTGCCTTGTGCCTCTTGCCTCTGCTTTAATCACAAGTCGTGTAACCGCAGTTAGTGTCTTCCAGGGCGGTAACCGTGTTAGTTCCGCTACATGAACCTTCGGCGCCGGTCGCTGGAACGCCCAGGCCCCAGTAAATATCTTTGGTCGGATCGGTTGAGGCGGCGGCGTTGGTCCTCTCCGCGTCCAAATCAAGCTCTGTCGCCAGGCCGCTCAAATCTGTCCCGCCGACTCCCCAGGTAAAGGTCGCGTTGGCGTATTCCTGATTGCCGACGGCGATACTGCCGGTATCGCAGGTCATGGCCGTCCCGCTTAGTTCAGTGTCAATTCCGACATTACCGGTATTGGTTACTAAAGTCGTCTGATTGGTCGCGCCCGTATCCGCTCCCAAAGCCAGACTGCCGTAACTGAAGCTGGCTGTCACATTGAGGGCGGTTAAAGTGTTAACTTCCTTGCCGGTAGCTGATTCAGCGCTGGTGCCAAGTGATTCGTCGCTGGGGACTAAAGTACATTTCCAGTTAGCGTCATCATTGGCGCCGTTGCCGTCAACATTTTCCTGGTATGACCCAACATCGGTTGATTCAGCGAAATATTGCATGGCCACGGAACATTTATAGCTGGCCGTGAAATCGCTGGCGCCGCTGCAGCTATTTACTGCCGTGTCCACGGCGCAATTGATCGCTTTGTAGCAATTATCATTATCAGCTTCCGGATCAGAGTCGCAGTCAGCCGCTGCCAATGTTCCGGAACCGCCCACCCGGTAAAGCCAGGCGATGGCGCTTTGAATATCGCCGCAACCGTTATTATCAGTAATCGTTCCGGCGCAATAAACGGTCGTGGTGGTGTTTTCGGTCAGGGTGGCATCAGTTGGCGTGCCGTCCGAAGCGCCGGTGGAAGTCCCACCGGTCGTGTTAAAGACCACGCCACTGGCTTCAGGCGCTTCGTTGGAAATAGTGGCTGAGGTGGAGGTTTGGTCAACTTGTGAAGCTGTAGCATATTTTAAATCCTGATTAGTTGAGTCATAATAACTAATATATGGATTATCTGATGTATCCAATGCCAATGACGTATGTGTCCCTACATTATCAGTTGACTCTACTGTACTGCATGTCCAGTCAGAACTGGCACAACCCGATCCTCCGCCTCCGCCAACATATTCAGCATATTTTAAATCAGAATTCGTACTATCGTTATAACTAATATGAGGATTATTGGAAGAATCAATTGCAATAGACGTATCTGCCCCAACATTTCCGGAAGAGTCAATGGTTATACAACTCCAATCAGGGCTGGCACAACCTGTCCCACTTCCGCCACCCACGTAAGTAGCGTATTTTAAATCAGAATTAAAACCATCCTGATAACTAATGTGGGCATTATTGGAAGAATCTAAAGCTATAGAATTACGTCTTCCATCAGACGTATCAACAATTGTGCAAGTCCAATCAGCACTCGCACACCCTGTCCCACTAGCCCCACCTACATATTTAGCATGTTTTAAATCAAAATTCGGGGAAGCGTCCCAATAGCTAATCTGGGGATTATTTGAGGAGTCCAAAGCTATAGCGTTATTAAAACCAACAGCTCCGGTTGAATCAACATTCGTACACGACCAATCAGAACTGGTACAGCCGGAACCACTGCCGCCACCAACAAATTTAGCATAATATAAATGACCATTAGCTGAATCATAAAAGCTAATTTGTGGATTATCAGAGAAATCTAGAGCAATGGAGGTAGAGGCAGCAATACCGCCAGCCGCGGCAATAGTCGTGCAGGTCCAATCAGAAGAAGCACATCCTGAACCAGTTCCTCCCCCGACATACTGGGCGTATTTTAAAATACCACCAGAGGCTGAATGATAGTAACTGATATGAGCAGCATTGGAAGAATCTACATCTATTGACGTATATCTTCCATCAGTCGAATCAATAATAGTACAGGTCCAATCTGAACTAGCGCATCCGGTGCCGCCACCACCGCCAACATACTGGACATATTTTAAATCTGAATTTGTAGCATCGTTATAACTAATATGCGCGTTAGCTGAAGAATCTAAACCAATTGAAGTATAAAGGCCCACATTTCCTGTTGAATCAACCGTAGTTAAAGTCCAGACAGCGACCGCTGAAGATTCCTTGGTTATATCTTTCAAAATCCCAACCGCCAAAACTACCGCGATCCCCACCGCCCCTAAATAAAACAAATAAAAAAATTTAGTCAACTTATCGTTTGTTTGTTTTTTCATATTTTAAAATTATACCACATCATTATAAGGGTTGATAAGGGTTGATGAAGGTTGATGAGGGTTGATGAGGGTTGATCCTTAATCAACCTTACTATACCTTAAATCACCCTTACTATCCCCTATTCTTTTGCCTGATCCCTATCTAATAAAATTTCCAACCCTATTGCCTTGTGCCTTGTGCCTGTTGCCTGTTTTTAATCAATTCCCAAAATCGGTCATCCCCGTTAGCTTTCCGCCAGTACCACCACTCCACGCCCCATAAATAATTATCTCTAAAGCCCATTTTTTTAACAAAATCAATATTTTCCCGCAACTGTTCCAGGCTCATTGATAAATCTTGTTCAGCCGCCGTCTGGGACCTGACATCTTTTTTAGAACCCCACGGTTCGGCTTGCAGTTCGGAAACAATCACTTTATCCACATATTTTTTAACTAAAAATCCTTTTTTAGTGTAATAACCAACCGGTAAAATATGGCGGGTATAACCAAAATATTTATTGTAAACCACCCGGTAAGTACTGATTCCTAAAATATCAGGTTTTAAAGAGGCCACCCGCCACCAACTGCTTAGTTCGCCGCTGTCAGTCAGCATCACTGGTCGTGAATCAAGCCTTCTGACCAGCGCCAGTTCCTCTTCAATTTCCTGGCTCGTAAAGGCGACGCAGTCACCGAACGGGAAAAAGGGCTCATTTTCAACCTGCCAGACGGTAATATTATCGTAACTTTTGTAATGTTCAATAACTTCTTCCAGCATTGTCAGTTTTTTTTCGGTAATTTCCGTCCGGTTTAAGTTTTTAGTCCAGACCGGCTCCCGGCATTCCGGCCAGCGGGGCAGTTTCCGGCCAATGGCTAAAATTACTTCAGCTTCTCTGTCTTGGGCCTGTTCAATCTGCCAGTCCAGATCAACAAAATCAAACTGGCCTTCAACCGGCTCAATTTCATCCCAATAGGCGGACAGCCTCAATTTTTTTATTTTTAAATCGTCCAAAATATCAATAAACAGTTGTTGCCAGTCAAGGTCAAAATATTGAGCGTGGGCTTTGGAAAAAGTTACTCCAAAGTCAATTTTATTTTCCGGATTGTAATTTTCTTCGGGAATTAATAAATATAAAATAAATAAATTAAAAATTATTAAAAAAATTATTAACAATATCAACCAGAATTTATTCATATTAAAGGGTAATAAAATACAAACCCAAAGCTATTAAAATCAAAGCGATAATTTTTTGAATTAAAGTAAAGCCGGTGATTTTTTCCCTGAATCTTTTGGGAAATGAAATAGTCACCAGGGCCGCCAGAATAAAAACAAAAACATACTGAACGCCCTGCAGGGCGTTAACCAAAGTAACACTGCTTAGTGAAATAGCGTAGTTTTGGGATAAAAACCCCAGCCCGCCAATCGCCTGGGCGCCGATAAACAGAGCCAAAATCCGTCCCTGGACATTTCTGATATTGCCAAAAATATCATGCCGGTTGGCCGCCTTCCAGACCAGAAAAGGAATAATTAAAATACCGCCCAGCCTCATCCAGATAAATCCGTTGATAAAGCTTTCGGCGTTAAAAACATATTTGGTTAAAACAAAAGATAAACCAAACAAAAAAGAAGCCAGGACGGTAATTTCATAACCGCGTCTGATTTTTTGTCCGGGATCTTTTTTTTCATAAGTAATAATGACACTGCCAAGAACCAAACACAAAAAAGCGATCAGCTGATAAACGCCCAGTCTTTCACCAATAAAAAAATATGAGATAATAAAAACAAACAAAGGAACCAGGCCGCCGGCCAGAGGAATCACCCGGGAAGCCTCTTCCACCTGAAGAGCGTAAAAAAAGAAAGCCAAAGCCACCAGAAACAAAAAACCAGCAATCAGGCTGGCGATTAAAATATTGGTTGCTGGCAGGCTAAAGCCAAAAGGAATTAAAATTAAAGCAAACAATCCCAGCAGGCTGATATATAACACATAAACACTGGTGTTCCGGATAAAATTGGACAGCAGGAGCTTGTCAATGATACCGGTCAGAGCCAGAAAAAGATAACCGATGATGGCAAATAGTATCCAGGACATAATTCAAAAAAGTAAGAAGTAAAAAATAAAAAGTAAAAAATGAAAAATTGAAGTTCTAAGTTCAAATAAGTTCAAAGATAAAGAAAGTTCAAAGTTCAAAGTACTAAGCAAGCAAACCTGGAACTTTGAACTTTGAACTTACTAACTTTGAACTTAAATCTAAATAATCATCACTGTTTTAATACTTAAATCTTAAATCTTAAATCGAGATTACTTCTTAATGCCATTCATTAATATTGCAGCACTGTCTTCAATTCCCTAACCTCTTCCTGCTTCTGGCTGACGATTTTTTCAATATTATAGGCGCCATACTGGGTGGCTTCCCGGACGCCGTGCATGGCCGCTTCGGCGAACCAGCCGCTGTCCAGCCAGTCAAACAGCCACTGGTCGGCGTATTTGGGATTTTCCTGGGAAATGGCCGCTCCAATCGTCGTCAGCCATTTTTTATTAAAAATTTCCTGAGAACCAATCGGCGGCGACATAATAATCGGGATGCCTAAAGCCACGTAAAAACTCAACTCGGACGGTTTGGTCCAGATAATGTCAGTCGTTCGCAAGGCCTTGTTGAATTTTTCAAAATAATCAGGTTTGGTGTTACCGTAAATAATTTTGATATTTTTATCAAGCATCGCTCCCAGGCCCAGGGCTTTAACATTGGATTTAAAATATTGATGAACTTCATTGCGAATGCCGGCCACCAAATTAATATTAACCTCATTTCTTTTGATCCGGGTTTTTAAACTTTGGACTATTCGAATGCCCAGTTCTTTTTGAGCGCCGGCCCCGCCAACGGCAAACATCAAAGTCAGCGGATGACTGGGCTTGCGCCTGATATTTTGCCTGCCGATCTCAACTTCAATGGCATGCCGGTATTCCGTTAAATACTTTCTTTTGGGATCAAGATTGACCAGCCGGTAGCCAAGATCATTCTTTAAAACTTCCAGCCCGTCATAACCTAAATTTTCAATCGGCAATGGAAACCCGGTTAAATAAATCCGGTCTTTTCTTATTCCGTATAAAATCAACCGGTCAACCACCCGATAGCTGGGCGCGAAATAATTGATCCGGCTGACCCCCGGGTGATCCATCACCCAGCTCCGGCTGATGTCGGTATCGGTCGCCAGACAATAAATTTCCCGGCTGTAATCGTGAATTTGGGCCATAAAAGCCGGCACGAAAAAAGTCGTTACCAGGGGCAAAGGATTTTTTTCAAGCTTGTCAATCAGATGTTTGCCCCAGCCGTCTTTGATTAAATTAACCACCCGGTTGACCTGAAAAGTGCTGTTGGATAAGTCGCGCTTGGGATAAAAATCTTCAATATGCTGAAGTTTATCAAAAACATTAAAAGCCCAGCGTCCAACGACCGGGACTTTTTTAAACCGGGAAATAAATTCGTAAAACCGGCGGCTCTGACGCCAGATATTTTTATCACGCTCCGGAATACCCCGGTAGTTATTAGCGTCAATAATTTTTTGATAAGCCAGGTATTTCAGCGGATAAGCCGCCCGCTGGTGGCCGTAGCCCATGTCAACTGACACTACCCAGGCTTTGGGATTTTTTTTGGTCTGTTTATTTGTTTTTGTTTTGGTCATAGTAAATAATTATACCATAAAATATCTTTCAAAATAAAAAATCGTCCTGTTAAGGACGATTTAATTTATGACTTTCGTTTAAATAATCAACCCTGCTCCACCCCGCCCTTCGCGAAGGGCGGGGTGGAGACCCTTGTTTTATAAATTGGCAGGGGCGGTAGGAGTCGAACCCACGTTACTGGTTTTGGAGACCAGAGTTCTACCACTGAACTACGCCCCCTCATTGAAATAAAAAATTTCCTATCACTATTGCCTCTTGCCTTGTGCCTTGTGCCTATTTCTCCAATATCTCCTCGTACTCCATTTCGTAAATGTGAATAAAAGTCAGAGCGATGGCCAGGACAATTGGCCCAAAAATCAGACCCCAAAAACCCCAGGCGGCCACGCCGCCAATAATGCTGAAGAAAAGAAACAACGGATGAATTTTAACTTTGCCGCGAATTAAAACCGGTCGTAGTACATTATCAATTAAGCCGACCACTAATACCCCCCAAATTATAATAAACAAACCCGACCCAGCTTTGCCGATAGCCATCAAAATCAAAGCCGTCGGCAGCCAGATAATGGCCGAGCCAACAGGAATTAACGAGGCAAAGGCCATGGCCACCCCCAAAAAGAAAGCCGGAATACCGACCAGATAAAAACCAAGGCCGCCAACAATTCCCTGGGCAATAGCGGTCACAAAACTGCTGACAATTGTTGAATAGCTTATATTATGAAAATCTTTGAAAATCTGGCGGTCGTATTTATTGGACAACGGAGTCAGCTGCATCAAACGTTTAACCAAACGCTCGCCGTCCCTGAAAAAGAAAAATAAAGTTAAAATGATCAGAAACAAATTAGTCACAAACTGGGTTGTTCCCCTAATAAACCCGGCGGTGCTGGAAATCAGAAAACTGTTCAGCTGAGAGCTGTAGTTTAAAACAACATCCTTAAAACTTTCAGGGTTAACAAATGACAGATAGTTTTCCAATTGACGGAATTTGGCTTCAACCTGTTCGATTAAATCGCCGTTGGTAAACCGGTCCTGAATTAAATTGTAAGTGTCAATTGATTTTTTGGATAAAACCACCACAAAATTGGAAATCGGCGCGACTACCAGCAAAATAATCAGTAAAGTCATCAGCAGGGCGGCTAAATTTTTACGGCCTTTGACCCATTTTAGAATAATTTCATACAGCGGATAAAAAATAACGGCAATAATAACTGAAACTAAAATAACCCAGATAAATGGTTTAAAAACAACATAAACAAAATAGAAGGCAACAACTAAAAGAAATAACAAGAAAATGTCGCCAATATTTTTAATTGCTCGCATAATTATTTGGTTTCTTTATGTTCCTGGTGAGCTTTGCACCATTTACAAAACTTTTTAAGCAGCAGTCTTTCTTTGACTGTCTTTTTGTTCCGGTGGGAAAAATAGTTGATCCGGTGACAGTTGCCGCACTCTAATTTTACCAGATTATCCTGTGACATAGAAATTGGTTGTTAGTTATTGGTTATTGATTAATAGCCAGCGGTCGGATTCGAACCGACGACCTACTGTTTACAAAACAGTTGCTCTAACCAGCTGAGCTACGCTGGCAAATGGGCCGGGAGGGATTCGAACCCCCGTAGGTATAAAACCAGCTGATTTACAGTCAGCTCCGTTTGACCGCTTCGGTACCGACCCCTATAAGTTTTTTAAATGCTCTGCCTCCTTTATACCGTTTAATCTGATTTTCTCTTTTTCGTGCTTCTGTTTTAGTCTCCAAAACTTCTTTGTAGACTAAATATATACGTAATACATAATTTTGACTACCCGCCCCGCCAGGCGACCGCGAAGCGGTCTTGGCGGGGTCCCGCCATAGGCGGGATTTGACCGCTTCGGTACCGACCCCGACATACACTTTCTGATACCTTTTTCTAACTTAAAAATGCGCTTAAGGCACATTATTAGATTATCATATATTATAATACTTTGTTAACCAAAAGTCAATCTTTTTATTATCTGCCCGCGAATACCCCGCGGCTTGCCGCGGGGATGAAGCGGCGTGCAGATAATAAACCCCGCCGACGGCGGGGTTATTCATTTTAATTCAGGATAAAGTTCAGGCTTGATCATAAAGCTGAAGCAATTCCGGCCGGCCTGATAATCTTGTTCATAAATATTTTGCCGCTGACCGCCCCCAATCAGGCCGGGAACCGGGGCGACTCTTTCTGAAATTTCTGACCCGGCCTGTTTATCAGTCGCGAAAACAGCGCAGAGCTCAAAACTCAAATCATCAATTATCTGATAATCATACGGCTGATAGGTCTGAGGATCAACCGGCAGCCGCCAAAAAGCCGCCTGACCAAGCTCGTTCAGATCAGCCGGCAAACGCCTGGTTCTTTGCCAGAAATTAATAACTTCAGCCTGGACAGACTGTAAATCAGACAATCGCTTGTCATCAAACCGCCGCAACCGCTCGGTTGATGGCGATCCAACCGTCATAAACCCTAAAATTATTGCCGCCAGAATAGTCAGACTGACCAGAATTACCAAAACTTTAATCCGAGACCGGCTTTTTTCAAAACCAATTTTAACGGTTGAAAAATAATAATAAAAAATCACTCCGGCGATATAAAGCATTGTCAGAGTTTTTAAAATAAACCGGGGGGTGATTTCACCATTGAGAAATTTATAAATAACTGTCATCAAAGTCACCAGAATAATCACTGCCGCGCCAAACATCGTGAAATATTCCAGCCACAGCTTGACCCGTAAATTTTTCTTTTCAGGATTTTTTTGATAATCCCGGTTAAGCGACCGGGCGCCAATCAGATAAACCGGCCAGGCCACAATAATACTGGCGATCGCCCAGCGGATGGAATTAAAGTCATTAAAACCGTAAAACTCCAGCGGATCCGGCCAGTAATAATTGATCATCACAAACAAAATCCGCCCAAAACCGGCGGCTGAAATATAAAGCATGACAATATTAAGCAGATGGAGAAAAAAATCTTTGGGCGATGTTTTTATTTTATTTTTAACAAGTGGCATGGAGATTTTTCAGGTAATATTTTTGATGATAGTCTTCAGCCTTGTAAAATTCGCCGGCTGGTTCTATCATTGTAACAATTTTATCCCGATATTGGCCAGACCGGGTTAATTTGTCTTTGGCGACTTCAGCGGCTGCTTTTTGCCGGTCAGTAAAATAAAAAATAACTGACCGGTACTGACGGCCGACATCCGGCCCCTGGCGGTTGGTTGTAGTCGGGTCATGAACTTTCCAAAAAACTTTCAAAAGCTGATCATAAGAAACCTGATCGGGATCGTATTCAATTAAAACCACCTCAACGTGACCGGTTTGGTCAGTACAAACTTCCTCATAAGTTGGATTTTTAGTCTGGCCGCCGGAATAACCAACATAAGTTGAAATTACACCCTCAACCTGATCAAAAGCTTTTTGAACGCCCCAAAAACAGCCGGCGCCAAACATGGCTTTGTCAATTTTTTTCTGATCCATATCTATTCTGTTGGCTGTTGACTGCTGACGGCTGATTCGTCTTTTTTCTTATTACTATCCGCCCGGACATCAACTTCGTAGCTGGTATTGGTTGATTCAAAGAAATTGACCAGCTCAAAAACATCATTGGCCGTGCTCATCCATTTAGCCGGGTTGGAAGCGTTGTAATGCGGCTGAAAACCGAGTTCTTCCAACCGGCGGTCGGCAATATACTGAACGTATTTATTAACATAATCAGCGTTCAGCCCCAAAATACCGTTGGGTAGCAAATCTTTATTATAAACGCTTTCCAGCTCAACTGAATCAACGATCATCTGATGAATTTCCTGGCCAAAATCGCCTTCCAATAATTCCGGACTTTCATCCAAAATTGTTAAAATCAAATTAATCCCAAACTGCAGGTGCAGACTTTCGTCCCGAACCACCCAGTCCAGCAATGAACCAAAATTTCGCATTAAATTCCGCTGGCGAAAACTCAAACCAACCATAAAACCGCTGTAAAACCAGATGCCTTCCATGATAATGTTGGTGGCCACCAGATTGCGGACAAAATCTTTTTTGCCTTCAATCGTTTCAATATCCAGACTGTCTTCAGTCATTCTTTGAAGAAATTTCAGATTAAAATCTTTTTTAGCGGCCATTGACGGGGTGGTAATATGAGCCGTAAAAGCGTTTTCCCGCTCAATTGGAAAAGTTTCCACGACATATTCAAAAGCGACCGAGTGATTGGCTTCTTCCCACATCTGTTTGGCCAGATATAAGTGGCATTCCGGCGCGGTCACATAGGGGTAAACGCCCAGAGCCAGACAGCGGTTAACTAACAGCTCTGACGGATTGAAAAAGCTGATGAAAAAAGAAACAGCGTGGCGCTCTTCTTCAGTCATTTTTTTCCAGTCGGCCAGATCTTCTCCCAGCTGAATTTCATGGGGAAACCAGGTGTTGGCCACGGCCTGATTATACAAATCATAAGCCCACTGGTACTTTAACGGCCGAAGCTGCAAACTTCTATCAACTGATGAACCTATTATCATATCTATTTAAGTTAAAAGTTAGAAATCAAAAGTAAAAAGTTTTGAAGATAAAATATTTCCAAATTTTTTACTTTTTACTTATTACTTTTGACTTTTATTTATTGGCAGCTATCGCACAATAAACGCTCCTGCGGATCAACCGGACAGCTATTGACGGTTGTTCTGATAACCGCTTTTTTAACGGCCACTAATTCTTTTTCAGCCGGTATCTGGGTTTGTGAAGTTATTTTGGAAGCTGATTGTTGGACTGTCTGCTGTCCCGATGGCGCCACCGGCTGAGGCTGGGGTTTGGCGGCAATAACTGTCGGCGCGGGAACCGACTGACCAAAACCTTTACCAGAGCCGTTAAAACCAGTCCGTCCAAGCTGTTTGGCTTTGTTAACTTTAGTCGTGCTCTGTTCAGCCTGGTGCCGCGGTTTCATGTGCAGGTAGTAAGTGGTTTTTAATCCCTTCTTCCAGGCATTCATATAAACCGTCATCACATCGGTTATTTCCCGGCTGGACAAATAGATATTCCGACTGATGGCCTGATCAATCCATTTTTGGGCCCGGGCGGCCACTTCCACAAAAGCACCCGGGTCAACCTGAAAAGAGGTTTTATAAATTGCTTTCATTTCTTCCGGTACTTCTTCCATATCTGAAATATCCCCAAACTTGCTGATTAATTCGTCCTTAACCTTATCCCAAAGTTTTAGTTTTTTCAAATCGCTGACCAGATTGCTGTTAATTTCCAAAAACTTGCCGGAAAACGTTGACCGGCTAAAAACCTGGGCAAACCGGGGATCAATGCTGGGGGTAGTGCCGGCCACCAAACCAATATTCGCTGTCGGCGCGATCGCCATTAAAGTGGCGTTCCGCATTCCCTGCTTAACTTTAGCCCGGAGTTTATCCCAGTCCAGTGTGCTTGATTTATCAACTGTCAGCTCCAGGCTCCGCTCTTTTTCAACCACCGCTAAAGTATCATAAGGGACATAGCCCTCGGACCAGCGGGAGCCCTGAAAATTCGGATAACTGCCCTTTTCCTGAGCCAAGTTGGCGCTTTCATCAATCGCCATATAGCTGATAAATTCCATGACATTGTCAATAAAATTACAGGCTTCGTCGCTTTCATAAGACAGGCCTAATTTTTCAACTGTATCCGAAAAGCCCATCAAGCCCAGACCAACCGCCCGGTTTTGGTGATTGGCGTTATCAGCTTCCGGCACGGTCGCCACTGTGATATCAACTAAATTATCCAGCTGACGGGTAGCCAGGCGGACGCTCTTTTCCAGCTTGGCCCAGTCAAGTTCCTGGCCAACCAGATGACGGACCAGATTAATTGAAGCCAGGTTGCAAACGGCAATGTTGTCTTTGTCCTGGGGCAGACAGACTTCCGTGCAAAGGTTGGAAAGATGAATGGTTCCGGTATTATTGTTCAATGCCCGGTTATTTATGGCGTCTTTCCAGGTCAGCCAGGGATGAGCCGTGGTTTGCAGGGAGACAAGAATAGCTTTATACTGCTCTCTGGCTTTAATTTTTTTGAAAATCCGAAATTTGCCGGCTTCAGCCATTTCAATATATTCATTGTAGCGTTTGGAAAAAGCGGAACCGTAAAGTTCATTTAAATCAGACACTTCCAGCGGATCAAACAGATACCAGTCCTCGTCATTGTCAACCCGCTTCATAAATTCATCAGACAATAAGACGGCGGTGTTAGCCGTCCTGGTCCGGCGGTATTCATCACCGGCGTTCTGCCGCAAATCCAAAAACTGTCCAAAATCCAGATGCCAGTTTTCCATGTAAAAACACAAAGCGCCCAATTTTTTACCGGCTCTGGAAACCGCCCGGATGGCCGAATCAATAATGTGCATAAACGGAATCGGGCCGGATGAAAAAGTATTGGTTTTTCTGATGGGCGAACCTTCACAGCGCAATTTCGTGACACTCAAGCCAATTCCCCCGGTAGCCTTGGTCAGCTTCATAACATCAGAAACAGTTTTGCCAATATGGTCAATATCATCATTCATTTCCATCAAGAAACAGTTGCTAAGTTTGGGCAAAATTGTACCAGCGTGAATTAAAGTTGAGCCCCCGGAAATATATTCCAACTGCGACATTTTATTGTAAAACTGCAAAGCGACCTTATTAGACTCTTTTTCATTTAAAGCCAACCCCATGGCTACCCGCATCCAAAAATATTGAGGTGTTTCCATCACCCGGTGCTTCCGGTCGCGAATCATATAGCGTTTCCGCATTGTGGCCACGCCAATATATTTGAATAAATTATCCCGGGACAAATCCAGTTCAGCGGCCAAAGCCTCCAGATCATAAATTTCAGGCATTCTTTTATCCAATAAATCCTGTTCAATCCCCTTTTTAATGTATTCCGGAAAACCAGCCTGATGTTTTTGGCGAAGCTCATCTTCAGTGTAAAAATTACCTAAAACCCCTTTGTAAATGGTTTTTAAAAGCAGTCTGGTGGCAATGGTGTCAAAATCAGGATCGTCTTTAATGTTTTGAACAGCCGTGTTAATAATCGCCTGGTCAATTTCTTCAGTGGTAATGCCATTGTATAAAGTCAGTTCAGTTTCCGTGGCAATCTGCATTACCTTGCCAATCGGGTCTTTGACAGCCACGCAGGCCCGCTCAATGGCTTTATTGATCATGTCAGCGTTATACGGCCGCTGACTGCCGTCCCGCTTGGTGACCATAATATCTTTGCTCTGATAATGAGCCTGGCGATGTTCTCTGACCAGCCGCCGCTTTTCCCGGTACAAAATGTAAGATTTGGCCATGCTGACTCTATCAGATTTTATCAGGACTTCTTCGACAATATCCTGAATATCCTCCACCCCGACCGGCCGATCCTGTTCAAAATATTCCCTTTGAACACGATCAACGACTTGCTGACCGAGTTTTTGACAATAATCATAATCATCCAAATTAACTGATTGAGCGGCCTTATGGATAGCGTTGTCAATTTTAGACTTATTGAAATCCACTAAATTACCTTCTCTTTTATGGACTTTGTACTGGATCATAATATTTGTTTGGGTTTAATGATTAATTTTTAGTTTTAAAAGCGACCACAATATGTTGTGCCGCACTATTAATTTTAACTACTAGATATAGTACTGTCAAATAATCAGCCATTTTAAAAATCTTGGCTAAAATAAAAGAAAAATCGTCAATGTGTCGCTAAATGCCGGCATTAACGATTAATTTTCTTGTGGATAAGTCAGGTTTTATGAATTGTGTGATTTTGCGTTCCTCTGGCTCCAACAGCTTTTGAAGCCAGCCAGGCACCAATATAGGCTGAATTTTTTAAAGAAAACTTGTTTTTTAAACCATAAAGGAGTCCGGCCCGATAAGCATCACCCGCTCCGGTCGGATCAATCACCTGGTCAGCCTGATAAGCCGTAATCTCAAATTGATCAGTTGTAGTCAGCAGTTTTGAACCCCGCTGACCCAAAGTAATTATTAAAGCGCCGGCCTTATCCAGGATTGAAGATTCATCCCAGCCGGTTTTTTGTTTAACGAGCTCCCATTCATAATCATTAACAACGACCAATTTTGAACCAGTGATAATGTTTTTCAAAGCTTCAGTAGTCAAACTGGTGATGGCCTGGCCGGGATCAGCAATGTAATCAACCCCCTTCTTTTTGAACTGTTCAGCATAATAAGCCATTGCTTCCAGACCGTTAGGCGAAATAATCGCCAGATCAACAGACTGATCAACAGCTTTCAGCTCAGCCTGATGAGCCACGACCATGGCGCCCTGATCAAAAGCGGTAATCTGATTATCGTCCAGATCAGTCATAATTGTGGCGCTGGCCGTCAGATAATCGGGGATGATTTTTATGTAAGAATCATTAATCTGGTTTTTAATAAGCCAGCTTTTGTAAAAATCAAAGTCATTGCCGGCTGTCGCCAGCAAAATTGGTTTTTCTCCCAGCAAAGAGAGGTTATAAGCAATATTGCCGCCGGTTCCGCCAAAATGCCGCTCCATTTTTTCAACGGCAAAAACAACGTTTAACTGATGGATTTTTCCCGGCAGAATATGACTGGCAAAGCGGTCAGGGAAAACGGCGATCCGGTCATAAGCCAGTGAACCAGTTACCAGAATAGGCATAGATTATCTTAAAGACTGATAGCCGTCTTTTAAGCCTTTTTTAGAAAAAACAATCTGCCATAACTGATTAGTCCGGGACCGGAATGTTCCAACGCAGGACAACAGATAAAACTTCCACATCCGGTAAAATCGCTGATCATAATCAGTTTTTAATGTGTCCCAGTTCTTATCAAAGTTATTAAACCAGGCGGCTAAGGTCCGGGCATAATCCGGCCCAAAATTATGCCAGTCCTCCATTACAAACAAGCTCTCACAGGCGGTGGCTATCTGTTTAAGCGACGGCAGCATTGAATTAGGAAAAATATATTTCAGTATCCACGGATCAGAAGTAGCGGCAGACTGATTGCCGCCAATGGTATGCAGTAAAAATAAACCGTTATCCTCAAGACAACGGTTGACGACTTCCATGAAAGTCCGGTAATTTTTATAGCCAACATGCTCAAACATTCCAATTGAAACAATCCTGTCAAACTTTTGGTCAATTTCCCGGTAATCCTGAAGCCGAATTTCAACCGGCAAACCCTGACAAACCGCTGACGCCAGTTCAAGCTGGTTTTTTGAAACAGTCAGACCAACCAGGCTGACTTTATATTTTTCGGCGGCAAATTTAGCCAAACCTCCCCAGCCGCAGCCAATATCCAAAACAGTCATTCCCGGCCGGAGACTCAATTTTTGGCAGACTAAGTCAAGTTTATGTTCCTGGGCCTGATCCAGATCAGAGGCGTTCTTCCAGTAGGCGCAGGAATAAACCAACCTTTTATCCAGCATCAATCGGTATAAATCATTGCCAATATCATAATGTTTTTGGCCGATTTCAAAGGCTTTGGATTTGCGCTGGAGATTGGATAATTTAGCTTTTAAAATAACCTTAAAAGTTTGAAAAGTTTTTACTTTTTGAAACAGACCGGAATGAAAAATTTTTTCAACTAAAGCCGCGATGTCAGTCGAGTCCCACCAGCCGTCCATGTAGGATTCCCCAAATCCCAGCGAGCCTTCAGCCAGGACTCGTTTATAAAAATTTTCATTATGAACCTGAATATCCCAGAGGCGGTCACCATTGATTCTAACGTCAGCTGGGGCTAAAATTTCTTCAACTTTTTGTTTAAAACTGTTTTTTAACATATAAATCCTTATATGACTTGTTTAACATATTTTTTCTGTTCTGGCAACAAAAAAACCAGCCATAACAAGCTGATTTTCAATTTGCCAAAAGTGGAGTATATTTACGACTACGCTCGAACTTACTTTATCAAAAATTCCTGACCAAAGGAAGCCGTCAATTTGCTGGAGTTGGCCATGTTTGCCGCGAACATGGGCTAAAACTGAATCACGAATGTCAGCCGGAATTTCTTCCCAGCGTTTGTTGAGAAGAAACTCGGCGACCGTAATTACATCCCGCATATTGTCGGGATACGGCAGGCGCAACCTTGCTCCGGCGTTTAACTTTCCAAGTTGCAACGGCAACCTCTTTGCGATCCTTCTGAACACTCGTTCCGCATCACCGATAGTTAGAGACTTGTAGTTCTTGCCCATGATGAGCGACTTGAACTTTGTCCTGAATTGGTGAATGTCATCCTTTCCCCTTAAAACGACAACAAGGACTCCGTTTGGTTTGAGCAAGTCCAACATCCTCACATAGATCGCTGACAACCTTACGAGATCATCCTTTGCTAGCGGAACATGGGAGGCCAGGACAATGTCAAATCGTTCGTCAGTCGTAAAGTCCTCGAAAGAGGAGTGGGCGATGCTTACAGAGGTACTGCGGAGAAAGAGCTTTGCCGTGCGACGCAACTGCCTCGCAAAATCTACACTTGGTTCGAGAAGCGTGATAATCAACTCTTTCAGATTTCTCACCTTATTGAGTGCCGAGCGCAGATATTCGCTGTTTCCGCTACCGATGTCCAAGCAGGTCATATCCTCTCTCACGAGCAACCGCGACAATATATTCCCGAGAACAGCCGACGATTTCTCTTTTTCATCGGTATACTTGAGAAAGATCTCGAACGGCGTTTCATTTCCTGTTCCACCTTTACGATATTCGAAGCCAACTTTCTTCATGTTAGGTTCTCCTTCCATTCTACATTAGAGCAAAAGAAAAAGGGTTACGCCATCTGTTGACGACGCAACCCTTGTGAAAAGAACTTATGGCGTCCGAATTCCATGGAGCGCCTCCTTACCGAAGGTCAGAAACCATAGGCTTCGGTAGTCCTCCCAGGGAAGGGGTCTCAGGCCCGTTCCATCGAAGAGCTGTTCAAGAATCTGCCGAACGTCAAGAAAGTACTCCAGCCGATCGGCACTCGGATCCATGAGGGTCGGCCCTTGGAACTTGTGTTTCTGGAAGGTGTTGATGGTCGGGAATTTGTTCACGTGATCGATGAAAGATCGAAGGTGCTCCTCCATCACCCACAGGGGTTCCATTCCCACAATGTAGGAGAAGTTCACTTCGTGACCAAGTTTCCGCGCAAGGTCCATGGCCTCACGAGCGTCCTTGAGTTCAAGCGCCTTCTTGTCCTTCCTGAGCAGGTTGCGACGATCGAACACTTCTAACGAGAAGCAGACGCCAAACGGTTGGATTTCAGCCAACCTGGAGAACTGCTCCGCCGTGGTGATCTGCGACCCTAGGTAGAAGATCTTCCCGTTGAAGCGGTACATCTGCATTACCCGCCTGAGCTCAAGCAGGAATTGGCAGAGGTCGTCGCTCTTTCTGTAGTTTCCGGTCACTACAGAAATCTGAACGAGATGGGACAAGTCGGTAAGACTGTGCTTGTTCATCCAGTTTTCAAAGAAGCCTTTCAGTTCGTCCTCAGTTTCGACTAGCTCCTCGTCGTTGGGAGTCAAGCGAGAGGTGTAGCAGAAGCGACACCCCGCACATGCTGACCGAGCGTTCGGATTGAAATTGAGCACCGTCTTCTTCCTGCGGAAGTAGTACAGATCGCTCACGTCTTCCATCGGATTGATCGCTTGGCCGATCAACGTCTCGCCCAGCGACAGAACGTCGCCAGACAAGGTGAACTCGCTGTCCGGATTCACCGGAAGAGCGAAGAAGTAATCGAACTCTCCTCGTTCCTTGGCGTAGCGGAACTGGTCGTTTTCGACAAGACGGAAATCCATCCGGATCCGACTGAACTCGCAGTCGAGCTTGACGCCGTGGACATTGAGAGCAATGAACAGAACATCTTCCAGAGGCATGTGATAGCGCTCTGCAAGATGAGCCACGTGCTCTATGGTGAGCATTACTGACTTCCTTCTGGGTGTGAGATGGCCTGAAGAAAACCGCTTCGCTTCTTGCAGACGATAAAAGTGGTGAGTACCGGTACCGCAATCGTGCCGTGCTTGCTCACAATCTCCGAAATCCGTTCGAAGAACTTTTGCCGCTTCTCCTCTGGCACCTCCACGATCTTCGGGAAAGTGTTAAGGAGCTTCGGATACGTCTCGGCGTTGTAGTTGTACACCGTGAAGTACTTGCGGAGCGACACGGTGTAGAGCAAAAGGTTTTGAACCACCTCCTGCTCCCGACGATGGAGCTTTGTGAGCACTCCCTCGTTCACCTGTTCTACGGTTGATTCGTTGGGGTAGGCGTCTGGCAGACACTCGTGGTAAGCCTTGTTCACCTCGGCCGTCACCGGCGAATCCGAGAGAAAGAAGCTATTCCAGACGAGCACGAGACTTCCAATATCATCTAGGAGATCGCTCACCTTTTGGTACCCGATTCCCTGATCGATCCAGTGGTAGGCGGTGAACGCCAGAATCGCGTCGAAGCGATCCGGGGATTCGAACCCCTCGAACGTTCCTTCAAGAATCTCGACGTTCGGGAACCCTTCAGTCTGTTTCCTAGCGATTGCCGCGAGATGGCTACCAGGCTCGATAGCCACGACGTGACTGCCAAACTTGGCGAGTTCTACCGTGGCGATGCCGCTACCGGCGCCAATTTCCAGAAGTCGTGACTCTTCGTCGAGACTGCACAGCTCCTTGATATCCGCGTACAACTGTGCCGGATATCCGGGACGAACGAAGTGGTAAGTTTCGGCGAACACGTCAAACGACGCATTGAATATGGTTTTGCCTTTGAACATCATGGTTAATCTCCTTGTGTTGGCCGCTTTAAGAACAGCATAAACCTGTTTTTGATCGCGGCGAGTTCCAGTGGACGGCGGAAATCGCGACGCCCGCCAAGTTTAATCTTTGCGAGAATGAACCCCGGGCCTTGTCCGAATTCCATTGTAGCACGCTTCAGGTCTTCTTGACTATGAACCACCCGCACATATTGATAGCCGACATCACTTGCCAACGTATCAAGACGAGCGGTTTCGGACATCGATCGTTCCTCGTTACACGAAGCATATGCTCCGTTATCGAGAACGATGTGGAGCAGATTTGTCGGCTGCTTGTTCCTAATCGTCACGATAGAGCCGAGGTTCATGAGGAGACTAGCGTCTCCGTCAATCACCACCACTCGCGTTGTCGGTTGGGCCACAGCTACCCCGAGCCCGATTGAAGACGCAAGTCCCATGGATCCCGGGACATAGATGTTTCTCTCCGAATCAAATCTCTCGAAAATCTCGCGAGAGATCAATCCGGTGGTAGAAACAACCGCGTCCCGAGGATTGATCGTCGTCATGATGACTTCGATTGCTTCTTGTCTTTTCATCGGTGCCATCCTCTCTTGAGAAGAAGGAATGTTGGGACTTCCGCCTTGCGTATTGTCTCGAACATTGACCTTATCAAGGTTTCCAGATTTTGCTTTCCAAAAACCTCGAACGGCAGATCGAATGATTCGAGCAGGCGCTCGGTTGCCCAACCTGTTGTCAGGTGTTGCACCGCGTCTTCTCCTTCACAGCCCCGATAGGACACTACAAAAAAGACCGGCATCTTATAGGGGACGAGGAGCGACGCAATGTCGTTTGACGCGGAGAAAAGACCGGAGTTCTGCATGTAGACCACCGGAATTTTTCCGCCGAAGTACGCGCCAGCGGCAAGGCCGACGGCCTCCGACTCTCGATTGGCGATCATGTGGAGTACTGCTTCGTCATCATCAAAATTCTTGATGATATGCCGCAGTACGCCGCACGGTACCCCGGATGCGAAATTCACGCCGAGCTCACGGAAAACTTTGTGAAGCTCGTCGGCTTTATCGCTCCGGTCGCCAGCCAAGGCATTAAATATACCCTTGTCGTCTCGATTCATGACTGATTACCTCCAGTTTTGTTGTCAAAGAGCGACATTTCGCATCCTTGAGACCGTCCCAAGGATTATGTGACTTTATTATTAACTTACCTTTTTGTCCAGCCCTTTCAGCTTCCGGCGAGCGGGCAAAAATTGGGGGAGTTTGAGGGGGAAAATTTTTGCCAGCGAGCTGTGAGCGTAGCCCCGCCGCACCGCGCGGTTGAGCGCGGAGCCGAGCAGAAAAATTACCTTTTCCTTTGAGAAAAAAATCGGGCGCGCGCTGGCGAAATCCACGAGGGTAAACACCAGCCAGTCGTCTCAAAGAAAATTTTTGACAAGGTACAGGAAATTTTGAAGCAGAGAGGTAGGCCACACCACAAAACGAAAAATGAACCGCAAGCGTTTTGTGGCTTGCTTCGTTGTGGCACTTGCGGCATGGGCATCACCGGCGAATACAAGGTTAAACGACAAAAGAATGGAAACGAACATTATTACATTTATTACCACTGCACGCGAAAAAACAAATTAGTAAAGCGCAAAGAACCCTGTATTCGCCAAGAAAGTTTAGACCAGCAAATTTCCTCTCTGCTTCAAAAATTTTCTTTGAGAGAATATTGGGCGGAAGAACTAACTAAGAAACTTGAAAGTGAAAAGTTGGAAACCGCCCAATCTTCTGCCGCTTTTGTTCAAGAAAACAGAAATAAAATCTTGGAAATTCAAATCAAGCTCCAGCGACTTTTAGATGCGTATTTGGAGCAAGACATAGACCGAGAAGTATATCGTGAAGAAAAGGCGAAATTACTTTCCGAGAAAAAGTCGCTGGAAGAGAAAATCACTAATCTTGAACAAAAGCGGACTGACTGGATCGAACCGATGTCAAAGTGGATAAAAGAGGCAGGGAATCTGCCTAAAATCGCACGGAAAATCAACCTTTTTGCCAAAAAGGTTGCCACTAAAGAAATCTTTGGGTCGAACCTCGTTTTGGCCGACCGCGAGGCGGCCATCAGGCCGCCAAGCGGCTCTGATTCTGCGCCACAAATTCAATGGGCGGCCGTTGCGGCCGCCCACGAAATGGCATTCAAAAAATCAAATAGTTTTATATTGGAGCCGTTGCGCGGATTCGAACCGCGGACCTACTCCTTACCCCCGCTCCACTCCTCGGCTATCGCCTCGTCGGGAGCGGGGCAAGCATGAAACTGTCCTGATTTTCTAAAAATATTTCTGGAGCCCGGAACCGGGATTGAACCGGTGACCTCATCCTTACCATGGATGCGCTCTACCAGCTGAGCTATCCGGGCAAAATTTTTTAGAAAAACGTGGCTCCTCGATCCTCGACTCAAAGAGTCGGGATCAGGACTCTACCTTTCTGCTTGCCCCGCACCGGAGGAAGGCTTTGCCTGACGACTGGTGCGGGGAGCTACAACGGCAAATTAAAAATTATTATAATTTATTTTTCAGGCTAAGTCAATTTCCGGGCAGAAGTAAACATCCTGAACGGCCTGGATAATTTTAACCCCCTCGGTCAGCGGTTTTTGAAAGGCTTTCCTGCCCATGATCAGGCCGGCGCCTCCGGCCCGTTTATTACAAACAGCCGTATAAACCGCGTCTTTGAGATCATTATTGCCGCTGGCCCCGCCGGAATTGATTAAACCAACCCGGCCAAAATAATTATTAATCACCTGATAACGACATAAGTCAATTGGGTGATCTGTAGTTAAATCAGTGTAAATCAATTCATCATATTTTCCAAATTTTTGATCGCCCTGATTCAAAGCTTTGTATCCGCCGTTACCGGCTGGAAACTTTTGTTTAATAATATCAGCCTGAATAGTGGCTCCTAAATGATTAGCCTGGCCCGTCAGGTCGGCCGAGCCCTCATGATTTATCCCGTCAACTTTAAAAGCCGGCTGACGGAGGTAACACCAAAGAACAGTAAACAAACCCAGTTCGTGAGCTTCAGCAAAACCCCGGCTGACTTCCTGAATCTGCCGGCGGGATTCGGGCGAGCCAAAATAAATAGTGGCCCCGACGCCGGCCGCGCCCATTTCAAAAGCCTGCTTAGCCGAGCCAAACATAATCTGATCATAACTGTTGGGATAACTTAAAAGCTCGTTATGGTTAAGTTTAACGATAAAGGGAATTTGATCAGCGTATTTTTTGGAAACAATACCCAGGGCTCCTAATGTTGAAACCACACCGTTACAGCCAGCCTCTAAAGCCAGTTTAACGATATTTTCCGGATCAAAATAATCCGGATTTTTAGCGAAGCTGGCGCCGGCTGAATGTTCAATCCCCTGGTCAACCGGCAAAATTGATAAATAACCCGTGCCGGATAATCGGCCGTGATCGCCTAAGCGTTTTAAATTTTGGATAACTTTATCCGACCGGTCGCTGACTGAAAAAACTTCGTTCAGAAAATCCGGGCCGGGCCGGTGGAGACGGTCTTTGGAAATGGTGGTTGACTGGTGATTTAACAAGTATTCAGCGTCCGAATCCAGAATTGTTTGAATTTTTGAATATAAATCTGACATATTTTCAAGCTTGGTGCTCGGTTTCTATCCACCTGATAGTTTTAGTTTTTCCGCGCATGACGACCGAATGAGTTTTGATGGTATCCGCCCCAAAACTGACCCCTTTGAGAATTGGTCCGGAGCAAATGCCAGTGGCCGTAAATGTCACCAAATCAGTTTTAATCAAATCATCCCGGCTGTAAACCTGATCCAGCGACCAGCCGGCTTCAAGTAAATCTTTGGCCAGTTCCGGATGCTTAAATAAATTCCACTGAATCTGAATATCACCGCCCAGAGCTTTAAGCGCGGCCGCCGCTAAAATTCCCTCTGATGAAGCTCCAATACCCATTAAGGCGTCAATGCCCGAGTCAGGAATGCTGGGAGCAATCGCCCCGGCGACATCGCCGTCAGTAATCAGTTCCACCCGGGCGCCGGCCTGGCGGATTGCCAAAATTATTTGTTCATTATAAGCCCGGTCCAGAGCAATGATTTTTAACTCGCCAACTTTTTTGTCCAGAGCCCGGGCAATATTTTTCAAATTATCGGCAACAGGCGCCAACAAATCAACTTTACCGGCAGCCGCCGGACCGACAGCGATTTTTTTCATATAAGTGTCTGGTCCGACTCTCATGGCTCCTTTTTCGGCCGAAGCAATGACTGAAATAGCGTTGGGCCGGCCGTTGGCCACGCTGTCAGTACACTCCAAAGGATCAACCGCCAAATCAACTTCCAAACCGCTCCGCTGACCGACAACTTCGCCTACATAAAGTTCAGGGGCTTCATCTTTTTTGCCCTCCCCAATGACTATTCTGCCTGAAAAATCAATGTCATTAAACCTGGACCGCATCTCGTCAACCGCCGCCTGATCAGCCGCCCGCCGGTCGCCCCGGCCAATCCATTTAGCGGCCGCGATCGCCGCCACTTCTGTCACCCTGACAAATTCCAAAGCTAAATTACGATCCATGAGATTGGTAGTTGGTAGTTAGTGACGACTATTAGATAGCTCTGATTCTTTCCTCGAAGTCGGCTATTTTTTGATTTTCCGGATTAACCCCCTTCAGGGTTTTCAAAGTATCCAGGGCCTGGCCGCGTTCTTTTAAAAGAATATAAATTTCAATCAGCTTGTCCAGATATTTGGGATTATTTGATTCTAAATCAGTCGCTTTTTTTAAATTTTCCAGTGCGGCCTGATAATCGCCCATAACCAAATTAATTTCACCTAAATCAAAATGATAATGGGCTGTTTTATCATTGAGGGCAATTGATTTTTTATAATCTTTTTTGGCTTCAGCCAGATTGCCTTGTTCGCGGGCAATATGGCCCAATCGATCATAAATTTCGGCGTCAGCCGAATCAAGCTTAATTAAATATTCCAAAGTTTCTTTGGCCTGTTTATATTCCTTTTGCTCGTAGTAAAGGTCGGCTAATTTCTTATAAACTCCGGTATTTTTACTGTCCCAGCTGATAATTTCAATATATTTTTTTTCTGCTTCATTATAATTCTCTTCTTTAATTAATTCGTCAGTCTCCTGCAGCATTTGCCTGATTTTAGAATCCAGATCCTTTTTTTCTTCCTGACTCAGGGCGGTTTTCTTCTGGTAAAACTTTTCCAGCGCCAAAATTTTCCTGTAAAAATCTTTGAGAATATCTTTAATGCCAGTCGCCAGCGGACGAATTTTAGGAATAATCAGGCTTAGCCAGCCGCTAATAATCCGGTTGGCTCTTTTTTTAATGATTTCTTCTTTTTTTTGTTTTTCTTTTTCGGCCGGAATTGATCCAACATCTATGGCCAGCAGATGAGGAAATTTTTTTATAACAATAATAAAAATGCCGGCCAGACTTAGAATGATAATTATGAATGGAATGATATTATATGACATTGTTTAAAAGTTTAATAAACTCCTTAGCCCGGGCGCTGGCGCCGCCAACCAGAGCGCCGTCAATCTCCGGCTGAACACTATAACTGGCTATATTGCCGCCGTCCAGACTGCCGCCATAAATAATTTTAGTCCCGGGCCAGCGCTGTCTGATCAAATTATGTATTCTGACAGCTTCTTCAGGCCGGCAGGCCTGGCCGGTGCCAATCGCCCAAATTGGCTCATAAGCAATGATTAATTTATCAGCATTCTGGATTTTAACATTTTTCAGATTTTTTTCAAGTTGATTTAAAATAACTTTTTCAGTCTGTTTTTTTCTCCTCTGGGCCAGATTTTCACCAACACAGACAATGGGAACCAGCTTATTTTCTAAAACAGCCAAAACTTTTTGATTAATCATTTCATCTGTCTCTTCAAGATATTGTCGTCTTTCAGAATGACCAACAATTACATAGTGGCAGCCCAGTTCTTTCAGTAAGCCCGCTGAAACTTCACCCGTATAAGCGCCTTTTTTCTCCCAAAAAACATTTTGAGCGCCAAGTTTTATCTTTTTAGGCAGAACTTTTTTAACTTCGGTTAAAGCGGACAAAGACGGGCAGACAACTACCTCAACTCCTTTTTTCAATTTAATTTTTTTCAAATCTTTTGCCAATCGCAAACTCTCTTTCAAAGAAAGATACATTTTCCAGTTACCAATAATGATTTTTCTAAAATTCATATTTGTTTTTTATACTTAAACAATTCACTATACCCTATAACCCATCCCCTATACCCTAAATTATCGCGAAAAACCCCAAACTAGCCAGCGTCACTATAAATCCGGCGATACCGACGCCGACTGAAATATATAATAACGCCCGCCAAAAAGGCACCCCAAAGACAAAGGCGGCCACCGTCCCGGTCCAGGCGCCTGTCAACGGCACCGGTAAGGCCACCAGGGTAATTAAAGCAATGGCTCCCAGTAGCTCAAATTTTTCCAGATGCTTGTCTCTGGTTCTGGCAAATAACCAGCTAAAAAAACGATTAAATATTTTTGAATTTTGAATTAACCAGCGCGAGCCGGGCTCCAAAAACAACAGAAGAAAAATTACCGGAATAATATTGCCGATTACTGCAAAAAAATAACTGCTGAAAATGGATAGTTTATAAACTCCCAGCGCGACCGGGATTGACAGCCTTAACTCGCCAATCGGCAGCATCGCCGTCAGCATGGTGGCCAGTTCCCTGGGCAAGCCCGCAAATAATTCAATTAAACCATTCATAAAATTAAAACTCATAATTATCAAACACCCAGCTGACCAGGCCTTTCATTTCATCAAACCGGTTTAAATGGCCGGTAGTTCCCAAAACAACCGCCAAAATTTCGCCGTTTTGTTCAGAGTGGCTGATTTGAGCGGTCAGACAATAGCCCGCCTCGTTAATAAAACCGGTTTTGCCGGCTACCACCTGATAAGGATCGGCGTTTAAAAAACTGTTTAAAAGGAGATCGGTGCTGTAAACTGTATGGCTGATATTGCTGGCTGACGTAAACTGATATTTTTTAATTCTCAATATTTCAGAAATTTTTTCGTCAGCAAAAGCCGCCCGGGCCAGCTTTAAAACATCCCGGGCGGTTGAAACATTCAGAGGACTCAACCCGGTTGGCTCGATAAAATGTGAGTTGTTCATTTTTAAACTGTCAGCTTTGGCGTTCATTAAATCAGCAAACTCTTCAGGGCTCAAACCGGTTGACCGGGCCAAAGCGGCCATGGCGTTGTTATCCGAACCGATTAGCCCGGTATAAAACAAATCTTCAACGGTCACTTTTTCGCCCCGGTAAATATTAAGCCGGCCGCCCAGGCGCTCGTCAGCCTGAAGCATTGTTACAATTTTATCCCAGCCCGGATTATTTTCCAGAAAAACTAAGGCGGTCATTAGCTTGGTCAGGCTGGCAATTGAATGCCGCTGATCAGAATTTTTTTCATATAAGACAGTCCCGGTAGCCGGGTCAATCGCCAAAGCGCTTTGAGCTGTTAACTGAATGCCCAGACTATTACTGTTAATCCGAACCGGCGGCTGAAAATCAGGCAAGCTAACCTCTTTAGCGGCCGCCAGCGGCAAATGATTAGCTTGACCCTGTTCCAGCGCCTGGGGATCATAAACATCACCAGCCTGCTGGAGACTGCCGGTCTGATCCTCCATAATCGGGATATTCAGATTCTGACTGTTAAAATGGCTGATCAGCATTAAATTTAAAAACAAACCTAAAATCATAAATGAAAATAAATAAGTCGATAAGCTGTAAATATTGATTTTTTTTCTGTGGGGCAGTAAATCAATTTTCATTTTTGTTTTATTTTATACGGCCGATTCAAGCAACTTGTCAATTATCTGGCTGTTGCTTAATTTTTCATAATCAGGCAAAGCTTTAACATTTGTCAGGCCTAAATATTGCAAAAATTCAAAAGTAATATTATAGGCCGGCTGGCCGGTTTTTTTGTTGGGTTTTTCCTCAATCAGGCCCCGCATCAGCAAATTTCTTAAAATCAAACCGCAGTTAACCCCCCGGATTATTTCCAGCTCCGGTTTGGTGATCGGCCCCCGGTAAGCAATAATGGTCAGAGTCTCCAGCGACGGCCGGGTCAGCTCGCCGGTCAGCTCCTGTCTGATAAATTTTTCAACCAGCCGGGCGTTATCCGGATGACTGACCAGCTGAAATTTATCTTCAATGGTCATCAGCCGGATTCCCTTTTTGGACTGATTATATTCTTTTTCCAGTTCAGCCAAAGAATTTTTGACCTGTTTAATTTCAGCTTTGGTGGCCCTGGTTAAATCTTTAACAGACAATGGTTTGTTGCTGATAAACAATAAACTTTCAACTTGTGATCGCAAATTCATATTTTAATATAATATACCATTTTTCCATAAAGATAAACTTCAAAAATAATTGCCAGCAGTCCCCAAAAAATAAAATGAACTAAATCGACATGGCCGTTAAGATTAAAAAAACTGGCTGAATAATCCCATAATCGCCGGCCATAAACAATCACCACAAAAATACCGGAAATATATTCAAAAATAGTCAGCACCAGAGCGTAGATCAGCGCTCGCAGCCAAATATTAAGATGACGAATATAATGACAGATCTCCAAAATAATCAAAGCCCCAAAACCGTAAATCGGACTAAAGGGCAAAACAGTAAAGCCGCCGGGGTTATAGTAGCCCGATGTCAAACTGCGATAGGCAGTATCCAGACCCCAGCCCAGGACGCTAAAAACAACGAAAACAATTAAAAGCTGGCCAGAATTAATTTTTATGTTTTTTTTATTTTTGTTTTTGGATTTTGATGTCATCAAAATGTTTGTTCTGAACAACGCTGATTTCTCTTTGTTTAACCAGTTCCAGTAAAGCCAAAAAGCTGATAATCACTTCCGTCCTGGACCGGGCCTCCTCAATCAGTTTCTTAAAGCTAATTGATGACCTGGATTTAATCAGCTCTTTAATATGATTCAGTTTGTCTTTCAAAGTAACGGTTTTTTCAATAACGCTTTCCGGCAAAATAACGATCGGCTCAATGACCCTGATCAGATCCTCAAACAGCTCTTTTAATCTGACTGTCGTCAGCTCTTTGGGCGGATTAAAAACAGGCTTAATGACCAGCGGCAATTTTTGCCGGGCGTAGCTAAACCTTTCTTTAAAAATCATTCTTTCCAGCTCCTGGGAAGCCTGAAGATATTCCCGGTAAATTTTAAGCTGGTTTTCCAGCTCAGCCGGATCGGTCTCTTCCTCTTCAACGACCGGCAACAGCAACCTTGATTTAATTAAAAGCAGCCTGGTGGCCACCACCAGAAAATCAGCCAGCTCTTCGGGACTGATGGTTTCGGCTTTTTCAATGTGCTCAACAAACTGATCAGCGACCGCTCCCAAAGAAACCTGGGAAATATCAAGCTCTTTATCTTCAATTAACTGAAGCAGTAAATCCAGCGGGCCTTCAAACTGTTCTAATTTAAATTTAACCTTTGTCATTAGTCATTATTTTTGCTTTCTTTTGACTCTAATATTAAGTTCCTCCAATTGCTGTTTGCTAACTTCTCCCGGTGAATCCATCATTGGATCATAGCCTTCGCCAGTCTTGGGAAAAGCGATCACTTCCCTGATATTTTCCTCATTGGCCAAAACCATTACTAACCTGTCCAAACCGCCGGCGATCCCGCCGTGGGGCGGCGCGCCGTATTTAAAAGCTTCCAGCAAATGTCCGAATTTTTGCTCAATTTCTTTTTTCTTATGACCCAGAGCTTTAAAAACCTGTCCTAAAAATTTTGGATCATGGTTTCTGATACTGCCGCCAAAAATTTCCTGACCGTTCAGGACGAGATCATATTGATGGGCCCTGACCTCTCCCAGCTTTTCGGGAGTTTTAAGTAAATGAGCATCTTCTTTATATGGCATTGTAAATGGATGATGAACCGCTCCCCAGCGCTTATCGCCTTCTTTATATTCAAACATTGGAAAATCAGTTACCCAGCAAAAAGCCAGTTCATCTTTATCTCCTTTTTCTTTCCTCAAATCAGGCGTGTCAGTTTTATATTTTTTCATGACTTCCCGGTATGTCAACCGGGGAAAGGGAGTATAGCTGATTTTTTTATAAGGAACGATTTTCTCTATCAGACCGGTCATCAGTTCTTCAATTAAGCTCAAAATGTCTTCCTGGTCCACAAAACTCATTTCCAGATCAAGCTGAGTAAATTCGGGCTGGCGGTTACCCCGGAAATCTTCATCGCGGAAACAGCGGACAATTTGAAAATATTTTTCAAAACCGCCAATCATTAACAGCTGCTTGTATTGCTGGGGGCTCTGGGGCAGAGCGTAGAATTTGCCGGCGTGGAGCCGGGACGGAACCAGAAAATCCCGGGCGCCTTCAGGCGTTGATTTGGAAATAAACGGGGTTTCAATTTCCACAAAATCTTTATCATAAAAAAATTTCCGGATATGCTTAACAATATTGTGCCGCAGGATAAAATTAGAATGCAGCCGCAAAGACCGTAAATCAAGATAACGGTGCTTCAAACGGACCTCCTCATTAATGTTAATTGTGTCTTTGTCAATTTCAAACGGCGGAATTTCTGACTTGGCGATAATTTCCAGTTTGCCGGCCAGCAGCTCCACCGCGCCGGTTAAAATCTTTTGATTAATCTGCTTTTCATTTCTTTTTTGAATAATCCCTTCCACCTGAATAACGTATTCACTATGGAGCTCCTCCAAAAATTTTTGAGACTTCTTATCAAGGTCATCCAGAACAAAAACTATCTGGAGGAGTTCAGAAAAATCCCTCAAATCAATAAAAACAATCCTGCCCATCTTTCTAATTGAATGAACCCAGCCCTTGACTAAAACATTATTGCCGACCGCATTAATAGTGTCTTTATTAACAGTTCTTTGCATAAATTCATTTATAATTAAAATGTTAAATGTCAAAATCCAAATTGTTCCAAATCAAATCCAAAATCTAAAATCCAAAAATTTTATTATTTGACATTTGATCCCGTCAGTCGTGACTGACGGGATTTGAGCTTTGGATTTCAATTGACATTTGAGCTTTGTAATTTGAAATTTAATAAATTATACCATATTTCAACCAAAAAACAAAAAACAGCCTGGCGCTGTTTGATACCGCGAAAATGATATATTTTACGGCTTTAAACGATAAATAGTCCGTGGAAACGGAATAGTTTCCCGGACATGATGCAGGCCGCAGACCCAGCCGACAATTCTTTCCAAACCATAGCCAAAGCCGGAATGCGGGACTGAACCGTATTTTCTCAAATCCAGATACCAATTCAGATCTTCAACTGATAAATTATGTTCTTTGATTCTTTGTAATAATTTTTGATAATCATCTTCACGCTGGGAACCGCCGATGATTTCGCCATAGCCTTCCGGCGCCAGCAAATCATTGTTTAAAACCAAATCAGGATTTTCCGGGTCTCTTTTCATGTAAAAAGCTTTAACAGCCGCCGGGTATCTTTCAACAAAAATCGGCTGGTCATATTTTTGCGTTAGATTAGTTTCATCATCAGCGCCCAAATCATTATTTTCTTTAATATCTGACCCCATGGCCTGAAGCTCCTGAATCACTTCAGCGTGGGTCTTGCGAATAAAAGGCGCTTTGATATTTTTTAAAGGTTCGGGATCACGTTCCAAAATTTCCAGATCTTTTTGATGTTTGTCTAAAACTTTTTGTAAAATAAACAAAATTAACTCTTCCTGAATTTTCATATTGTCCTGGTGCTCAACATAGGCGGCTTCAGCGTCCATCATCCAGAATTCCGTTAAGTGCCTTCGGGTCTTGGATTTCTCCGCCCGGAAAACAGGGCCAAAATCAAAACACCGGCCAAAAGACATAATAGCCGCTTCCAGATAAAGCTGGCCGGACTGGGTTAAAAAAGCTTTTTGGTCAAAATATGGGACTTCAAACAAAGTAGTCGTGCCTTCACAACAGGTTGGTGTCAGAATCGGTGAATCAATTTTAATAAAACCCTGATTATTTAAATATTCAAAAGTGGCGTTAATAATAGTATTACGAATTCTTTGAATGGCCCATTGTTTAGTTGATCTTAACCAGAGATGGCGATTATCCAGCAAAAATTCCGGACCGTGTTCTTTTTTGGCGATGGGATATTCTTCAACCGGCGCCTGGATAATTTTTAAATCTTTGACCTGCATTTCATAGCCATAAGGCGACCGCGGTTCTTGTTTAACCAAACCGGACATTTCAACCGAAGTTTCATCTACAATTTTAATAATATTCTCCCAAAGATCGTCGCCAATTTCATTTTTAACAGCCACGCCCTGAATCTGGCCAGTACCGTCCCGAAACTGAATAAAACTGATCTTGCCCGAACTCCGGAAATTAAAAACCCAGCCCTTGAGCAGGACTTCCTGATCTAAATATTGGTCAATGTCTTTCAGTAAAATGTAAGGCATATTGTAGAAATAATACAATAAAAAACCTCGTCTGACAAGACAAGGTTGATCTCATTCGCGCCGTCTTTCAATTTCCTCCAGGCCCTCGGCGAGGATTTTTATTCTTTGTCTGGCGGACTCAATCATCAGTTCAGAATCTTCCAGCAAAACCTGCTGTCTCTGAATTGATTCTTGGTAAGCGTCAGCCAGGCGTCGGTGGCCGTCCAGCAGCCACCGGGCCGCCGCCGGGGCAAAGCTTTCCAGATAGGCCTGTTCAACCTCGGCTTGAACCTCCAGATAAACCTGGTAAGCTTTTTGAGTTTCAGCCAAAGTCGCTTTCTGCTCCTGAAAAGATTCTTCAGCCTGATCCAGATGATCCCGGGCTTTGTTAAGCGCCCAGTTCATCTTTTCAAGCCGATATTCCAGAAAGTCAACCGATGAACAGCCAGCCGTCAGGCTGACCACCATCACCACAAAAATGATCAGCTTTTTCACGGCTTCCTCCTTTCAAAGGACTGGTATTTTAGGCACCACTATCTAATCACATTCTGGCATGAATGTCAATTATTAAATAATAAAAAAACCGATTCCATTACAGAACCGGCGTAGTTCTCCTAGCCCTTCCTGATTTCTTCAAGCGTCCGCTGCATCGCCTCCAAAGGATCACTCGCTGTGGTGATCGGTCGTCCCATGACAATATAGTCCGCCCCGAAGTCAATCGCCTGCTTTGGCGTCATCACCCGCTGTTGATCATCAGTCTGATTCTGATACCACTCCGGTCGAATACCCGGCGTGACTTTCTTTAGATGACGCAGTTCCGCCAACCGGGACAGTTCCTTCAGCTCCCGCGGAGAACAAACGATACCATCCATCCTGGCCAGAGCCGCCCAGCGGGCCAACTTGATAACGGCTATCGCCGGCGGACAGCCAAAAGTCAGCTCGCACTGAACAGGACTAATCGAAGTCAGGACCGTGATGGCCAGCAGTTGGAACTTACCTGAGGCCTCTTTGACCGCCGCTGACATCATGTCAATGCCGCCGCTGGCGTGAACAGTAGCAAAATCGCCCTCACACAATGTTTGGGATAAATCGCTTACGTCGTTGACGACCGTGTTAGGAATATCGTGAAGTTTAAAATCGGCCATGACCAGGCCGAAAATAGACAAGTCCTCCAACAGTCCCCGACCCTCACGGCGAAGAAGTGAGTTGACTTTGAAACCACAGCCGGTTTGACTCAACTGTTGAGCCAATGCCAGAGCCCGGTCTTTGTCCAGGCCATCCAGGGCAACGATGATTGGGTTATCAGACATTTCAGGACTCCTCTATAACAAACAACGTTCCTGACAGGAACGCTTCGTTCAGTTGTCAAAGACCATCTCTGACAGATTTTTATTAAAATATCATAGTCACTAGTCAACAGTCAACCCCGCCCTTCACGAAGGGCGGGACGAGCAGTCATTAGGGGTTCTAATGACTAGTGACTCATGACTAAATTCATAATATAAGCCCGGCTTTTCAGCTCCTTATCCAGTCTAAATTTCATAAAATTATCAATAATACTAATCAGCTCTAAATCTAAATTTTTATTAATATTTACTTTTAAATAATCTCCTAAATTATGATCAAGGCTGAAGCGAAGAATTTTAATGGCTTCTTTGGATATTAATTTTAAATTTTGAGGTTGACAATTCTGACAAACTACGCCGCCACTATAATCAAAATAATTGACACCTGAACTAATTTTATTTTTACACTCCAGACAGTTATAGAGTTCCGGCCGGTAGCCGAGCAAATCAAAAAATTTAAAATTAAACAGCTGGCTTAAAACCACGGCTTTCAATCCGGTCGGCTGATTAATTGAATTAACTGCTGACAAAAAATCTTCCAGCAGACTAAAAATATCCGGATCGGCCAGTTTCTCTTTGGTCAGCTGATCAACCAGTTCCAGGCTTGATAAAGTTGCGTTAATTAGATCCAAATTCGCCTTAATTCGTAAAAAATTTTTATCAATGACCGCTCCGCCCAGCTGGTCAACTCTCCGGCCGTTGATAATAAACAGATCAATTACCGCCAATTCTTGTAAATTTCCGGCCAGCTTGCTTTTTATTTTCTTGACGCCCCGGGAGACCGCTGAAATTTTGCCAAAATCTTTGGTATAAAAAGTAAACAGCCGGTCATAATCCCGCCAATCTTGTTTCTTCAAAATAATGCCGGAGGTTTTATAGGTCATAGATATAAACTTAGAAACTGAGGAATTTAGGCACTGAGCAACTGAGGAACTGAGCAACTAAGCAACCATAGGTTCTTTTGTTCTTTTGTTCTTTAGTTTCTCTGTTTCTCAGTTTTTGGTTGCTCAGTTTTTGCAAGATAACTTTCCAGCATTAACATCGCTTCAATCGAATCTTTCTCCGCCAGACTGCCGCCGTCAGCTTCTTTTCGCAAACTTTCAACCATCTTTGAGGTAAATCTTTCATCTTCTGTTTTAACGTCTTTATGACAGACTGCCGACAAAGCAGCCACAAACTTTTTAACTTCCATAATCTGTTTATTTTTTTCTTCTCCTTTTAAACTAACCGGCAAACCAACAACGACTTCTTTGATGTTTTCCCTAAGACAAACGTCTTTAATTTTTTCCAGAAGATATTTCCGGTTTTTATTTTCAATCACTTCAAACGGAAAAGCCATCTTTTTTTCAGGATCGCCCAGAGCCAGGCCAACTCTTTTGGATCCATAGTCAATCCCTAGAATGTTTAGCATAAATGTAACAAGGGTAAATTAAGGTTATAATCCTCATCAATCATAATCAACCTTGATATCCCTTACTTTGTTAAAATTTCATAGCCTTTAGCTGTTACGGCCACTGTTAACTCAAAATGGGCTGATAATTTTCCATCAATAGTCACCGCTGTCCAGCCATCCTCTAAAGTTTTTATTTTCCAGTGGCCGGCCGTGACCATTGGTTCAATCGCCAACACCATCCCCTCTTTCAATTCTATTCTTTCCGGCTCCCCATTATCAGGCAGATAATTGGGAATCCGGGGATCCTCGTGAACCTGATAGCCAACGCCGTGGCCAACCAACTCTCTGACAACTCCATAACCTTGTTTCTCAACATATCTCTGGACTGCATTGGAAATATCATGAATGTAGTTACCTGGCTTAACCTGCTTCAAAGCCAGCTCCAGCGATTTTTTGGTAGCTTTCATCAAATTTTTGGCTTCCGCGGAAATTCTACCAACGCCAACTGTCACCGCCATGTCCGTAAAAAATCCTTTATAATTAACGCCTAAATCAAGACCAATAATATCGCCGTCTTTCAGCGGCCGGCTGGGGATAGCCGGAGCGTGGACAATTTCTTCATTAATTGAAGTACATAAAGAACTGGGAAATGGATCCGATCCGTGCGAAACATAATTTTTAAATGACGACTGGCCTCCCTGCCCCCTAATCAGCTTTTCAGCGAATTGATCCAAATCAGATGTCAAAACACCAGGTTTGACCTGGCTGACGACTTGCTGAAGCGTGCTGGCCAAAATCCGGCCGCTCTGCCTCAAAATTTCAATCTCTTCCGGCTTTTTTATGGTAATCATAGCAACTTAACCATAACAAAAAAGACCCGGTTGGGTCAATTGTAATAAAATTAAAAATTTAATTAATTATTGAAAGGCCGTTATTACCCGCTCAAAAACCTGATCAACTGTCCCCAGACCGTCAATTTTACGCAAAATGTCCTGCTCTTCAAAATATTTCAGTAACGGTTCGGTGTCATTATGATAAATTTTTAACCGCTGTTTAACTCCGTCAGGATGATCATCATGACGCTGATGAAGCCTGGCTCCGCACTTATCACAAATCTCGTCTTGTTTAGGCGGCTTGGTGTAAATATTATAATCCGCCCCGCAGCTGTCGCAAATTCGCCGGCCGGCAATTCGACGGATTGATTCTTCTTCCGGAATATTAATCAAAAAAACATGGGTCGGTTGAGCGAATTTCTTCATAGCCTCCAGCTGAACCTGGTTGCGGGGATACCCATCTAAAACAAATCCCCGGCTGTCGGCTTTCTCCACTTCTTCTCTCATCAGCTGATTGGTGATTTCATCAGGGGCCAAAAACCCCTGATCGAGCAGATCTTTAACTTTTAAACCGATCTCCGTTTTATCTTCAATATGCCGGCGGTAAATCTGGCCGGTAGTGATCCTGACCAGATTAAACTTATCAGCCAGCAGTTTCGCCTGGGTGCCTTTGCCGGAACCCTGGGGTCCAATTAAAACTATTTTAAGTTGTCTGTCATCAGCCATATCAAAATATATTAAATAACTTTACTATAAATAAAACATAAATCACCAGATAAACCAAGCCTTCCCATTTATGAATCCGCCGGGAGATGCCTGAAAAAACATAGAGCAGGGTCGCGCCGACTAAAAACGGCAGACCAATCAGAAAAGTTGAATTATCAATCACCAGCGGTTTTATCAAAGCCGGCAGACCAACAACAACGACTATATTAAAAATATTGGAACCGACAATGTTGCCAATAGCAATCTCGTGCTTGCCCTTTAAAGCGGCTATGGAACTGACAAAAAGTTCCGGCAGGGAGGTGCCGACGGCGACCGCGCTCATGGTAATGAGCGAGGCGCTAATTCCCAGCATCGCGGCCAGGGCAATCAAAGAATCAATCGTGTATTTGGCTCCCAAATAAATAAAAGCGACGCTGACCGCGATTATCACAATACTGGAAAATCGAATTTTTTCTTTTTGAACCTCGGTCTGACCATTATCTTGCCGATGAGTGGTCACCGCATAAACAGCATAAATTAAATAAGCCGTTAAAGCCAAAATCGCCTCGCCTAAAACAACCTGCTGATCCCAGGCGATGAAAACAAACAAGGCAGTCAGGCCGGCCATCAAAGGCAGATCTAAATCAATTAAATCCCGACGGACAACCATTGTCCCGGCCAACAGAGCCATTACTCCGGTAATCAAAAAGATATTGGCGATATTGGAACCAACAGCGTTAGCCACCGTAATTTCGGTATTTCCCTGAAAAACAGCCACCAGTGAGGTCATTAATTCCGGCAAGGAAGTGCCAATGCTGACAATCGTCACCCCAATAATAAAAGAAGGCACGCCCAGAGCCATGCCTACTTTTTCAGAATGTTTCGTAAAAAAATCAGCCGCCAAAATCAAAACCGCCAAGGCGACAATAAAAATTAAAATCCAAAGTAATAAAGACATGGAAATAAGGGAATAAACGGGATAAAGGGGTTAAAGAGGACACTTAACCCGCTTATCCCCCTTATCCCGCTTAACCCACTTAACCCTTTTATCAAAGCCCCTCATAATCACGCATTGTCAGCTGGGCGTTTATCTGCTGAACTGAATCAATCACCACGGCTACCACGATCAGCAGACTGGTGCCGCCAATGACCAGGGTCTGCAGACCGGTCAGCTGCTGCATCGCCAACGGTAAAACAGCGATCAGCCCGAGGAAAATCGCCCCGGTTAAAATAATCCGGTTAACGGTATATTGCAGATAACTGGCGGTCGGCTTGCCCGGCCTGATACCCGGGACAAAGCCGCCGTTCTTTTGCAAATTTTCAGCGATCTGATCAGGATGAAAAATAACGGCCGTGTAAAAATAAGTAAAGGCAAAAACCATCAGAAAATAGGCAATACCGTAAAATAACTGATTTTGAAAAAGCATAATCACCCATTCAGCCGCCCTGACTAAAAATTCAGTTTTGGCGTTTAAAAAAAACTGGGCAATCATTGGCGGAAATAAAATTATGGAAATGGCAAAAATAATCGGGATGACTCCGCCCTGGTTAACTTTAATCGGCAGATAAGTATCAACTCCGCCGTACATTCTGGTTCCCCGGACGATTTTAGCGTAAGAAACCGGAACTTTCCTCTCCCCTTCAGTAATAATGACCACGCCGACAATCGTTACCAAAGCCACTAAAACAAAAATCACCAGAGTAAAAATCTGGGAATAATCAAATGTTACCAGGGTCTGCTGTAAAGCGGTCGGCAAGGCGGAGATGATACCGGCAAAAATCAGCAAAGAAATACCATTGCCGATTTTTCTTTCTGAAATCAGTTCACCAATCCACATTAAAAAAACAGTACCAGCGGTCATGGTTAAAACAATAAAAGTGAGCTGAACGGCCGCTAAATCAGTAATGATCTGCTGGGAAGACTGCCTTAAGAGAGTAATCAAACCAAATGACTGTAAAACCGCCAGTGGAACGCTCAAATACCGGGTCCACTGATTAATTTTTTGCTGGCCGGCTTCTTCTTTGGACAATTCTTCCAGCTTGGGAATAATCATCACCAGCAGCTGAAAAATAATTGAAGCGGTAATATACGGAGCCACGCCCAGGGCGGCTACTGAAAAATTGGACATGGCGCTGCCGGAAAAAACATTAATCAGGCCCAAAAACTGATTTTGAGAAAATAAATTTCTTAAAGCTTCCCGGTCAATGCCTGGAATGGGAATGTTAGCCGCCAGCCTGAAAATAACCAGCATCGCCAGCACGAACAAAATACTGTTGCGCAAATCTTTAATTTTCCAGATCCTGATAATTTTTTCCCACATAGGAATTATTTAATAACGCCGCCGGCCGCTTTAATTTTTTCAGCGGCTGATTTGGAAAAACCGCAGTCAACGACTGTTAATTTTTTATCCAGCTCGCCTTTACCCAAAATTTTTACGCCGTTCTGAATCTGACCAACTAATCCTTTGGCCATTAAAGCCCTGGGTGTTACCATTTCATTACCTTTAAAAATTTTATTCAAATCACCAACATTAACAACGGCCGGCTTGGGCTTATTGCTTTTAAAGCCGCGGACTTTCGGAATTTGCAGCAACCGGGGACGCAGGCCTTTCAGCTTCAAACCGCCCCGACCGCCTGCCCGGGCTCGCTGGCCTTTCAGCCCGCGGGTGGAATAGTTGCCTTTGCCGGAAGCATTCCCCCGGCCAACCCTCTTTGACCGGCGTTTACCGGCTTTCTTGTATTTTAAATCATTTAAACCTAAAGTCATAATCTTTACCGGCTAACCTGCTTTAAGCTGTCCAAAGCTTTAATGGTCGCCTTAACATTATTAATTTTATTTTTGGAACCAATAATTTTTCCTGAAATATTGTGAACGCCGGCCAAATCAAGAACAATCCGGACAACGCCGCCGGCAATAATCCCTGTTCCTTTGGGAGCTGGTTTTAATAAAATTTTAGCCGCGCCAAACTTACTGCTGATCTGATGAGGAATTGTTCCCTCGTTAACCAGCGAAAAACTAATCATTTTTTTCTTGGCCTGGCTGACAGCTTTGTTAATGGCGATGGTGACGTCCTTGCCTTTGGCCACGCCAATACCAACCCGGCCATTCTTGTCTCCTAAAGCCACGCAGGCCCGGAAGCTCATTCGCTTGCCGCCGGCCATCACCCGGGTTACCCGGGCCAAATCAATAATTTTTTGTTCAAATTCTTCTTTTTCGCGGTCATCGTCAGACCGCCGGCCCCGCCTCCGGGGCGCCCTGGCCCTCGTTTTTGACCCTGATTTAGCCTTATCTTCTTTAGTTGTCGGTTGTGTCTCTTTTTTATCCATATTATTAAAATTAAAATTCCAGGCCTCCTTCTCTGACGCCGTCAGCCAGGGCTTTAACCCGGCCATGATATTTGTATGGGCCTCTGTCAAAAACTACTTTTTTAATTCCTTTGGCCTGGGCTTTTTGGGCCAGCAGTTTGCCAACCTCCCGGGCCAGTTCAGTTTTGGCTCCTTTAGCCTGTTTCAGGTCATGCTGAAAAACAGACGCTAAAGTTTCGCCGCGACCATCATCAATCAGCTGGCCTGAAATATATTTCAGGCTTCTGAAAACTGACAAACGTGGACGCTGAGCCGTGCCAAAAACTTTGGATCGAACCCGGCCATGACGCCGCTGCCTAATCTGCTGTTTAATTTTTTGTCGGTTGCTTTTCATAATATTTTAGGCGCCTTCGGCTCCTTTCAAAGCCTTGCCAACCTTGCGTCTGATAACTTCATCAACATATTTAATACCTTTGCCTTTATAAGGTTCGGGTTTTCTTAGATTTCTGATTTGAGCGGCCACCTCTCCGACTAACTGTTTATCAAAACCTGAAACTGTCACCAAATTTTTATCAACTTCAACGCTGATGCCGTCAGGAATGGGAAATTCAACCGGATGAGAATAACCCAGATTAAAAACAACGTTTTTACCGCTAACGACCGCCTTATAGCCAACTCCGTTGATTTCCAGCTTCTTTTCATAGCCTTCAGTTACCCCGACAATCATGTTCCGGATTAAACTCCCAAACAATCCCCACAAAGCTTTCTGCTGCTTATCTTCTTTATCGTCAATGTCAATTTTCACCTGATTATCAGCCAGAGCAATCCTAACCAGAGGATGAATCTCCTGGGTCAGCTCGCCTTTAGGTCCCTTAACCTTAATTCGCGAACCTTCCAGCCTGACTTCAACCCCTTTTGGAATTTCAATTGGATTTTTGCCTATTCGTGACATAGTTTTTAGTACACTTCGAACAAAAATTCCCCGCCCTGGCCAGCCTTTTTGGCTTCTTTATTGGTCATAATTCCCCGGGGAGTAGACATAATGGCCAATCCCAGACCATTCAGAATAATCGGCAGTTCATCTTTCTTTTTATAGATTCGCCGGCCCGGTTTACTGACTCTTTTAACCCAGGTAATTGCCGGCTGGCCGTCTTTATATTTCAAAACCAGTCTGATTCTCTGAAATTTCGCCAAATTATCCTGTTTGGCCATTTTTTTGGAATCCTGGACCGGTTCAATTTTTTCCGCCTTGTTTAAATACCCCTCCCGCTCCAACAATTCAGCAATCGTCATTTTAATTTTTGAATACGGCAAAATTATATCTGTTTTTTTAACGGCAGAGGCGTTTCTGATTCTGGTCAGCATGTCGCTGATTGGATCGTTGGTTGTATACATAATTTTACCAGCTACTTTTTCTAATACCGGGAATTTCACCTTTGGAGGCCAGTTCTCTGAAACAAATCCGACAGAGCTCAAATTTCCTCATATAGGCCCGCTTCCGGCCGCAGCGCCAGCAGCGCCTGACCACCCGGCTTGAATATTTGGGGTGTTTCAGTGACTTTTTTGATTTTGCGATCTGAGCTTCAGTAGCCATAATTTTAATTAATTATTTTTTTTAAATGGAAAACCCGCCAGCCGGCACAGCTCAAAAGCGTCCTGATCATTTTTAGCGGTGGTTGAAACAGAAACTTCCAGACCATGAAGCTTTTCAATTGTTTCAGCGCCCATCTCCGGAAAAGCAATCTGTTCTTTAAAGCCAATGTTGAAATTACCATGACCGTCAAAGGATTTAGAAGATAAGCCCCGAAAGTCTCTGATCCGCGGCAGAGTAATATTAACCAGCTTATCCAAAAAATCATACATTCTTTTCTTTCGGAGAGTAACTTTCAGACCAACAATATTGCCTTCCCTGATTTTAAAATTAGAAATTGATTTTTTGGCCTTGGTCCTGATTGGTTTCTGGCCGGTCAGCATGGTCAAATTTTTTTCTGCCATCTCAATAAAACCGGCGTCCTTGGAATTTTTACCAACGCCAACATTAATCACTACCTTTTCAAACTTCGGCACTGACATCACATTTGTATAACCCAGTTCCTCCTTTAACCGGGGAACTATCTCTGTCTGATATTTTTTCTCTAAATTAATCATAGTTAATCAATAATTTCTCCGCACTTTTTACAAAGCCGCGATCGTTTTTTATTTTCTAAAATTTTTCGGCCAATCCTGGTTGGCTGATTGCATTTGGAACAGATCAGCATTACGTTCTCAACGGCCAGTGGCGCGTTAAACTGAATCTTCTCGCCGCCTTCGCCCTGACGCCGGCCGCGCATATGCTTGACCAGTAAATTAAGACCTTCGACAACAACCTTGCCTTCTTTTCTGAAAACCTGAATCACCTTCCCGGTTTTGCCCCGGTCTTTGCCTTTGATAATCTTAACTTTGTCGTTAATCTTAATCTTCATATAATTACAAAACTTCAGGCGCCAGGGAAATAATTTTACTAAAACCTTTGGCTCTTAATTCCCGGGCGACCGGTCCAAAAATTCTGGTGCCTTTCGGCTCTTTGCTTTTCTTATCAACAATCACGGCGGCGTTCTCGCTAAATCTTAAATAGGTCCCGTCCGGCCGGCGAATTTCTTTAACGGACCGGACAACCACCGCGTGCAAAACATCGCCCTTTTTGACCATACCGTGCGGAGCGGCCTCTTTGACGCTGACTGTAATAATATCACCAATCCGGCCGTAGCGCTTGCGGTAGCCGCCAAGCACCCGAATACACTGCAGTTTTTTGGCTCCAGTATTATCAGCGACTCTTAACATTGATCGTGGTTGAACCATAATAGTTAGTCATTAGTCACTAGTCATTAGCCATTAGTATAAAACCCTCGTGGCTAGTGACTAGTGACTAGTGGCTTATATTTTCTCAATAAATCGCCAGCGCTTTTCTTTGCTCAACGGCCGGCATTCTTCAAAAATAATTTTGTCGCCAACCGCCAGTTCATTCTTTTCATCATGAACTTTATATCTTTTAGACACCTGAAATCTTTTCTTGTATTTAGGATGGATTTTCACCCGGTCAATCCGAACCACGGCCGTCTTGTTCATTTTGGCGCTGACAACAATTCCCTTGAATTTCCGGCTGATTTTTTCAGTGGTAGTCATAATTATTGATTAGTCTTTCTTTGATTTAATAAAGTCAAAATTTGAGCGATTGTTTTTTTGGTTTCAGCAATATCCCGGACATCTTTATGCTGACGGGCGGCCACCTGAAATCTTAAATCCCGGACCTTTTCTCTCAAAGTCACCAGCATCTTTTGTAATTCAGCTTCTGATTTTTGATCTAATTCTTGGAATTTCATGTTACTGTTTAATAATAAACTTAGTTCTAATCGGCAGCTTATAGGCGGCCATTTCCAGAGCTTCTTTAGCCAGCGCCGGCGCTACTCCGCCAATTTCAAACAAAATCATGCCTGGCTTAACAACAGCCACATAATGATCAACCGCGCCTTTGCCGCCGCCCATCGGGACTTCTGATCCTTTTTTAGTGACCGGCTTATCGGGAAAAATTCTGATCCAGACTTTGCCGCCTTTCTGAATTTTCCGGGTAATTGTCCGCCGGGCGGCTTCAATCTGGCGGGCCGTCACCCAGGAATGCCCCAAAGATTTCAAACCAAAATTACCAAAACTGACTTCGGTCTTGCGGCTGGCCGTCCGCTTGTTCCGTCGACGGCCTTTAAAACTTTTGCGATGTTTGACTTTTCTTGGGGTTAACATAAATCTATCTTAGTTATATATTTATTTCCTCCATGTCTTTTTCAAAAACCTGACCTTTATAAATCCAGACTTTAACTCCCAAAGCTCCGTAAGTCGTAAAAGCGCTTCCCCGGGCGTAATCAATATTAGCCCGAAGAGTATGCAATGGAATCTTGCCGGAAGTTAAAGTTTCGCTCCGGGCGATTTCCGCGCCGTTCAGCCGGCCGGAAACACTGACTTTAACGCCTTCAGCGCCCTCTTTTTCCACCCGGGCGATTGTCTGCTTCAAAACCCGCCTGAATGGAAGCCTTTTTTCCAGATCAAAAATCATATTCTGCAGAACAACCTGGGCGGTTAAAGACGGTTTTTTTACTTCTTTAATATTAATATTTAAAAGAATTTTTTTGTCTTTTAAAATCTTAGTCTGAATATCTGACCGCAATTCATCAATCCCGGCTCCGGCCCGGCCAATAATTAACCCGGGCTTGACGGCGTAAATATTAATGGCCAAATTACCCCGTGAACGCTCAATCTCCACTTTGGAAACCAGGGCCGTCTTTAATTTTTTCATGATAAACTTACGGATTTTGACATCCTGCTTTAAAAGGCCGGGGAAATTTTTCTTGGAAAACCATTTGGAATCCCAGGTAAATAATCCCTTGCCGCCCATTCTGAAACTTTTTGGATTGACTTTTTGTCCCATACGCGTTAGCCTGCTTTACGTTTAAATATTTTTTTCAAAAATCCTTTTTTATCCCCTGGTTTTTTCATCTCTTTTTTATCCTGATGCTCCAGCTGACGATGTTTGCCCTGACGGCGGTCATCAAACGGCGCTGGCTGGTGATCCTCGGCCGGCTTTTCCTTAATTTCTTCAGCCGGCTGCTTTTGTTCCAGACTTACTGTTTTAGCCGGCTGGACTTTCTCAACCGGCTGCCTGGTTGAAACCATGGCTGGTTCGGCCTTTTTTGTGGCTTTTTTAACGGCCGGTTTGGTTGGCTTAATTTCACCCAGGATAATGTTTATATGAGATGATTTCTTGCGAATCGGCGTCGCCCGGCCAAAAGCCCGCGGCCGCCAGCGCATCAAAGTCGGCCCCTGATCAACAGTGATTGTTTTGACAAATAAATTATCCCGTTCCAGCTTAAAATTATTTTCAGCGTTGGCAATCGCCGAATTTAAAAGCTTTAACAAAGGCCGAGAGCTTTTCTTAGAACTGAACTCCAACTGATGACCGGCTTTAGTCACTGACAAACCACGAATCACGTCAGCCACTAACCTGACCTTTTTAGGCGACATTCTTAAAAATCGTAATTTGGCTTTAACTTCCATATAATTTATTTAGCGGCTTCCTCCTTTTGGGCCTTGGCAATTTTACCGCCATGAGAAACAAACTTCCGGGTCGGTGAAAATTCACCCAGTTTATGACCGACCATATTTTCAACGACATAAACCGGCAGATGCGTCTTGCCGTTATGCACGCCAAAAGTATAACCAACCATTTCCGGAGTGATCGTGGAATTTCTTGACCATGTTTTAATGATAGTTTTTTCGCCTCTTTTAACCTTAGACATCTTTTTCAAAAGCTTCTCATCAACATAGGGACCTTTTTTGAGTGATCTTGACATAGACTTAGTTTATTTCTTCCGCCGTTTAATAATAAGTTTATCAGAGTGTTTCTTTTGCTTTCTGGTTCTAACGCCATAAGCTTTTTTACCCCAGGGCGTTTTAGGCGATTTCAGACCAATTGGCGCGTGGCCTTCGCCGCCACCATGAGGATGATCAACCGGATTCATTGATTTACCGCCAACTGACGGCCTAAAACCCAAATGTCTTTTCCGGCCGGCTTTGCCCAGCCGGATCAGACGATGATCGCTAAAACTGACCCGGCCGATAGTGGCCATTGAATCTTTGGGAACCTTTCTGATTTCTTTGGAAGGCAAACGTAAAGTGGCGTATTTCCCCTCAACTGCCATTAACTGGGCGGCCATGCCGGCTGACCGGACTAAACCGCCGCCTTTACCGGGCCTTAATTCAATATTAAAAACCATAGTGCCGGTTGGGATATTTGTCAGTTTCAAACGATTGCCGGTTTTAATATCAATCTTTGACTCGGATGACAGCACCTGGTCATTGACAACCAAATCTTCCGGCGCCAAAATATATCTTTTTTCACCATCAAGATAACTAATCAGGGCGATCCGGGCTGACCGGTTAGGATCGTATTCAATAGCTGTCACTTTACCGGGAACATCAAATTTATCACGCTTAAAATCAACCAGCCGGTAATACCGCTTGGCGCCGCCGCCGCGATGACGAACAGTCACCCGGCCTTTGCTCCGGCCGGCTTTTCTTTTCCTAATGACCAGCAATTTTTTCTCGGGATTTTTCTTAGTCAGTTCTTCCCCTTTGTCAACGCTGGCGCCTCGCCTGCCGGGAGTTGTTGGTTGGTATTTCTTAATCATATTGCCTCAAAGACTTCAATTTTTTGGCCCTTTTTTAAATTAACCACGGCTTTCTTCCAATCCTTTCTTTTCCCGGTCCGGCGGCCAACTCTGATCTGCTTACCTTTGACTTTGGTAATATTCACTTTGACCGGGTCAACGCCGTAAACAGCTTTAATAGCCTGTTTAACCATGATTTTGTTGGCCCGCTGGCTGACTTCAAAAACATACTTGGACTGCTCGCCTAAAAAGGTTGATTTTTCAGTCATAACCGGTTTAATCAATACCCGGTAAGCCTGGCCGGTATCTTCTTTGCTGACCTTTTTAACGGTTTTTTTGTCAGGTTTTTCAGCCCGCTCCTTAACAACCTTATTGACCTCTTTCTTAGGTCCAGCCTCTTTCTTATCCGCCGCCGGCTTTTGCTGACTGCTTATCCCGCTGTCTTTGACAGCCGGGCTGGCCGCTTTATTCTTTTTAAATTTATCAAAAATTCCCATAATTATAATTTATAAGTTTTTTCAACAACCTCAACCGCTTCCACCGGCATTAATAAATATTCATGTTTCAAAACATCCATTACATTCAAGCTGTCAGCTCTGATAGTTTTAGCCTGTGACAGATTGCGGGTTGATTTGACAACCTTTTGATCGCTGTCAGACAAAGCGACCAGAACAGTTTTGTTTTTTAAAGGCAATTTATTCAAAATACCGGCCATTTGTCTGGTTTTGATTTCCGGCAGCCGCAAATCATCAATCAGAATCAGCCGTTCATTAAACGCCCGGTCGGACAAACACATCAGTAAAGCTTTCCGTTTCATTTTTTTATTGATCTTTTTGGCAAAAACTTTTTCTTTGGTTGGACCAAAAATCACTCCCCCGCCCCGCCAGATCGGTGATCTGATAGAACCATGCCGGGCCCGGCCGGTGCCTTTCTGGCGCCAGGGCTTGCGGCCGCCGCCTCTGACATCAGCCCGGCCTTTGGCGTGAGCAAATGTTTGACGACTGTTGGCCTGCTGGGCGACAACCACCTGGTGAATCAAATCCTGATTAGTCTTCACTTCAAAAAATTTCGGATTTAATTCCTTTTCTCCGGTCACCTGACCTTCTAAATTGTAAACTTTGGCCTTAATCATAAATTTATTTCTCGTCGGCTTTAGGCTCTTCGGTAGATTCAGCCGGTTGTTCTTTGTCAGCCAAAACCTCCTCAGGATCTTTAACTGCTTCCGGAACTGGTTCGACTGGCGCCTCTTCTTTAACTGATGCTGTCCCTCCTGTTTCTTTTGTCGCCATTTTAACTGGAGTTGCCTTTTCCAAAGTTTCTTTCAGTTCCATCTCGCCTTCAGCCTTAATGAACAGCAAACTATTTCGGTGTCCAGGCAAAGCGCCTTTGATATAAAGTAAATTCTTTTCCGGATCAACCTCTACTATTTCCAAATTCTTAATGGTCACGCTCTGATTGCCCATCCGGCCGCCCATTCTGACACCTTTAAAAACCCGGGCGGCGTCAGTCGCTCCAATTGAGCCCGGCATCCGGAGCTGATCTTTATGCCCATGGCTGGCCGGGCCGCCTTTAAACCCGTGGCGCTTGACGACGCCGGCAAAACCACGGCCTTTGGAAACGCCGGTGACGGTGACCTGATCGCCTTTGACAAAAACATCGGCTGTAATATACTGACCGGTCTTAAATTTTGAAACATCTTTCAGTCTGAATTCCTTCAAAAATCGCGGGTGAGCCTGGCCGGTTTTAACGATTTTTTTCAGATGGCCAGCCAGCGGCTTATTAACCTTTTTTCTGACGTCAAAACCAACCTGGACCGCTGAATAGCTGTCTTTGTCAGATTTTTTGACCTGAGTCACCAAACAGGGACCGGCTTCAATCATGGTTACCGGCACCGACCGGCCGTCCTCCTGGAAAATCTGGGTCATCTGAATTTTTTTGCCTAAAACAAATTTCATGTCATTTAAAAATAAAAACCAGAAGTTTTCCAAAAAAATAATTTTTTTAAAAAACTTCCAGCCCTATTAATTTTCAAAATTATTCAGACTGATTTAATAGGTTCTTATTTTGCCGTCTTTAATCTCCAAATAACCGTTAAGCTTATAAAGGTTTTTTCTATTAATGAAAATAGAAATCTTCTTTATCTTCCTAAGGGTTACCTACATTTTAATCTCAACGTCAACTCCGGCCGGCAGGTTGAGACTCATCAGCGAGTCAACTGTCTTGGGAGTCGGGTCGTAAATATCAATTAACCGTTTATGGACCCGCATCTCATACTGATCGCGGGAATCTTTATGAACAAAGGTTGATTTGTTAACCGTAAACTTAGTCTTTTCTGTCGGCAGCGGAATTGGTCCGGCAATAGAAGCGCCGCTTCTTTCAGCAGTTTCAATAATTGTTTTGGTTGACTGGTCAATAATTTTATGATCGTAAGCTCTGATTTTAATTCTAATTCTGGTCCGAGCTTCCTCTTCGTTATTGCCTTTATTCAGTTTTGCTTCTGTTTTGGTAGCCATCCTGGGCTAAGTTAATCCCGTCCCGTCAGTCGCCCCGCCGGTCGCGACCAGCGGGGCGAGCGTGTGACGGGACGGGATTAAAAATTTATTTACTTAATAATCTTGGTGACCACTCCGGCGCCAACAGTCCGGCCGCCTTCTCTGATAGCGAATCGCTGCTGCTCTTCCAAAGCCACCGGCACGATTAACTTGATAGTTAAATGGATAGTGTCGCCTGGCATGATCATTTCAGTGCCTTCCGGCAAAGTAATCTCACCCGTGACGTCAGTGGTTCGGATGTAAAACTGCGGTTTGTATCCCTTGAAAAACGGTTTGTGCCGGCCGCCTTCATCTTTGGACAGGACATAAACTTCAGCCTCAAATTCCGTATGGGGAGTAACGGTCCCCGGCTTGGACAAAACCTGACCTCTTTCAACGTCGTCTTTTTTAGTGCCCCGTAAAAGAATCCCGGCATTGTCGCCAGCCCGGCCTTCATCCAGCAGTTTGTTAAACATTTCAATACCAGTCACCACTGTTTTGCTGGTATCACGAATACCAACAATCTCAATTTCTTCGTTTATTTTAATAAGGCCTCTTTCAATTCTGCCGGTAACGACTGTTCCCCGGCCTTCAATTGAGAAAATATCTTCAATCGGCATCAGGAAAGGTTTATCAACATCCCGGACCGGTTCTGGAATATAGTCATCCAGGGCCTTGACCAGATCCATAATGGCTTTGCCGTAATCGCTTTCCGGATCAGGATTTTCCATGGCTTTAAAGGCTGAACCGCGAATGACCGGAATTTCGTCGCCTGGAAAATCATATTTTTTAAGCAAATCGCGAACCTCTTCCTCAACCAGGTCAACCAGTTCTTTGTCTTCAACCATGTCAATTTTATTCAGAAAAACCACAATGCTGGGAACGCCCACCTGACGGGCCAGCAAAATATGCTCCCGGGTCTGGGGCATTGGACCGTCAGCCGCGGACACCACCAAAATCGCCCCGTCCATCTGGGCGGCGCCGGTAATCATGTTTTTGACATAGTCAGCGTGCCCCGGACAGTCAACGTGAGCGTAATGCCGCTTATCTGATTCATATTCGGTGTGGTGGGTGGCAATGGTAATCCCCCGGGCTTTTTCTTCCGGCGCATTGTCAATTTCATCATAGTTTTCCACTCTTGCTTTTAACCCCTTGGCATTTAAAACTTTGGTGATGGCGGAGGTTAAAGTGGTTTTCCCATGATCAACGTGTCCAATAGTTCCAACATTGATATGAGGTTTTGCTCGTTCAAATTTTTCGGCCATATAATTTTTTTACTCCTTACTTAAATTTAATAAATTTTAATATTATAGCCATATTAATAATATTTTGCAAATATTGCAAGGTTTTTATTGGTTTAAAGCTGATCAACCGGTTCAAAATAATAAGTCTGGTCAGTTTCAGTTTCCGTATTTTCTTGGCTTTCATTAGCAAAATTTTCAGGATCTGGCTGATTTTCCTGGGATGATTTCCAAACAGCGATATCACGGTTTATTCTATGCAATAACTGGTCTTCTGTCAAGTCCCGGATGTCAGCCTGATCAAATATTAAACGCTGATATTCAGCCAGATTCATCACTACAAAAGCCTGGTCGCGGGCTGAATCCCAGACGATCAGCCGGTCTTCAGTCTTGTTTAAAATCTCCAAAGCTTTGACTAAACCGTTATCAGACATAATTTTTAGGCTTTTTTTTCGCCAACGATCTCTTGAGCGACATTGCCAGGCACAACCTCATAATGTGAAAACTCCATGGAATAGTTGGCCCGACCCTGGGTGATTGACCGCAAATTGGTGGCGTAGCCAAACATTTCCGCCAAAGGGGCCGTGCCTTCAATCACTTTAACATTAGTCCGGTCGGACATTTCTTTAACCTGACCCCGGCGGGAACTCAAATCGCCAATGACATCCCCCATAAATTCTTCGGGCGTGACCACTTCAACTTTCATAATCGGCTCCAGCAAAGCCAGGCTGGCTAACCTGGCGGCTGACTGCAGAGCCATTGAAGCGGCAATCTTAAAAGCGGCTTCCGACGAGTCAACTTCATGATAGGTCCCGTCGAGCAGAGTTACTTTTAGATCAACGACCGGATAGCCGGCTAAAATGCCTTTGGCCATGGCTTCCTTAACGCCTTTTTCAACAGCCGGAATATATTCCTGGGGAATGGTTCCGCCTTTAATGGCATTAACAAATTCAAAATCAGCGCCGCGCTCCTGCGGTTCCACTTTCAGCCAGCAATGGCCGTACTGACCGCGGCCGCCTGACTGCCGGACATATTTGCCTTCAGCTTCAGCGGTTTTTTGAATAGTTTCTTTATAGGCAACCTGGGGTTTGCCAATATTGGCCTCAACTTTAAATTCCCGCTTCATCCGGTCAACAATAATTTCCAGATGAAGCTCGCCCATGCCGGAAATAATTGTCTGCAAAGTTTCATCATCGGTTTTAACCCGGAAAGTTGGATCTTCTTCAGACAGCTTGGACAAGGCAATACCCATTTTTTCCTGATCAGCTTTGGTCCTGGGTTCAATAGCGACCGAAATCACCGGCTCGGGGAAAGTGATAGTTTCCAGCAGAACCGGATGATTTTCATCCACCAAAGTATGGCCGGTAAAAGTTTCTTTTAAACCAACCGCCGCGGCAATCTCTCCGGAGTAAACCTCCTCAACGTCTTCCCGGGAATTGGCGTGCATTCTGACAATCCGGCCGATTCTTTCTTTTTTGCCGGTAGTGGCGTTCAAAATATACGACCCGGATGAAATCTTGCCCGAATAAACCCGAAAAAAACATAGTTTGCCAACATAAGGATCAGTCGCGATTTTAAAAGCCAGTCCGGTGAACGGTTCAGAGTCATCAACTTTTCTTTCAATGACAGTTTCATGATTGTCCGGGTGAACACCCTTAATCGGCGGCACGTCCTGGGGTGACGGCAAATATTCCACGATACCGTCCAGCAAAAACTGAACCCCTTTGTTTTTCAGGGCTGAACCGCAAAAAACCGGCACCAGTTCATATTTTAAAGTGGCTTTTCTTAAAACTTTTTTCAGTTCTTCCAGAGAAATTTCCTGACCGTCCAGATATTTATTCATTGTATCTTCATCGTGCTCAACAACAGCTTCAATCAGTTTGGCCCGAAATTCAGCTGCCTTTTCTTTTAGATCATCAGGAATTTCTTTATCCTCCCACTTAACACCCAGGTCATCCAGAAAAATCCGGGCTTTTTGCTCCAGCAAATCAATAATGCCCTGAAAGGTCTCAGCTGAACCAATTGGCAGCTGGACAGCCACGGCTTTTTTGGACAGCCGCTCGTGGATTGAGTTTAAATCTTTATAAAAATCAGCGCCGGTCCGGTCCATTTTATTAATAAAACAGATCCGGGGCACCATATATTTATCAGCCTGATGCCAGACTGTTTCTGACTGAGGCTCAACGCCGGCGACGCCGTCAAAAACAACCACGCCCCCGTCCAAAACTCTTAAAGACCGCTCAACTTCAGCCGTAAAGTCAACGTGGCCAGGCGTGTCAATAATGTTGATCCGGTAGTCTTTCCAAAAACAGGTGGTGGCGGCCGATGTAATGGTAATCCCCCGCTCCCGTTCCTGTTCCATCCAGTCCATTTCAGCCTCGCCTTCGTGAACTTCGCCAATTTTATGTTTTTTGCCCGTATAAAAAAGAATCCGTTCGGTAACGGTTGTTTTGCCAGCGTCAATATGAGCGATGATTCCAATATTTCTGACGTGTTCTAAAGGATATTCCCGGGCCATAAACTAAAACTCCTTAGCGCGCAAAATGAGCAAAAGCCCGGTTTGACTCAGCCATTTTGTGGACATTTTCTTTTTTCTTAATAGCGGCGCCGGTCTGGTTAGCGGCGTCCATTAATTCTTCAGCCAGCTTCTGGGCCATTGACCGGCCTTTCCTGGCCTGGGCGGCTTCAATCAGCCAGCGGGCAGACAATAAAAACCGGCGTTCTGTTCTGACCTGGACTGGAATCTGATAATTGGCGCCGCCAATCCGGCGGCCCCTGACTTCCATGACCGGTGAAATATTTTTAAACGCTTTATCAAACAGCTCAACCGGATTAATTTTGGTTTTATCTTTAATAATATCAAAAGCTCCGTAAACCACGCCGCGGGCGACTGATTTTTTGCCGCCAACCATAAGATAGTTAATGAATTTTTCAACATTAACATTACTGTAGCGGATGTCAGGTTGAATTTTTCGTTTTGGAGCTTTTTTTCCGCGCATAGAATTTTAGTGGCTAGTGTCTTATTTTGGTTTTTTGGCTCCGTAAAGCGACCGGCTTTGTTTTCGACCGTCAACGCCCTGGGTGTCATAAACGCCCCGGACAATATGATACCGGACGCCAGGCAGATCTTTGACCCGGCCGCCGCGAATTAAAACAATTGAATGTTCCTGCAGATTATGACCAATACCAGGGATATAGGCGGTCACTTCCATGCCATTGGACAATCTGACTCTGGCAATTTTTCGGAGAGCGGAGTTCGGTTTTTTAGGAGTAACTGTCGTCACTTTCAAACAAACGCCGCGCTTAAAAGCGCTCCCTTTGGTCAGTTTATTTTTCTTTCTTTTTAAACTATTCAAAACATACTGCAAAGACGGAGTTTTTGACTTTTTCCTGGTTTGCTTGCGCGGTTTCTTGATAAGTTGATTAATGGTAGGCATAGATTGTAAATTAACATAAAGGGTAATTTCAGTCAAGAATATTAAATCTATTTGTCAACAGGAAGTTAAAATGTCATAGTTTCAAGTATTTTAAAATGTCATACCAGGTTCTTTTTGCTTCACTGTTGTCTTGAGGCAACCTCTTTGTTTCCATGGGTGGTTGGCGGCAGGCTTATG
>Ga0326597_10000691_pt1 | contig 58410 bp, 51 predicted proteins | sample RVTome_12_FD_203789 | JGI IMG/M metagenome (GOLD analysis project Ga0326597, IMG submission 203789) | Soil microbial communities from uranium-contaminated site in the Upper Colorado River Basin, Wyoming, United States - RVT100D185 | ecosystem: Environmental > Terrestrial > Soil > Contaminated >...
CTCTGCGACCGGAGTCGTCAGTGCGAATGCAACCGCGATCGTCGAACGACTGCCGATGTTCGCACGGCCGACTCCCTCCGGTCGCTGGCCGTGGCACCCGTGGGATTTCAAACTGCGTCACTACCTGCTTTCGCATGAGCGCACCCCTACAGTTGGCTGCGCCACGAACACACCATGCCGACTGCACGATCGATTCAGCCGCCACGGGACTTCTCGCTTCTTCGCGAGGGGACTGTGGAGCCAGCAGGCGCGCTGCGCACCGCGGGCGAACTGCCTCTTTCGAGGAATGAGCAGATCGAAGGTGCGTACGTTCACGTCCCCTTCTGCTTCCACAAGTGTCATTACTGCGACTTCTATAGTCTGGTGGAAACGCGCGGCCGCGAGCCGGCCTTCGTCGAGCGCCTCCTGAAGGAGATGAAGGCGTTCCACCAGCAGTTTGATGCGGAGGTGGAGACGATTTTCATCGGCGGCGGAACGCCAACATTGCTGGCCGTGGAGCTGTGGTTGAAGCTGCTCGATGGAATTCACACGTTCGTGCCGTTGCGAGGGGGCGGCGAGTTCACGGTCGAGGCGAACCCGGAGACGGTCACGCGCGAGCTGGCGGATGTGCTGGTCGAGGGAGGGGTGAACCGGATCAGCATCGGCGCGCAATCGTTCAATCCAGCGCACCTCAAGACTCTGGAAAGGTGGCATGACCCCGCAAATGTCGGTCGCTCCGTAGAAGTGCTGCGCGGAGCGGGTGTCGAGAACATCAATCTCGACCTTATTTTCGGGATACCGGGGCAGACGCTGGCGGAGTGGGAGTCCGACCTCGAAGCAGCGCTCTTGTTGCAGCCGGAGCATGTAAGCGCCTACTCGCTGATGTACGAGCCGAACACGCCGCTGACTCAAAAGTTGAAATCAGGCGCGATACAAAGGATCGATGAGGACCTCGAAGCCGCCATGTTCGAGCGGTCGATCGATGTGCTGTGCGATCGAGGTTTCGAGCACTATGAGATCAGCAACTGGGCACGGAAGGGCGGTCGTTGCCGCCACAATCTCATCTACTGGGAGAATCGCAACTGGTGGGCGTTCGGTCCCAGCGCTTCCGGCCACGTCGATGGAGTGCGCTGGAAGAATGTCCCGCGCCTGGGAGATTATCTTGAATCGGATGTGTGGCCGCCGGTGACGGATGTCGAACGACTCGACGAGGATGCCCGCGTCGGCGAGGAGTTGATGCTGCGGCTGCGGCTTGTCGAGGGGATCCCAACCGGCGAGCTCGAAAGAATGCTCGCGCGGGGGCGCGGTGAGCGCCGCGAGATCATCAAAGACCACATCAATTCAGGATTGCTCGAGTTGTCAGGGAGGAGACTGCGATTGACTCGTCGCGGACTGCTCCTCGCCGATTCGGTGATGTCCTCGCTCTTGTGAGCGAATGCGCCCGCCGCATTCCGGGCAACGAGCCCCTGCGCTTCCGCGGAGGTCATAGCCGCAGCGCGTGCAACAGCCGCGGCAGCGCCTGACGTGCGCGCGGATCATGCCGACGACGACCATGAAGGCCAGCCATCCAGCGCTGAAGACCAGCGTATTGACGATGAGGCCCTTCCAGACCGGCCCGAGAGGCACGACGATGGCAGTGAACGGCTGCACAGTGCTACCGTGCTCGATGACGTAACCGTTGCGCCATACCCTGGCTGTCGGCGAGAAGTTCATGATGTCGAAGATGTTCTCGGCGTGGAGGCAGATCAGCGGCCAGCCGGCCCCCACCGCCTCCATTTCCGACATATATGATCGCGTGTCACCTTCAGGGAAAGGAAGCCAGTGGGGGGCTTTGAGCCGCATGGGTGCGGCGAGAGGCAACGAATACCTGAGCTGCCGCGTGATGTGCCAGCGCTGGATGCCCCGACCCGATACGGTCGAAGCGTCCCAAAGGGGCCCGCGCTCGCGGGCGACGATTCCGCGCAAAGGCGGTCCAATAGGCGACCACCGAGCCGCGGCCAGGGCGATGCCGATGCACGTGGCGGCGCCGAGGGCCGCGCTCAGTAGTATCAGCACAATGACCGATAGTGAGCTGCGCATCCGGTGCGGGTCCTGAAAGATTGGACTTGAATGTCTCGTTGACCCAACGCGCTATATTACAGACATGGATCGCTCGCACTTCGAGGTAGTCGCGGATGTGGATCAGCGGCACTGGTGGTTTCTCGGCCGGCGGCGCATCCTGCGCGATGTGATCGCCGCGCTTCTGCCGCCGAATCCGAATACGACTATCGTCGATATCGGCTGCGGACCAGGTGCGAACATCGCCGCCTTGGCCGATGATTACCGATGCATCGGCATCGACACCTCGGCCGACGCCATCGAGTTTGCCCGCCAGCGGTTTCCCAAGGTGGCGTTTTTCACCGGCATCGCGCCACGTGATCTATGGGAGGAGACGGCGCGGGCCGACGCCTTGCTGCTGATGGATGTGTTGGAGCACGTGCCCGACGACGGCGCGGTGCTGGAGCCGCTGGTCCGCGCCACCCATCCCGGCGCGCTCATCCTGATCACGGTCCCGGCCGACATGAAGCTCTGGAGCAGCCACGATGTCGGATTGTCGCACTACCGCCGATACGACCCCGGCATGTTGCAGAAGGCCTGGGCCGGGCTGCCGGTGGAATTGGTCGCCATGACGCACTTCTGCTCGCGCTTGTATCCATTGGCTCGTCTGCAACGCGGGTTGGGGATGGTCCGCGAAAAACTCTCCTCCAAGCGACGTTGGGACATGAAGGTGCCCGCCAGGCCGATGAATCGTCTGCTGGAACGAACTTTCGCTGGCGAGTCGTCAGTAGTGGTGGAGACCGTTCGCAGGTGTCGGAACCAGGGTTATCAGCGTGGAGTCAGCTTGATGGCGGTGTTGAAACGGACGGCTGAGACGACCGGGGGGCGGGGGGTCGACGACGGGGGAGCGGCAACCTGAATGGATCGAACCATCGTCGTCATTCCATGTTTCGATGAAGCGAAGCGACTGCCGGTGCAGACGTTCTGCGAATTCGCCGCGCACCTGCCGGGCGTGCAGTTCCTGTTCGTCAACGATGGCAGCAAAGACGACACGCTGGCGATCCTCCATCGGCTGCGCGATGAGAATCCCACCGCCTTCGATGTCTTGAACTTGGAGAAGAACAGCGGCAAGGCCGAAGCGGTCCGCCAGGGAATGAACGAGGCGATCAAGCGCGGTGGCGATCATGTCGCGTTCTGGGACGCCGACCTTTCGACCGCCCTCGGTGAGATCGAGTCGTTCCGCAACATCCTGCGCGAGCGGCGGGAGATCGAAATGGTCTTCGCAGCGAGGGTAAACCTGCTCGGCCGCCAGATTCAGCGCAAGCTGATGCGGCACTACATCGGCCGCCTCTTTGCCACCCTGATGGCGTTCGCGCTCAAGTTGCCCATCTACGACACGCAATGCGGTGCGAAGATGTTCCGCGTCACCGACGACTTCAAGCGCGTCCTCGAGCAGCCGTTCATCTCGCGCTGGATCTTCGATGTCGAGATTATCGCGCGGTTCCTCGTGCTGCGCAAGAACTCCGGGCGCCCGGCGGTGCGCGACATCATCGTGGAGAACCCGCTGCAACGCTGGATCGACGTGGACGGCTCGAAGCTGCGAGGCCGCGACTTCATCCGCGTCATGCGCGACTTCATCCGCATCTACAGCCGCTACCTACGCCAGATCGACGGGCGGTTGTAAACCGATGCTGCTTGTCGTCCGCATGTTCCGCCGCCTGATCCGGCTGCTGATGACGCAGCGGCCGCGCCTCAGCGCGCCCGAATCGCTTGTCCGAGCCCTACTGCTGGTGCCAGTCTTCGGCACGCTGCTGGTTCTGCTGCGCCTCCGAGCAATGATCTTGGGCCCGTTGCGCCTCGAGGCCGTCACCCGTGACGGCCTTCGCTTTCGCTGCGCGCTGCCGGACCTGATCCAGATGTACCTGGCGCTGTTCGGCGTCTGGGAGCCGGACCTGACGTCGTTCATTGAATCGCGACTGCGGGAAGGCGATGGTTTCATCGACGTCGGGGCCAATGTTGGATGGTTCTCCATCATCGCGGCGAAACGCGTGGGAGAGACAGGTCAGGTGGTGGCGCTCGAGCCCTCCGGTGCAATCCATAGCGCGCTGATCTCCAACGCAAAGAGCAACGGTGTCGAAGGCCGCATTCGCGCTGTGCGTGCCGCGGCTTCGGATGAACAAGGCATGTTCATGCTGCATGTGGGTCCGGCATGGAATGTAGGGCTGTCGAGTGTAGTGGCGCGGAAGGGATTGCGCGCGGAGGCGGCGGTGGCGGGGGCGCCTCTGGGCGAGCTGCTCGATGCTGACGAGATTTCCCGCGCCCGGATCATCAAGATCGATGTGGAAGGCGGCGAAGACCGCGTCCTGCGAGGAATGATCGGTCTCCTGCCGCGATTGCGTGTCGATGCGGAGATTGTTGTCGAACTCTCGCCGCGCTGGTGGCCCGATGTTCGGCAGACGCCGGCCGAGGTCCTCCGCCGATTCACGGAGGCGGGATTTCATGTGTACGAAGTCGCAAACAACTACTGGCCGTGGCGATATCTCTGGCCGAACCGGGTCAGCCGGCCCCGACGATTCCGCGGACGCCTTGACCAGCGTGTCCGGCGTTTGGACCTGGTTCTCTCCAGGATCGATGCTGATGCGCTGTAGGATCATGCTGCGTACCGAAGCAGAGATGGAAGAATTCGCGCGGACCTGATGAACATCGAACCGGTCACATCTGAAGGTGGGGAGCGGTCGCCGTCCGCGACGCTTGCGGGGTTCATCGTGGGCATGTCGCGCGCGGGCACGCAATGGATGTGCAAATGCCTGAACGAGCATCCGGATGTCGCAGCGTTCGGGGAGTCGAAATTCTTCGGCCGGCATTATGTGGAGCCGGCGGAGGATGGCCTGTATCATGAGGCTCAGCTTGGCGCGATGCGCCGGCGATTGCTCGAGCATGGATCGTTCATTCATTCGACGACGGGCACAGGCCCCGGAACACTGAAGCGGCTGAGCATGGCTGGGGTTGAAGGGCTGGTGGCTCAAACGTTTCCGGTGGACGGCGAGCCGTTGCTGCCGGGCGAGGCCTTTCGCCGCCTGGCGCAGGCGGTTGCGAAAGTCGAAGGCAAGCCGCTCGCCATCGAAAAGACGCCGCACCACCTGAACTGGACTGATCGCATGCTGGCCGCGGTGCCGGAGGCGCGATTCATCGTCATGGTGCGCGAACCCTATTCGTTCATGCTGTCGTGGCGGCATCAGGGTGACCGGTTCGAGGAGCGGATTCGCCGGGCCTTTGCGCGCCGGTATCACCCGGCTGCGATCGCCATGATCTGGAAGACGTCGATGCGCGCGGCGACGGGCGCGGTGGCCCGGCGGCCGGATCGGATGCTGCTCGTGCGCTTCGAGGACCTTCGCGCCGACCCGCACGCCACACTGGAACGCGTGCAGCGATTCCTCGGCCTGCGTGTTGTCAATCTTGCGGAGGCCGTTCCGCCTGACAACACGAGCTTTCCGGGGGGAAGGCGGCCGGACTTGCACGCGGAGGATATCTTCTGGATGAACCGGATCGCGGGAAGCGCGATCCGCGCCCACGGATACTCGCTGCGCCGGACTCCCTTCGGCCCGCTTCGCATCGCATGGTCGAGCATTCGATTACCGTGGTGGGCAGTGCGCAACTATCTGTCCCTGCGGTCGAGAGTGGCGGGCTCGACGTTCGGCTATCTCCTCCGCTGGCTGCGACCCGGACTGGCGCGCGACACAACGAACCCGGAGATCGAGGCATGAACGGCGACACTTCACTCCAGTTGCAGGCGCCACGGTCTCCGTGGTGGTTGATCGCGTCGTTCGCAATGGTTGCGTTCGCGGCGCTCGCGATTCATGTGGGGAGTGGTGTGGGCTCGGTTGCCAACGTGCGTGATGAGGATCTGATGAAGGTGCCGATCGACGCCATCCTCGACCAGGGCTGGTCTGTGCGCACCGCGATCGACTATCAGGAGGTGAAGGGGCCGATCTTCTTCTGGATGTACGCCGGTCCCGGCGAGCTGACGGGCAATTCCATCAACGCCATGCGGTTCATCTCGATGGCGTACTTCGTCCTGGGCGCTATTGCGCTTCTTCTCATTGCGCGGCGATGCGGGATCGAGGGGGCCCGGCTCGGGATCGTCGCGCTTCTCTACATCTTGTCGCCTTACAATGCGTTCGTCTCGCAGTTGCTGATGAGCGAGCCGTCATTCAACTGCCTGGCGCTGTGGGGTTTCTATGCGTTTATTCGGGGGTTCCATGATTCGCGGGTGGGCGCGGTGCGCTGGTCGGGGCCGCTGTGGTTCGGCGTCCTGCTGCTCCTGATGCTGCACCATCGGCCGCACGCGGCGGCCTTGGCAGGCGCAGTGGCGCTGACCGCGATGGCCCGCGATGGTGTGCGGGCTTGGCCGTGGATCGCGGCGTGCGTGGCAGCCGGGCTGCTGCGCCTGCCGCTCTATTTCCGCTGGGGAGGGCTTGTGACATCGCACTACCAGGATGTCTTCGGCCTGGGGGTGCGCCTCGACAGTCTTGCATATCTTCTGGCGTGTGTGTTGCCGTGGACAGGCGCGTGGATTCTGGCGCCCTTTCTCTGTGTTCGAGCCGATCGGTTGAGAGCGTGGTCGTGGATCATCGCGGCAGCGGCAGCCGGCGTGCTGCTCGGCTGGTTCGCCTGCCCCGACCTCGAGGCCAAGGTGCGCTACGTGCTGCCGGCGACAGGAGAGGCACGGGCGGCGGCTGAGTACGCGGGTGCGCTGACAACAGCGCTTGTGAAGACTACGCAGGCGGGCATCCTTCGCGATATGGCTCTTGCGGCCCTTGCGGGGTTGGGCGCTGCGTCACTCGCGGGTCTCGCGCTGATGACCTTCCGCTCGAGATCGGAAATGCAGCCAGGTGAGCATCCGGCGCTGGCCACTGTGAAGCGGCTTTCATTCTGGACTCTGGCGTGTGGAATGCCGCTCTACATCATCACTGAGGGGCCGGTGTATGACCGGTATCTGATGGTGTGGGCGATGCTTCTGCCTATTGCGTGGTTGATGTCGCTGCCGCGCATCCTGCTTGTGCTGCAAGCGACAGTGCATGCAGGCATGCTGGCATGGCTGGTTCAGCAGTGGCTGATGCAGACGGGCCCACGAGGATAGGAGAATCCAACTCCAGCGCTGGCGCGGGTCATTCCTCGATGATGATCTTGCTCTTGGGCTGTTCCTTGGGCTCGACGGCGGCGGCGGGTGCGTTGCCTGCCTCGTCGGGCGCTGCCGTGTCGTCATCTCCATCCTCGAATTCGTCGGCATGAGCGCCCCCGCCGTGTGCCTCGACAAGCTGCATGACCTGAACGAACCTGGCTCGCAGTTCGGTGAGCAGGTGCTTGAGGTGGTCAGCTTCCTCCTGGGAGAGATTGTTCTTCGACTTGTCCTCGAGGACGACGAGCAGATCGATGCTGAACTTGGCGCCGGCGGGATCGACGATGACGCGGCCGGTCTTGGGGTCGGCCATGGCGCCGAGAGACATGATCGCCTGCGAGGCGAGCATGTCGATGAGGGTGGAAAACGTGGCTTTGGGGAGCCCGGGATCGGCGCGGCGGGATTCGCGCGACCGCTCCTGCTCGCTGAGGCGCGCCTTTTCCGCCTGGGCGGAGGCCTTCCAGTCGGCATCGATCTGAAGCTTGGGACCCTGTTTGCCTTCTTCTGCCATGATCAGCGCGCCTTTTCGTTCGCGGAGTGGGTGAGTATAGGCGCAAACGTCGATAAGATGCAGCGAGCAATTGTTCGCTGGAGACATTCGACATGCAGCAGACACCATTTGTGAGATTCGTTCCTTTCAGCGGTGCGATCGTGTTGACCATGTCGGCCGTCGGAGCGTGCGAGAGCTCGGGACGGTCCGCAGCGCCAAGGCGGACGCTGACGCTCGACTCGTTCACCGCGAGCCCGGGCGCGGTGAACGGCGGAGTATCGAACGAAGTTCCCAATCAGGAGCCGCAGGAGGCGCCGGCGCCGGGCGAAGCAGAGCCGCCCGTCGAGATTGTCACGAATGCGCCGCCACCACCTGTTCCGGCGCGCCCGCTCGTGCCCGGCGGCGAGGTGGTGCTCGACAGTCTGGTGGGCCAGATCAACGGCCGGCCGATCTTCGCGGATGCCTTCTTCGCGCCGATCGACGCGAAGCTGCGGCTGGCGGCGGAGCAGAATTCGCGCCTCCGGTTTCTGCAGATGCTCGAAATCGAGATCGCGCAGCACCTTCGCGACATCCTCGAGAGCGAACTGATCCTCGCGCAGGCGCAATCGCAACTGACCGAGCAGCAGCAGATGGGGCTCTTTGCATTCCTCGAGCAGCAGCAATCGCAGTTCGTGCTCGAAAGCGGCGGCGGCTCGAAGGAGGAAGCGGGCAGGCGGCTGCTGGAAGAGCGCGGCATCACCATGGAGGACTTCATGGAGCAGGAGCGGCAGCGGGCCCTGATCCAGCTCATTCTCCAGCAGGAGATCGCGCCCCGCATCGTGATCTCGTGGAAGGACATCGAGCGGGAATACGCCGAGCGACGCGCGAAATACAACCCGCCGGCCCAGGCGCGCATTGTGCAGATCTGGATCGACATGACCGAGCATCCCGATCTCATCGAGCAAGTGAAGGAGCGTCTGGGCGCGGGCGATCCATTCATGACGGTGTGGGCGGAACTCGATCCCGGCTTCCGCATGGAGCACACGCCGATGGTGCCGACGGGATCGCTCGCGGATGTGGATCTGATCGGCCTTTACAAAGAGCACCTGGCGGGGCTTTCCGCTGGTGAAACAACAGATCCCTTCGAGCACGTGCTCACATCGGGAAGCCGGCGGATGGTGTGGCTGCACGTCGCCGAAATCAACCAGCCAGTCGGCCGCAGCATTTATGATCAGGATGTGCAACTGGAGTTGCGGAAGAGTATTTTCGATCGTCGCTTTGGGGAGGAGCGGATGCGCTACATGGAGGAGCAGCTCGGCAAGGAGGTGATGAAGGACATCGGCGACATGGCGATTCGACTCGCGCGGGTCGGGGAACTGCGTTACCTGCCATGATGGCGTGGCTGCGCGGGCTGTTGTCGCGGGATGATGAATCGCTGGGCGCGCGGGGCGAGCGGGCCGCGGAGCATTGGCTGCGGCGACAGGGCTACCGCATCGTCGAGCGCAACCTGCACGTGGGCAGGGATGAGGTCGATATCGCCGCCATGGCGCCCGACGGCCGGACGCTTGTGATCGTCGAGGTGAAGACGCGCATGGCCGACGAGATTCTGCCGGAGGAGCAGGTGGGCCCGGCGAAGCAGCGGCGCCTGGTTCGGCTGGCGGCGAAACTCTCCCAGCAGGAACGGTTCCGGGGGTGTGGCGTGCGCTTTGATGTGATTGCGGTTGTGTGGGCGGAGGGGGCGCGGAAGCCGATCATCCGGCACCACGAGGGAGCGTTTCTGTCGAGCTTGTGATGGCGAATGCGGCCGAGGTTATTCCTTCACCACGATCTTGATCTGATCGAATCAGCCGACCGCTTGCAGATCACCTGTCCTATCGTTACAGCGTGGGACGACTGATGCTCTTGACGTTGTCAACTCCAAAAGGGTGGCTGTCCCTATTCTTCCAGGATACCAGAAGTCGGCAAGAAGAGTTCATGATGAAAGTTTGCCCGCTTTTAGCTGTTGGAGTGTGCATGTGTGTCCCCGGTGTCGGCGGGATCGCCGATGTTGACGAGGTCCAAAAGCAGACCGGTGGCAATCAGGCTGGCGCAGCGGTGGCATGGAATGGGGAGCGGGCGGTCATCGGAAGCCCGGGCGGTACATTCATCGCAGCATACCGTTTCGAAGCAGGGCGGCTGAAGCGCACTTCCGAATTCGGTACTGCAAACGACAGCAGTTCCTCGCGCTTCGGCGAATCCCTCGCCTTAGACGGCGATACACTCGTTGTCGGTGCCCCCTTGGATGATCACTCCAACCTGACCGATGCCGGCAGCGTGTTTGTCTTTCAGCGCGACCAGCAGACCGGCCAGTGGGTCGAGACGCAAAAACTCATCGCGCCCAGTCCGGAGAACGGCGATGAGTTCGGCAGCGCGCTTGCGATCGACGGCGACTGGATTCTCGTCGGGGCCGACCGCGACAACGACAACGGCATGAACAACTCCGGCTCAATCTACTTCTTCATCCGACAGGACGGAACGTGGGTCTTCGGCCAGCAGCGCTTCGCATCGGATCAGGAAGCCGGCGCGCTCTTCGGCTTCTCCGTGGCCCTCGAAGGCGACTGGGCCGTGATCGGCGCGCCGGGAATGACCAAGTCGGACCGCGGCAAGGCGTACTTCTTCAGAAACAACAGCGGTTCGTGGACGGAGGTGCAGGGATTCGCCGGCACGGTGAATGATGGGTGGCTGGGCAGGTCGGTCGCGATCAATGGCGAATGGGCGTTTGGCGGCGCTCCCTTCGCGGATGCCGGCGGCTTCGACGAGGTGGGCGCGGTGAAGGTGTATCGGCGATTGATCGACACGTGGTCGGTCGTCGATGAACTCGGGCCGCTGGTGCAGGATGAATACGAGAACATAGGCATGACCCTGGCGCTGCAGGGCGATCGCCTTCTCGCCGGCGCGAGCAACAGCATCGATAAGACGGGCGGATGGCTCGGCGCGGTGCATGAGTTCGCCCTGAGCAGTGGTGTGTGGAACGCGGTTGAGGTGATCGTTCCCCTCGATCGTCCCTTGAGTTTCGGCGATGGATTTGGCCGCGGGCTCTCGATCGATGGTGACGAAGCCCTCATCGGCGCCACGTTTGATGATGAAGCGGGCACCAATGCCGGCGCGGCCTACTTCTTCGACCTCACCGGCCAGTCCGGCACGCGCGCGATCCTGACCGATGTCGCTGTCCACTTCGGCACGGAGCTTTTTGGCGGCCTCTTCACTCTGAAGACGTCGGAGGACACCCGTTTCCGCGTGCGCTCGCGCTTCGGCTTCACCGCCAGCGAGCCGAATCTCGCCGAAATTAGAATCGGCGCGACGAATTATGTCGAGAATCCCACCACGCTCGACATTCTCATCGAAGCGCGCATAAACCAGTCCGGCGGGACCATGAAAGTCCGCCTCAAGAACTGGAACACAAACAATTTCAATCAGGTGCACCAATATTCCATCGGGAGCACGGAAACAGTCGAGCCGGTTTTGAATATTCCATCCGCCAATTACATCCGCGCCGGCGATAATCGAATCGATCTTTCGCTGCGCTCCAGCGCGCTGGCGACATTCTCCATCCAGGGCTTCGAAGCCCAGCACGATTTCGTGAACGTGCTGGTTCACGATTAGAGCAGTTTCAGTTGAGACATAGCGTCTCTGGATTCCCCTCTCTCCCAAGGAGGAGTGAGGAGTGGATGGAGCGTTTGGTCTTCTTGTGAGTCGCACCCACCCCCTGACCCCCTCCCTCAGAGGGAGGGGGATTAATGGCCACGGAAGGTCGGGCGACCCTGGCGGCGCTTTCTGGTTGGCCTACGTTCCCGCGGTTTCGACTGTCTGCTCGGAGCGGGCCCGGGAGGGGGCGGTGGCCTGAGCCACGTGCAGGTGGTGGCTGAGGAAATCGGCGGTGGCGCTCACCATCAACTCGCGGCAGATGGGATCGTCGAACAGGCGCGTGCAATCGGGGATCCGCAGCAGCTCGTGGACGGGTGAGAGCAGGCGATCGAGCTCGATGGCATCGGCGGCGAGGGCGCTGTCGCGCTCGCCGTGCACGATCAGGGTGGGAGCGGCGATGTTGGGGGCGTACCACAACGCGCCATCGATGATCGGGCCGCGCACCGCGACCGCGGCGACGCGATCCTCCTTGGCGGCGAAGCGCAGGGCGGCCTGGGCGCCCAGTCCCGCGGCGCAGAGGCCGATGGCGCTGGGATCGATGCGATCATCGCAGCGCAGGTTTTCGAAGACGACACGGAGGTCGTCCAGCATCGACTCTGTGGTGCAGCCATCGGGCGCGGGCTCGGACTTACCGTGGCCGTTGAAATCGATGCGCACGCCCATCACGCCGCGCTTGGCGAGTCGGAAGGAAATCGGCAGCGCGCGGGTACTTCGGCACTGGCTTTCGCGCCCGTGCGCGAAGATGACGGCGGGCCAGGGACCGGGCAGAGGCGGGATCTCCGCTTCGGCATAAATCGAGCGCTCGCCGTTGACAAGGAAGCCCATGGCGATGCTGTGCACTTTGAGAGGTTCGACGCCGCGCCCGGCGAGGTGACGGCGCAACATGTCGAGGGCCAGGCCGTCGTCGATGTCGGGAAAGTTGCGAAACGCCTTGTGGATTCCCTTGAGGTTGGCGGGGTGATGGGGGATCACGACCATGTCGGCCGTCTCGTGCAGCGACCAGGTGGCCTTTTCGTATCCGACGGGAGCGACGGCGACGACCTTGCGGGCCCCGCGCTTGCGGCAGGAGCTGACAGCGCCGAGCATGGCGGCGCCGTCGGCCACGCCATCGGCGACGATGATCACGGTCTTGCCGCGGATTTCGAGCTCGGGCACGAGGGCGCGAAAGCGGGCGCGGCGGCGCTGGAGATTCTCGAACGCAACCCGGGCCGGCGCGATCATTTTTTCGATGGTGACGTGATGCCAGCGGGCGACAGTATCGATGAGCGAAATGCGGCCGAATTCATCCACGGCGCCGACGATGTGCTCCGGGGTGCGCGGGGCCGCCAGCTCGGCGAGGAGCAGGACATCCATAGGGGCGTGCAATTGGTCGCAGATGATCTCGGCCACGACCACGCCGCCGTTGGGAATGGCCACCACGACGAGGTCTTCGCCTGCGAGGAACGAGAGGGCATCCGCGAGCTCGCGCGCCGCCTCAAGACGATCGGCGAACATCTTCATATGGCACCTCCTCGCGCGCCATCGTGTGCCCGCATCCATGCCGACAACCCCCACGACCGCGCCGATTTCAGATGATCGATTCTCTCACATCTGGACGCATAACGCGACCAGAACCCCCCAGATTTCCACTATTTTTTAGGTAAAGGACGTCGAGATGTTTCAGTGAATCTCAACTCAATGTCGGCTGAACCGGCTTCATGACTGCACCGCGAGGGCAGGCTGGCGCCGCCTGGGGGCAAGCAGGGGCCGCAGATAGCGGCCGGTATGGCTGGCCTTGACAGCCGTGATGGCCTCGGGCGTTCCGGCTGCGACGACAGTGCCGCCGCGATCGCCCCCCTCGGGTCCGAGGTCGATGATCCAGTCGGCGTTCTTGACCACATCCAGATTGTGCTCGATGACGACCAGCGTGTGGCCGGCCTCTGCGAGGCGATTGAAGACCGTCAGAAGCCGATCGATGTCGGCAAAGTGCAGGCCGGTGGTGGGTTCGTCGAGGATGTACAGGGTGTGCCCGGCGGGGGCGGCCCCAAGCTCGCTGGCCAGCTTGATGCGCTGGGCCTCGCCGCCGGAGAGTGTGGTGGATGGCTGGCCGAGCTCGACATAGTCGAGCCCGACATCGTGCAGCGATTGCAGCATGCGCAAAATTCGCGGGTGAGATTCGAAGAAATTCACGGCATCCTCGACGGTCAGCCGCAGGACATCGGCGATGGTTTTGTCACGGTAATGGACTTCGAGGGTCTCGCGGTTGTAGCGCGCGCCCTTGCACACCTCGCAGGTGACGAAGACGTCGGGCAGGAAGTGCATTTCGATCTTCTTGACGCCCTGGCCCTGGCAGGCCTCGCAGCGGCCGCCCTTGACGTTGAATGAAAACCGGCCCGGCTCGTAGCCGCGGATGCGTGCCTCCTTGGTGCGTGCGAAGAGTCGGCGGATGTCGTCGAAGACGCCTGTATAAGTGGCGGGATTGCTGCGCGGGGTGCGGCCGATGGGCGACTGATCGACTTCGATCACGCGGTCCACCTGCTTGAGTCCATTGATGCGCGTATGCGCGCCGGGCTTTTCGCGCGAGCCATAGACCGCCGCCCGGGCCGCCTTCAGCAGGATCTCATTCACAAGTGTGGATTTGCCCGAGCCGGACACGCCGGTGATACAGATCATCCCTCCCAGGGGGATGCTGACATCGATCGACTTGAGGTTGTTCTCACGCGCGCCCTTGATGACGATCACGCTGCGTTCGCTGACGGTGTGGCGCGACGCAGGCAATCGAATCGTCCGCTGGCCGGAAAGAAACTGGCCGGTCAGCGACTGCCGTGCCGAGCAGATGTCGCTCACCGTGCCCTGGGCCACGATACCGCCGCCGTGATGCCCGGGTCCGGGACCGACATCGACGATGTGATCGGCGGCACGAATCATCTCTTCATCGTGTTCGACGACAAGCACCGAGTTGCCGATGTCGGTCAGGTGTCGGAGCGTGGAGATGAGGCGGTCGTTGTCGCGATGGTGCAGGCCGATGGTCGGCTCGTCGAGCACGTAACACACGCCCACGAGACCTGAACCGACCTGGGTGGCAAGGCGAATGCGCTGGGCCTCGCCGCCGGAGAGCGTGCCCGCGGTGCGGTCGAGCGACAGGTAGTTCAATCCGACGCTGGCGAGGAAGCCCAGCCTCGACCTGATCTCGCGCAGGACAGGGGCGGCAATCGCAGCCTGTTCCGGCCCAAGCGCGATGGTCTCGAAGAACCCCATCGCTTGCTCGATGGTCATGGCGGTGACATCGGCGATGTTCACGCGGAGCGAACCGCTGCGCAGGAAGACATGCAGGGCCTCTTCGCGCAAACGCCGGCCATGGCACTGCGGGCAGGGCGTCTGGCTCAGCAGCGTGCTGAGGCGCTCCTTGATGCGCTCGTTCTCGGTGTTGGCGAAGCGATCCTTGAGAATGGGGATGACGCCAGCGAAAGGTTTCTTCTCGCTGTTCTTCCTTCGGTCGTTCGAGCCGTAGAGCAGCAGCTTGCGATGATCGGCGGGGAGCTTCTCGAACGGAGTATCACGGCTGATGCCGAAGCGCTTGCAGGCGCGCCGGATGACCGCCGAAAACCACGAGCGATACACATGGCCGACGCGCGCGAACGCGCTGATGGCGCCCTCGGCAATCGTGAGCGAAGGATTCTCGACGACCGCGCCGGCCTCGAACTCGTGCATGATGCCCAGCCCGCCGCACTTCGAACACGCGCCGTAAGGCGAGTTGAATGAGAAGAGGCGCGGCTCCAGCTCTTCGATCGAGAATTCGGGATGAACCGGGCAGGCAAACTTTTCGCTGAAGCGGTGCTCAGACCACGAAGTTCGTCGATCCCCGTCTTCGTCGCTTCGCTCCTCAGACAGGGCTTCCTGGGAGAGGACAAGGAGAAGTCCATCGCTCAGCTTGAGCGCAGTTTCGACCGATTCCGCCAGGCGCTGCCGCGTGCTGTCAGCCGGCTTGACCACGACTCGATCGACGATGGCGTCGATGGTGTGCAGCTCGTAGCGACCGAGGTTGAGCGGGTTTTCGCCGCCCTCTTTGAGTGCATCGCGAAGGTCAATGATCTCCCCGTTCACGCGGGCCCGCACCAGCCCCTGGCGCTGCAATCCCTCGAGCACATCGCGATGAAAGCCCTTCTTGCCGCGAATGATGGGGGAGCAGATCATCAGGCGCGTGCTTTGCGGCATGGCCATGAGTCGCTCGACGATCTGGCTGGGAGGCGTGGCGGAAATCGGCCGGCCGCAATGCTCGGGATCCGCTTCGCTGCCGCCGACGATGGCCCAGCAGGTCGGCTGGCCGCAGCGCGCGAAGAGCAGTCGCAGATAGTCGTAGATTTCGGTGATGGTCGCGACGGTGGAGCGCGGGTTGTTCCCGCCGGTGCGCTGTTCGATGGCGATGGTGGGGGGCAGGCCTTCGATGTCATCGACATCGGGCTTCTGCATCTGCTGGAGGAACTGCCGCGCATACGCGGACAGCGACTCCATGTACTTGCGCTGGCCTTCCGCGAAGATGGTGTCGAAGGCCAGCGAGCTCTTGCCCGAGCCGGACACGCCGGTGATGACCACCAGCTTGTCGCGGGGGATATCGACGGAGATATTGCGGAGATTATGCTCGCGCGCGCCGCGGACCCGGATGAGTTTTTCGCGCGAATCGGCTGCCATCGAAGCATGGTAGGCAGCGATGCGTTCGGTATCCGGTCGTGCGTAGCCAATTCGGATGGCGCGGCGCTCTGAACGGCTGGGGTGCCATGGGCAAGCGCTTCGCTTGCCCGTGACGATCGCGCGCCAACCACGGGCAAACCGGGTTTGCCCATGGCACCCGACGGATCGAGTTTACAGGTGCACGAATCTCACCGCCGCCGACTCTTTTTTCCACGCACGAGGCCCGCCTTCGAGCGGGCAGCGCCGGGCTTGGGTCGCGCTGCTTCCTCGAGATCCTCGCTCAGGATCATTCCCGCGCCGTCCGCGCCGCCGATCGTCGGCAGGTTCTTGATCTCCTCCAGCCGGTCGCGCAGGGCGGCGGCCTTCTCGAACTCCAGGCCGGCGGCGGCATCGAGCATCTCGCGCTCGAGGTCGGCAATCAGTTCCTCGCGATCGATCTGCTTTTCGTTCTTTGTCGGGGCAAAAGCGGCGCGGGCTGTCTTGCGGGCCTTGAGTTCCTGCTCGATGCCGCGGCGGATGGCCTTGAGAATGGTTTCGGGCGTGATGCCGTGCCTCTCGTTGTAGTCCATCTGGATGCGGCGGCGGCGCTGCGTCTCATCGATCGCATCTCGCATCTGGTCGGTGATCGCATCCGCATACATCACCACTTCGGAGTTCGCATTCCGGGCTGCACGGCCCATGGTCTGAATCAGCGACGTTTCGCTGCGCAGGAATCCAGTCTTGTCTGCGTCGAGGATCGCGACGAGAGAGACCTCGGGCAGGTCAAGGCCCTCGCGGAGGAGATTGACGCCCACAAGAACGTCGAAATCGCCTTCACGCAGGTCGCGCAGGATTTCCAGCCGCTCCAATGTCTCGATGTCGCTGTGCAGATAGCGCACCTTGAGGCCCTGATCGTGGAGATAGTTCGTGAGGTCCTCGCACAGGCGCTTGGTGAGAGCCGTGACAAGCACGCGCTCGCCCCGGGCAGCGACGGTCTTGCATCGCTCCAGCAGATCGGGAATCTGGCCCCGCGCGGGCAGCACCTCGACAGGCGGATCGAGCAGCCCCGTGGGACGAATGACCTGCTCGGCAACGATTCCGCCGGACTTCTCCAATTCATACGCGGAAGGCGTCGCGCTCACATAAACCACCTGTGGGACGATCTCTTCAAATTCCTCGAACTTGAGCGGCCGATTGTCCATGGCGCTGGGCAGCCGGAAGCCATGATCGACCAACACCTGTTTGCGCGAGCGATCGCCGAAGTACATCCCCCGGATCTGCGGCACGGTGACGTGCGATTCATCGATGAAGACGAGCCAGTCGTCTTCTGAACCCTCTCCCCCTGGGAGAGGGCAGGGTGAGGGCCTCTGAACCCTCTCCCCCTGGGAGAGGGAAGGATGAGGGGGCGCGGTGTTCGGCGCGTTGTGCACATTCCCCCCCACCCCTGACCCCTCTCCCGATGGGAGAGGGGAAGAACGCGGCACATGCCTGAAGTAATCGAGCAGACAATACGGCCGGGCGCCGGGAATACGGCCATCGAGATGCGCTGAATAGTTTTCGATGCCGGAGCAGTAGCCGACCTCCTCCATCATTTCGAGGTCGTAGCGCGTGCGCGCCAGCAATCGCTGCGCCTCCAGCAGTTTCCCTTCGCCGCGCAACTGGCCGACGCGCAGATCGAGCTCGGCGCGGATGGCATCGAGGGCGCGCTTGAGGTCCTCTTCCGGCATCACATAATGGACCGCAGGGAAGATCTGGACCTGCTTTTCTTCGGCCAGCACTTCGCCAGAGATCGGATTGATCAATTCGAGCCGCTCGACTTCATCGCCGAAGAGCTCGAAGCGGATGGCGAACTGCTCGTAGGCCGGGTGGACCTCGATCACATCGCCGCGGACGCGATAGTTGCCGCGCTCCAGTGCGATTTCGTTGCGCGCGTATTGCATATCGGAGAGGCCGAGGAGGAACTTGCGGCGATCGAGCGATTGGCCGACCGAAATGCCGATCGTCTTCTTGCCGTACTGCTCGGGCGAGCCCAGGCCGTAGATGCAGGAGACGGAGGCGACGACGATCACATCGCGGCGCGAGAGGAGATTGCTCGTCGCGGCCAGCCGCAGGCGGTCGAGGTCATCGTTGCGCGAGGCGTCCTTCTCGATGTAGATGTCGCGCTGGGGGATGTACGCCTCCGGCTGGTAGTAGTCGTAGTAGGAGACGAAGTAGGACACCGCGGAGCCGGGGAAGAGCTCGCGCATCTCTTCGTAGAGCTGCGCTGCGAGCGTTTTGTTGTGTGAGATGATGAGCGTGGGTTTCTGCACGCGGGCGATGACGTTGGCCATGGTGAAGGTCTTGCCCGTGCCGGTCGCGCCCAGGAGGGTCTGGTAGCGGCGGCCTTCGTTCAAACCCGCGATGAGCGCTTCGATGGCCTGCGGCTGATCGCCGGTGGGGGAGAAGTCGGATTTGATCTCGAAGCGATCCCGCGGCATGAGGGATTGTAACCACAGATGCACACAGATGCACACGGATGGGAGAAGCCCGAAGCGCCGACAGAGACCAGCCCAGGGCAACGCCCTGGGTAACAGGGCGCGCAAGGTGCGAGCCCTGAAGGAGCGAGACAATCTGTGCGAATGCCTGTTGCGCCCTTTCAGGGCTTGGTGCGGTTCACGATGCCGCGACCCAGGGCGTTGCCCTGGGCTAGGTCATTGCGCCCCTTCAGGGCATGGCGGATTACACTTGTCTCGTGCGCCGCTGGACACTCCGCATCCTGCTCTGCCTGATTCTGGGCGCGATCACGACTGTCGCCGTGGCGTGGGGGTGCATGCTTGCTTGGCGCCCCGATCACGTCGCGTTTTTCGAAGTCGCGATCGACAGCAACCCAGCGGCACAGCTGCTAGTCGCCAAATGGGATTATCCAGAACCGCTGGTTGTGGAGGAGCTCTTTTCGATCGGCTATACCACACCGGGATGGACCGAACATTACGTTGAATACGCGGTCGGCGTTTCTTCGTTTCTTGTGTTACAAGCTGGGTGGCCGATGCGCTGCCTTCGAGGCGACTACTGGGGGGAAGCTGACCATCCTTCTGGCTATGTACACGCATGGATGATCCCAACAACCTTGCGTTCGGTGGTAGGGGACTCGTGGAGATATTTCCCGCTGCGCCCCATCTGGCCCGGGTTTGTGATTGACACGCTGTTCTACGCCGCGATCTGGGGCGGAGTGTTCTTCGGGTTCACCAGCGCGAAGCGGATCATCCGCACTAGGCGCGGCCGGTGTCCGCGGTGTGGGTATGACCTCCGGGGGAATCTGGTGGAGCAGGTCTCCGACCTGCGCGGGTTTGGGCGGCTCTCCAAGCCGCCTCCTCCTCCGGCTCAGAGAGCCGGAGAAACCAGTCACGGCTCGGAGAGCCGTGCCACCAATTGCCGTGCCACCTCGGGCTGCCCCGAATGTGGGTGGGGGCGCAACACGGACTGAAGGGGTCCACTGCGCTGGACCTGCGGTGAGCCGTGCCACCGATTCATTCTGCATTTCTCTCCGCGTCTCCGTTTCTCCACGGCAAAATCATCATCCCCCTCTCCCCACCGCGACGAGCTCGCGCGGGGTGGGGCGCACCACGCCGGAGATCGCGGGAATCGCCGCGACCAACATCATGATCATCATCGTCGCCGCGCCGATCGCGGCCGCGGTCCACGGCATGCGCGGCACGAGGTCGTAGCCCATGAGATTTCGGTAGAGCTCGATGTCGCAGCGGGCACCGTGCGTGCCGAAGAGAGTGCCCACGATGATCGCGGTCAGGCCCATCAGGATCGCCTCGCCCAGCACCAGCCGCGCGAGATGACTTCGCGAGGCGCCCACAGCGCGGAGGATTCCGTATTCGAACCTTCGTGCCGCGACGTTGGCGACCAGTACGTTTCCCGCGGCAAACGATGCGAGAATGAGGGCCGCGAAGGCGACCGCCGATTGCACCGCGAGCAGGGCTGTTCCCATCTCGGCGATGCCATCCTTGATGGCGCGGCCGGAAATGAAGAAAGCGCCGGGGGCCGCCTCCATCACGCGCTTCTGCGCCTCTTCATCGCTGATGTTGGGCGAGAGTTCGATCTGCATCATGTACACATCGGGGTGATCGAAGCGCTCCATGAGGACATCGAAATCGGTGAAGACGCAGCGGATGGCGTGCTCGCTGTAGGTGGAGCGGATGCCGAAGATCTGCGTGGCGACATCGAGGGCGGCGGCCTCGACCACGCCCACGATCTCATATTCGTGCATCATGTTCCCCGCGCCGAGCGTGAGCGTGTCGCCCAATGTCAAACTCTTGGTGATGAGAAACTCCTTCGCAACGAGAATGCCATCGCCGGTCTTCAATCGCGGGATGGCTTCTTCGGGCGTGCCGGCAACCCAATCGATGTGGTTCACCTCAAAGAAATCTTCGGGCGTGAAGCCGATGCAGGTGACGTTGGGCGGGCCGACATTCTCGAGGCCGAAGATCGGCCCGCCCTGGACCTGAAGCGGGATATAGGAAATGGGGCAGGTGCGGATGACGAAAGGGAGGTTCTCGATCGCGTCGCGTGCTTCTTCGGACAGGCCGCTGCGCTGGAAAGCGAAGCCATCGGCGAAGCGCATCTTGCCGAGCCAGTCTGAGAGGAGGGAGGTGGTGCTGGTCCAGGAGGAGACGAGGACGGCAAGGCCGAGCATCATGGCGCCGGCGGTCAGGCCGAGGCGGTAGGGCGTGGCCCGCGCGGATTGCGAGATGAGGTCGGCGGGCAGGCGGAGCGCGCGGCCGAGCAGCGGACCGACCAGCGCAGCGACGCCAATGAAGACGGGCGCGGCGAGGAGGAAGTATCCGACCTCCATGAGCACAGCTCCGAGCGACGCATACCACCAGAAGCGGGCATCATCGCGCGTGAGGAGAAAGAGTGCGATCTGTCCGAGAAGCATGCCGAGGGCGACGAGCGCGAGAACCGCGGCGCCGCACGTGGTGGGCGGGTTGGCGCGACTGGCCATGGCCCGCAGGGGCGAGATGCGGCTGGCGGAGAAGGCAGGCCACAGTCCCGCGCCAAGGCCGGCGCCGACGGCGCCCGCGCCGGCGAGCAGAAGCGGGCGCGCGGAGAGCGTGAGACCATCGGGCACGAGATCGCGGAAGTACCACAGCATGAGTGTGGCGAGGCCGATGCCCAGCGGCACGCCGATCGCGCCGCCGAGCGTCCCGATGATCCCGCCGAACCACATCTGGGAGAGAAAGAGCTGAGAACGCGAAGCGCCGATGGCGCGAGCCACGGCCAGCTCGCGCTGGCGTTCCTCGACGCCGGTTGTCATCCCGATCACGATGAGGAGCGACGCGCTGAGGAATGCGAAAAGGGCGGCGAGGAGCGAGGCGATCTTTCCCACTGCGATGCGGCGATCGAAATCGGTGCGCGTCAATTCCGCCGGCTCGAGGGAGAGCTTTTCGGGCAGGTCGCTCGCGTGGTCTGTGCAGAACTGCTCAACATCGACGCCATCCTTCAGGATGATCGCGATGTCGCTGAGGGAGCCGCGCTTCTCGGTGGCGTTCTCAAGGGCGCTGCGCACCACCACGGCCTGGGGCCGCTGCAAGGCGCCGAGCACCGGCCGATGGAAGATGCCGACGATCGTGAGGCGAATGGGTGTGCCGAAGCGGCGCACGATGAGGGTGTCGCCGAGCGCGGCGCTGAGTTCTTCGGCGGTGAAGGAATCGACGGTGATCTCATCCTCGCGCTGCGGATAGCGGCCGGCTTCGAGTTGAATCGGGCGGATGCGCTGCTCGTGAAGCGGATCAATGCCGTGCGTATTGGGCGTGACGCGGACGGGCAGGCCGGTGTCGGGATCGATCTCGCCGTTCTCGCGTTCGAGCGTGAGCGCGCTGCTGAAGCGGCCGACGGCCTGCGCGACTGCCGGCCAGGCGCGAACCTCGTCGAGCAGCGATTCGTCGAACCGGCCGTCGAACAGGTGGACGATGCGGGCGTCGGCAGCGCCGAGTGTCTCGAAAAGGCGCACGCGCACGCTGGCCTGGACGGAATCGATCGACAGCGACACGGCGCCGACCAGCGCAGCCGCGAGGGCCACGATGCCGATGAGCAGCGCGGTTCTACCGCGCCTGACCAGCAAGTTGGTGATACCGAGCCGCCAGCTCGGCCGCATCAGCGCCGCCAACATCAAATGCACCTTCCACCGCGCCGTCGCGCAGGACGAAAACTCGTTGACAGTGTATGGCGGCGGCGGGCTCGTGCGTGACCATGATCACGGTCATGGCGCGCTCCGCCGCCAACGCGCGCAGCAGCCGCCAGAGCTGCTCGCTGCTGGCGGAATCGAGGTTTCCAGTGGGCTCATCCGCGAGCAGGACCGGCGGAGAAAAGAGCAACGCCCGCGCGATGGCGATGCGCTGTTGCTCGCCACCGGAAAGTGCATCGGGCCGATGATGCCCCCGGTGCTTCAAGCGAAGCGATTCCAGCAGCGATTCTCCGCGGGCCGCCAGCTCATGGCGCGAGAGACCGTCAAACATCCCCGGCAGGGTCACATTGTCCAGCGCGCTCAGTGTGGGAATCAGATTGAACTGCTGGAAGACCATGCCGACGCCGTGACGGCGGTAGAGCGTCAACGAGCGCTCGTTCATGGAATGAATCTGAGCGGCGCCGATGTCGATCGTTCCGCTGTCGGGCCGGTCGAGCCCCGCGAGCAGGTGCAGCAGCGTGCTCTTGCCGCTGCCGGAGGCGCCCATGATCGCATAGAAGCCGGGGCCGTCGATTGAGAAGGTGACTCCGCGGAGAGCTTCGACACGGCGATCGCCGGTCGCGTACGACTTGCGCACATCCGCGACGCGAACGATGTTGATGGGTGGTGTGGGAGAGAGTGGAGTCACAACCGCGCCCGCTCCTCTGTCAGGACACGGGGTGCTTCTGATCGTAGGTGGGTTGATCCATCAGTTGCCTGAGTGGCGCGACATCATCCGCCTTGATGCGCACCAGCCAGCCCTTGCCGAAGGAGTCGGTGTTGACGAGCGACGGGTCGTCGATGGCTTCGGCGTTGACGGCGACAATCTCGCCGCCGACCGCGCTGTACACATCGCTGGTGGTCTTGACCGATTCGACTTCGCCGATCGTTCCTCCCGCGGCAATGCGGGTGCCGACGGGCTTGAGCTGGATGTAGGTGAGATCGGTGAGCTCATCCGCGGCGTAGCGCGTGATGCCGATGGTCACGATGTTGCCTTCAGCGCGAAACCATTCATGCGATTCTGAAAAGCGACAGTCAGTCGGGCTGGCCAAAGCGAGGCTCCTTGGGGAGAGGGAGCGGCATCATACGAGTCGCGCCCATGGCCGCAAGCACGAAGGGTCTGAGCAGAGGGGGGCTCCCTCTCACGCCAAGACCCTGTCGCTACAGGGGTTGGCAACTGGGCGCGTCTTGTGAAAATAGGCAATATTTTGGGTACAAAACCATTGCGTTTCCGCAAAGGATCAGTAAAATGGCGAACGCTCGGCGGTATCGGTGCATCCTTGCCGAGCCATCACCTGGATCTTTCTCCCCTCCGGAAAACGTCGGCCTTCAACCGGTCGGCGTTTTCTTTCCACGAGGAGCCGAGGCGGGGCGGCGGCGCGGCGGCGGTGCGCTTTGCTCCGGCCGGGGCTGCCGGTAGACTCGCCGCTTAAGCCAGGGAGGCGCGGCGCGGATGATTCTTACGCTCGAAACCACAGCCGTCCTGCGCCATTGGAGCGGCAACGGCTCCGCATCGCACTCGCTTCTCGACCTGCCCGCCTTCACGATGAAGACCCTCGCACTGCGGGGGCTGAACATTCCTGCGTCATCGCTCGCGGGCTGGGGGCTGAAGGATTGCGATCAACTGCGCGACCGCGCCGACAAGGCGGGCTGTCCGTGTCTGGTGCTGGTCGAAGATACGCCGCTCGATCTCGCGTCGAGCGATCCGGGCGTGATCGATGATGCCCTGGGGCGGGTGCGGCGGCTGGCCACCGCGGCCAACCGGCTCGGGTGCAATTCGCTGGCCCTCAAGGTTGGCGCGCCGGACACCGATGAAGCCTTCGAACGCGCTGCGCGCACGCTGCGGCGGATGCTGACATCCGTCGAGCGCCTCGAGCTCAATCTGCTGCTGGTTCCCAACGAGGGCCTGACCGACGATCCCGATCGCCTCGCCGAGCTGATCAAGCGCATCGGCGGGTTCCGGATCGGCTCGCTGCCGAGCTTCGGCCACGCCGCGAAGCACGGCGACCCGGTGGGCGTGCTGCGGAGGCTGGCGCCTTATGCCGGGGCCATTCACGCCACGGTGCACGACTTCACCAAGGCGGGCAAGCACAAGGAATATGATCTGGCGAAGTGCGTGCAGGCGATCCGTTCGGTCGGCTTTACGAACACGCTTGCGATCGAATATGTTGGCGACCACGATCCCCTGCCCGCGATCGAAAAGGCGCGCGATGTCCTCAACGCAGCAATCGAGGCTGAAGGTGCAGGTTGAGCCGCCGGAGAGTCCGTCGATGGCGCGCGGGCTCATCGTCACCATCGATGGGCCGGCGGGCACGGGGAAATCGACGGTGGCGCACCGGCTGGCACAGCGGCTGAAGGTCGAGTTTCTCGACACGGGGGCGATGTACCGCGCCGCCGCGCTGCTGTCGATCGAGCGCGGCGTCGAGCCGCATGAAGGCCGCGCGCTCGCCGAAGTTCTGCGCGAGGCCGACCTTCACTTCGACTGGTCGGTCGATCCGCCCCGGCTGATGCTGGCGGGACGCGATGTGGCGCAGCGTGTGCGCGATGGCGATGTGAGTTCCCGCGTTTCGATGGTGGCCAAGCAATCGGAAGTTCGCGCGGTGCTGGTGGCGCAGCAGCGGCAGATCGCGCGGTTGCACCCGCGGTTGGTGACGGAAGGCCGTGATCAGGGGTCGGTGGTGTTTCCGGATGCGCCGGTGCGTTTCTATCTCGATGCCCGCGCGGAAGTGCGGGCGGCGCGGCGGTGTGAACAACTGGCGGCCATGGGCAAGGCGGTGGACCGCGGCGCGGTGCTCAACGAGATCCTCTCGCGCGATCAGCTCGATTCCACGCGGGCGGATGCGCCCCTCATCAAACCTGAAGGCGCGATCCACATCGACACCAGCCAGCTCTCGCTCGATGCGGTCGTCGATCGACTCGAGAGCGAAACCGCACGCGCCCTGCGAGCCCGCGGGCTCGAAAGCCTGCTCGCGAAGGAATCCGGGCCGGAAGCGGCCCCCCAATGAATCCGCCGCCTGACGCCAGGAGCCAGGAGCCAGTTGCCAGGCCCCAACAGCGAGTGGTCAACCGCATCGCCCTCGCTGTCGGCCGGCCCATCTGCCGCGCGTTCATGAAGCTCTTCTATCGCCTGCGTGTGGAGGGGAGCGAGCGGGTGCCGAGCGAAGGGCCGCTCATCATCATTTCAAATCATCAATCGCATTACGACCCGATTCTGATCGGGCTGGTGGTGCGCAATCGTCCCTTCCGGCCGATGGCGCGAAGCGGACTCTTTAACCATTGGTTCATGCGCAACCTGCTGAAGGCTTTCAACACGATCTCGATCGATCAATCGAAGGGAGACATGGAGGCCATCCGCACTTCGATCGATGTGGTGAAGTCGGGCCAGGCGCTGATCATCTATCCGGAGGGGTCGCGGACGCGCGATGGTGTGACGCACGAATTTCAGCGCGGGTTTCACGTGGTTATGAAGCGGACGAAGGCGCCGATCCTGCCGATCGCGATCGAAGGGGCGTATGACGTGTGGCCGATCTTCGAGAAGTGGCCGAGGTTGTGGGGGGGCGGAAGGATGATGGCGAAGGCAGGGGAGGTGATTCCATACGGCGAGGCGGCGATGAAGGAGCCGGATCAACTGCTAGAATCGCTGCGGCGGAAGATCGAAACGATGCGAATCGAATTACGCGCGGAGATCAGAAGGAGATCGAAGGGAAAATATCCGCGCCGGCAGGAGGGGGAGCGGGCGTATTGGGAGGGGATGTGAGAATGTGAAGATGTGAAGAGGTGAAGAAGTGAAAAATATGAAGAGGTGGACGGGTGGACGCGGGGACGGGTGGTGGCCGATGGCTGGTCACTGATCGGTGATCACCACTCCGAGGGGGCGAGTACGGAGGCCGAGGAGAAGGAACGCTGGTCGCTCCATGACCGACTCTCGTTCGAAATCAGGTCCTATTTCGCCCAGAACGGATGATATACTCTGGTCATGGCTCGATCCGTTGAAGGCGTGTATCGCAATGGCAAAGTTGAACTCCTGGAGGCAGCGCCCGCCGCAGAAGAGTCGCGGGTCATCGTGACGTTCCTTTCGAGCAACGGGCCCATCGACCTGGCATCCCGCCAGATGTCGCCGCAACAGATAGAGAGTCTCCGCGCCCGGCTCAAGCCCTTCGAGGAGGATTGGCAGCGCCCGGAAATGGACGCTTACGATGCCCTTTGAGAACGGCGACGTGGTGCTGGTTCTGTTTCCCGATTCGAACCTGCGCACCGCGAAGCGCCGGCCGGCTCTCGTGGTCATGGCCGACCATCTTGACAGCGGCCTCCCGCAGACAATCGTGGCCATGATCACGAGCAATCTGGCTCGCGCCGGTCATTCCAGCCGAATCAGATTCGACAAAGGCACTGTCACAGGCCGTGCCATGGGCCTGCTCACTGATTCCGTGGTGATGACCGACAACCTGGCGACGATCCTCGAGAGCGAGATTGACCGCGCGATCGGCCATTGTCCGGAGATGATGCCAGTCCAGAACGCGCTGCGGCATACGTTCGGGCTTTGAGGGCGAGGGAGATCAGGTGGCAGCGTCCGCTTTGTGAATCGATTCCGCTCGTTCCACCGACGAAGAGCACAACCGCAGCGGCGCAGAGGCGCTGAGATGATTGGGTGGGTGGTACACTGATGGGATGAGGCGATGGCTCGTGCGCATCCTCGTGTGCCTGATCCTCGGCGCGATCACGACTGTTGCGGTGGCGTGGGGATGCGCATGGTTTCTCACATTTTCGACCCGATCGAATGATGCTCTGAGTTGGCGCTTCAATGGCGAAGGCTACGACGACTGGTATGTAGGCGATGCCAAGCAAACTGGCGCGCTCAGGGTTGTTTCGAGTTGGCGAACCCAAGTGGGGATATCGAGTATCATGTGGGACCCGAGCGCGCCTCCTCCAGAAGATCGGATTCCGCCGTGGGCAGGACTCCTCCACCCGACTGGATCCTCAAGTTCTCGAGTCGCCGACGCTCGAGGATGGCCCACCCTCGCGATGTGGAGTGGGTTCGCCGAGTCTTGGAGTGGGTTCAGTAACTCTGGACCGACCATCAAAATCATTTCTGGACTTGAGTTACCACCTCGTGACAGTGTGCCGACATGGAACGTGAATCATTATCGACTGCTTCCTCTCCGTCCCATCTGGCCCGGGTTTCTGATCGACACACTGTTCTACGCCGCGATCTGGTTCGGGGTGTTCTTTGGCTTCTCGAGTGCGAAGCGGTTCATCCGTGTGCGCCGCGGCCGGTGTCCGCGCTGCGGCTATGACCTGCGGGGAAACCGGGTGGAGCAGGTCTCCGACCTGCGCGGGTCTGGGCGGCTCTCGGAGCCGCACGAATCACCGGGGGCTCCGGCTCGGAGAGCCGGAGAAACCAGTCACGGCTCAGAGAGCCGTGCCACCGCCGGCTGTCCGGAGTGCGGCTGGAATCGGATGCCGCAAGGGACAGAGGGACTGAGGGACAAAGGGACCAAGGGGGAACCGGATTGACAGCCCGGGTCATCACCCCCAGCATTGTTCTCTTCGCGTTCTCTGCGCCTCAGAGGTGAATCACTCAAACCCGTGCGCGGTCGAGCAGGCGGTACTGCACCGCCTCGGCCACGTGCTGGGATTGCACGTTCTCCGATTCTTCGAGATCGGCGATCGTGCGCGCGACGCGGCGGATCTTGTCGTAGGCCCGCGCGGAAAGGCCCAGCTCGCGCATCGCCTGTTCGAGAATCATCTTGCCCGCATCATCCACGGCGGCGAACTTGTCGAGTTGCTTGCCGCGGAGTTCGGAGTTGGTGAGAACGCCGCGCCTTGCCGGGACGAGCCCGGCCGCTAACTCGCCTTGTCTCTTCGCCTGTATCTCCCGCGCTCGGCACACCTTGGCGCGCATGGTGGCAGTGTCAGTTCCCTTTGCCTGGCCCGCGAGCTGGCGGAACGGAACTGATGGCACTTCGACGTGGATGTCGATGCGGTCAATGAGCGGGCCGGAGATCCGGCTGAGGTACTTGTCCATCGCGCGCTGTGAGAAATCGTCCGTAGCGAAGTCGCCGCGCGGGGAGGGGTTCATGGCCGCGACCAGCATGAAGCGCGCGGGGAACTTGACCGAGCCTTGGGCGCGGGCGATGGTGATCGCGCCATCTTCGAGCGGCTCGCGCAAGGTCTCCAGAACATTCCGGCTGAACTCGGGCAGTTCATCGAGAAAGAGCACACCGCGGTGCGCCAGCGACACATCGCCGGGGCGGGGCGTGGTTCCGCCGCCGACGATCGCGGGGCTGGAGGCGGTGTGGTGGGGCGTGCGCACGGGGCGGTTGACGACCAGCGACTGTCCCCGCCTGATGAGGCCGACGCTGGAATAGATGCGCGTGACTTCGAGGGCCTCATCGCGCGTGAGGGGTGGCAGCACGCCGGGAAGGGCGCGGGCCATCATGGTCTTGCCGGTGCCCGCGGGGCCGATCATGAGGACGTTGTGAGCGCCGGCTGCGGCAATGAGCATGGCGCGCTTGGCGCTTTCCTGGCCCTTGATGTCGCCGAAGTCGATATCAGGCTTGGCATCGGCGAGCACGCGCTCGGCATCGACGCGCTCGTGGGGATCGATGCGCAACGAGCCGTTGAGGAACGAGACGACTTCGCCGAGGTTTTTGACGCCGATGACTTCGAGTGTGTCCACGGCCGCGGCCTCGGATGCGTTTTCGGCGGGGACAATCACGCCCCGCTTCTTCTGCTTGCGCGCGAGGAGAGCGAGAGAGATGACGCCGTTGACGGGGCGGACTCTTCCGTCAAGCGCGAGTTCGCCGGCGATGAGGTAGTCGGCGAGGCGGGGGCGATGATTCAAGGAAGAAGGCGAGGAACCAATCGGGCTCTGAACCCCAGCACGGGCGAGCCGCGACGGCTCGACCGTGGCACCCGAGCAAGGCGCGATGGTTCCATCGGCAGAAAGGATCGAGAGGGCGATGGGAAGGTCGTAGACCGGCCCCTGCTTCTGCACATCGGCGGGAGCGAGGTTGATGGTCATCCGCGTCTGGGGAAACCGATAGCCGGAGTTGAGCAGCGCGGTGCGGACCCGCTCGATGGATTCGCGCACCGCGGCATCCGGCAGGCCGACGATCGTCTGTTTCGGCAAACCCACCGGGCTGAGATCGACTTCCAGCTCGCACGCGATGGCGTCGATTCCCTGGAGGACGAAGGATTCCACGCGGGCGATCATGGTCGGATTGTACAGAATCCAATGCAACCACAGAGCCACAGAGGCACAGAGCAGAACGAGAGTGGAATAATTGCTGAAGGGATCAACCCGGACCTTCGAGCCCTCAGGTCCGGCGTCAGCCAAATACGATCTTTCTTCTGTGTCTCTGTGACTCAGTGGTTGCATTCTGGACTCGGCCCCTACCATGTCGGAACCTCAGGTGCCCCTCTGCCGTAGGGCCTCTTCTGGAGGATCATCGATGCTCACGCGACCGCTCACAGCGACGATCGTCATCGCTTCCGGCTGCATTTTGGCCTGCGAGGGTGCAGCCGCGCAGATCGATCCGATTCACGCCGATGAATACGATCCCGCGGCCATCCTGATCCGCTTCGACCCCGCCACGCCGCAGCACCTGCGCGCGGATATCCGTGAGATGATCGGCGGCGAAGTGCTGCGCTCGTTTCATCTCGTCCCCGGGCTCGAAAAAGTTACGACGATGTTTCCCATCGAGGATGCGCTCTGGATGCTGGAGGGCAATCCGTTCGTTCTTTATGCCGAGCCTGATTATCGCATCTATCCCGCGGGCCAGCCCAACGACACCAGTTTCGGGAACCAGTGGGGGGCGCACAACACAGGGCAGACCATCCGCAATATCGTCGGCGTGCCGGATGCCGACATGGACCTTCCGGAAGCATGGGACATTCACACGGGGGATGGCAACTTCGCGATCGCGGTCATCGACACGGGCGTGGATCTGGATCACAGCGATCTCAACAACAACCTCTGGGTGAACGGCGGCGAGACGGCGGGCAACGGCATCGACGATGACGGCAACGGCTACATCGACGACATCAACGGATGGGATTTCCGTGCGAATGACAACGATCCCACTGATGAGAGCGGGCACGGAACATTGGTGAGCGGGATCATCGGAGCTGAAGGCAACAACAACAGCGGCATCGCAGGCGGGATCTGGGATTGCAGGATCATGGCGCTGCGGATCTTCGACAGCAACGGCGGGGTGGTGTCGGATGCGATACTGGCGCTTGAATATGCCGCGGACAAGAACGTGCTGATCTCGAACAATTCGTGGACGGCGAATCAGTTCTCCAACGCGCTCTACAACGCGATCGAAGCGTTGCAGCCGCTGGGTCACATCGTCGTGGCGGCGGCGGGAAACGACGCATCGGATATCGACAGCACGCCGCAATACCCGGCGGCATTCGATCTGGACAACATTCTGTCGGTGGCGGCGACGACCAACCGGGATGAGCTTGCCGGCTTCTCGAACTGGGGCGATGTCACAGTGGACCTGGGCGCGCCTGGCAAGGATGTCTATTCGACCAAGCGCGGCGGGGGATATGGCTTCTTCAACGGGACCTCCGCGGCGGCTCCGAGCGCCACGGGGGTCGTGGCACTGCTCATGGATCACAAGCCTCAGTGGACCTATCAGGAGATCCTTGATCGGATCCTGGACACCACGCGGCCGATCGATGCGCTGAACGGCCTGACTGTCACGGGCGGGGTGATCAACGCGTATGACGCCATCCGCTCCGACAATCTGCCGCCCGCGCAGCCCGGCCGGCCTGATGTGACCGACCTGGGCGGCGGCATCGCACACATCGAGTGGGCGGACAATTCCAACAATGAGTCCTTGTTCAAGATCCAGAGGCAGAAGAAGCTCAACAACGGCACGTGGGGCACGAAGCGCAACATCGGGTCGGTGGGCGCCAATGTGACGGAATTCGAGGATGATGCGGGCTTCGGGACGTTTCGGTATCGTGTGCGGGCCAAGAACAGCGCGGGGGCCTCGCCCTGGACAAAGTGGCGGAAGGTTGTGCTTGACTGACACCCCTCTCCCCTCGGGAGAGGGGCTGGGGTGAGGGGATGTGGAATCGGCGCGCGATCTCATGAAGGGAATGGAAAAGCAGCGGCAAGAAAATGCTCCCCCTCATCCTGCCCTCTCCCGGGGGGAGAGGGTTCAGACGCAAGCGACTTACACCGGCGAGCGCACGGATGTCACGACCTATTTCTCGGGCAAGACCGACACGTATCAGCGCTATCGGCCCGGCTACCCGCGGGCCGCGATGGAGGCCGTGCTCGCGGGGCTCGGTTCCGCGCCGCTGGTGGCTGATGTGGGATGCGGCACGGGGATTTCGTCGCGATGCCTCGCGGCTGCGGGGGCGCGCGTGATCGGCATCGAGCCGAACGACGACATGCGGGCGGCCGCCACCGCGCTGGGGCAGGGGAAGGGAGAACCTCCCATCGACTATCGGGCCGGGACGGGTGAAGCGACGGGGTTGCCCGATCACTCCCTCGATTGCGTGGTGTGCGCGCAGGCGTTCCACTGGTTCGATGGGCCGCGGGCGCTGCGCGAGTTTCATTGCATTCTGCGGGAAGGCGGGCGACTGGCGCTCCTTTGGAACAAACGGGATGAGAGCGATCCCGCCTCCGCGGAGTATGAGCGCATCATCTCCCTCGCCATGGACCTTGCGGAAGAGACGGGACGTGGTGTGGCACGCTACCGGTCGGCGCCCGATCTTCGGCCGCTGTTCGCGCAACAATCAGTCGATCGCTACGACAACCCGGTGCAGTATTCGATGGAGGACCTGCTGGGCCGGGCGCGGAGTTCCTCCTACTGGCCCGAATCGGGCGAACCTCGGGACCGGCTCGAAGCACTTCTGGGCGCACTTTTCAACAAGCATCAGGAGCAGGGAGTGCTGCGCATCCGGCAGTACACGGAAGTGACGCTGGCCAGCCGAGTTCGTGGTTCGTAGTGCGTCGTTCGCTGGCGGTCTTCACAGGCGACGAACCACGAACAACGAACTTCCCATACACTGCGCCCATGCCCTTCGCCGATCTTCTGCTCCTCCTCGTCATCGGAATCGGCGCGGGGGTTCTGGGCGGACTGCTTGGCATCGGCGGGTCGATCATCATGATCCCCGCGCTGACGATCCTCTTCGACCTCAACATGCATTTGGCGCAGGCGGCGGCGCTGATCGTCACGTTCTTCGTGGCTGTGCCGGCCACGCTGCAGCACCATCGCGCCCGCGCAGTGCGCTGGCCGATGGTGGTGCGTTTGCTGCCCTTCGGCATCATCTTCATCATCGTGGGCGTGTTCGCGAGCAATCTGTTTTCGGGCGAGAACGAGGAGATGCTGCGCCGGGTGTTCGCGGTCTTTCTTCTCTACGTGGTGGGGCAGAACACGATCAAGCTCTTCGATCGCACGAGGGATGAGAGCGAAGGTGTGGAGCGATTGAACTGGTGGCGGATGGGAGTGGTCGGGTCGAGCGTGGGCTTCATGGCGGGGCTTCTGGGCGTGGGTGGGGGGATCGTGACGGTGCCGCTGTTGCAGCGGATCTGCCATGTGCGGCTGCGCCAGGCGATCGCCGCGAGTTCGGCCATCATGTGCCTGACCGCGATCTTCGGGGCGATCAGCAAGAACGCGACGCTGTACGTTCACGAGGAGGACATCGCGCCCCGTTTTCTCGACATCCGCTCCGATCAGATCGTGCTCGAGAGCATGCTGATCGCCGCCTGCCTGGCGTCCACCGCCTTCCTGGGCGGAATGATCGGGGCATCTCTGACGCACAAGCTGCCCCTGTTCTGGGTGCGGCTGGCGTTCATCATTCTGCTGACCGTGACGTCGGTGGAGATGTTGTTTTGATCGATTTGCCCTTAGATGCGCTGTGCGTAAGTGCTGGCTCGATCAACAGTTACACGCACGGTGAGGCCATTGAGCGGGTTGAGACCCGGGACCGTGATGGGCCAGCGACCTCGGTTTCCGGTGAGTTTAATGCCAATTTCGACGAGCAAGCCCTTGACGTTTGGTATATGTATGGTATCGTTGATTCGGATATGGGAGGCGAGCAGTGGTTACGGACAGGCAGAGAGAATCTGGAAGCGCGAGCCAAGCGGGCTCAAGCGGAGCAGGACCACCGGGGCCCGGCGTCGGGCATGCCGACTCGCGCCAACCCGCGGCCGCCGAAGAGAGCCGAACCGGAGACCCACTGATTGACGCTATCCGCGAGGGGGTCAGTCTCGGGGACATGGCGGAGCAGCTTGCGGGCGGGTCGCTGGCGCGGCTGGGGGAGATCTTCGAGACGTGTTGCGACCAGCGGACGCTCCGCAATCTCCTGCGAATGGAGCAGTACGAGCGAGCGTTCCGGCTGGAGCGGCTCAAGCGCGAAGCGACGGACCGGCTGTTCGAGATGTCGCAGGGCGAGATCGTGCCGGACGGCACGGTGGAATCGGTGCGTGAACTTGATTTTCAACGGCGTGCGATCGTGTCGTTCCTGCGCCTCAATGCGTTTCCCAGCGCGCGCGAGGTTCGTGAAGATCAACGGATCGCATCGCCATCGGAGGCATCGCCGATGCCGAATTGGTCTGCGCGGGCACTGGTCAATGACATGGCGAGTGAATCAGGAAGAGGGAGCGACGCGGGCACGGCGAAGGAGCCGGAGGCGCGAGAGCCGCGCGACAAAGGCGGCAGCCCGATCGTGGACATCGCGGCGACCCCCGGCGTTGCGCCGATCAGCCCGGTCGCAAGCAACGGTGAGGTGCAGGCGGCCATGGGGGCGCGACCGCGGAACGGTGCCGCGGTGAGATCCGACCATCTGAAAAATGCGAAGGGATCAAGGGATGTCCCACCATCGCAGGGAATGCAGCCATCCCGCGTGCAGTTGACGGGCGCTGGCGGAGGCGGTTCGTTCCTGCGCGGGGTAAATGATCCTGGTGTTCTCGGCATGGGGAAGCCGACCGTGCTGGGGTTCGATCATCCGCCGTGATGAGGGCGCGGGAGGAGTGGGCTCAGCACGAGATCGATCAGGTTGTGGCGATGGGCGGTGATGATTCGGGCCGGGTTGCGCCGCACTCGGGGCAGACTGGTCCGGGAGTTCCGCGGAGGTCATATCCGCAGGCGAGGCACAGGCCGCGCGTGCGGCGATGTCGCGCGCGAAGGGCGGAGATTGTAAAGATCAGCATGAGTGTCAAGAGCGCATAGAAGAGCGTGTTGGCGATCATGCCGAACCAGACGGGTCGGAAGGCGATGAAGCGGGGGAAGTTGCCGGCGGCGTTGTCGTACCACCCGAGCGGAACTGCGGGCGCGATTTCCCGGAGCGCCGAACTTCCTCTAGGTTTCATCCGGTGGTCAACGAGGCACCAGATGCTCCGCAGTGGCCAACCGGAGGCGAGCAGCATCCATTCGCGGTAGTTCGAGGCTGCGATTGTTTCACCAGCATCGATCGCCGTTTGCATGGCGGTGACAGACTCGCGAACGGAGGACATGAGAAAGGGAGTATGCCAATTCGTTCCGGCATTTGCGGGGGAATGGAGAACGAGGCGATCGTGGATTTGGATGAAGGTGATGTTCCAACGGTCGCGGACCCAAACAGTTGCGTCGGCGTCGCCACGAATCAAACGAAACTCGAAACTCGGGCGCCCGGAATCAACGAGAAGGCCGCAGGCCCACGCGACGAGCCAGTTGAGAATGAAGCCCGCGAGGAGGGAGAAAAGGATGAGGCGGAGGGCGCGGCGCATGGGTGAACGATAGCGCTCGCTCGTTGATCGCGGATGGAGGTTGCATACAGCGCCGCGTGGGCGCGGCGGCTTCGCGGGGGGCCGGGGCGGGATGCCGGGGGTCCCAACTTTGAATGCGGGCACCGTGCGCGCTTCGGCGCCGGGTGGGCGCGGCGGCTTCGCGGGGGCCGGGCGCGACCACCGGTCGCGGCTTTGTGTCACACGGCATGGCGGGCGCCTTCGTGCTTCCGTGCTCTCCTCCTACCATGTGTCCCCATGCTGGTTCTTTTCGACATCGATGGCACGCTGCTCTTGACGCACGGGGAGGGGATGCGCGCCATGCAGGATGCGGGGCGCGAGCTCTATCACCCGCAGTTTTCGATCGAGGGCGCGGATTTTTCGGGGAGGCTCGATCCGCTCATCTGGGAACAGTTGTGCGAGATGAACGGGGGGGGGGCGGGCGACTGGAATCGGCGCGAGGTGACGGTCGGACCCGGACCTTCCTCGCTGCGCTCGTCAGGTCCGGCGTCTGGGTCGTCAGGTCCGGCGTCTTCGGTTGATGATGATCATGCGCGGTTTCGGGCTGCGTACGAGAGGCATCTTCGCAGGAGATTGGACAACGGGGCGCGGGTGACGGTGCTGCCGGGCGTGCGCGAGGTGCTTGCGGAGCTGCGGGCGGTAGAAGGCGCGGTGCTGGGGCTGGTGACGGGCAATTATCCGGAAACGGGCCGCTTGAAGATCGGGCGGGCGGGGATCGATTTCGAGATGTTCACGGTGTTCGGCTGGGGGTGCGATGGCGGGCACCGGCGGGATCTGCCGCGGACAGCGATGGCGCAATGCCGCGCGCTGCACAAGCCGGGGTTGCGGCCGGAGGAGGCCGTCATCATCGGCGACACGCCGCACGACATCGACTGCGCGCGGCACAACGGCTGCCGATCGATCGGCGTGGCGACGGGCGCGTTTTCGATGGATGAGCTGCGCGAGCACGGCGCGGACATGGTGGTCGCGGGTCTTTCGGATACGCGCGCGGTGATGACGTTCATCCTGCAAGATTCGTCTCGTTAGCCCCCGGCTCCGCCGCGGTTTGGCGACAATTCAGTCAATCGAACTTACCCGAAGTTGGGACACGAGTGGACAATCAACCCCCGGGCGGAGCCGTGGGCTAACGGGGGTTGCGGACCTTGCGCCCGCACGCCATCATGCCCCCTCCCTGTTCCGCAGGCAGGTGCTCTGCAGACTATCGCGGAGGAGTTCAATGGATCAGGTGTCGCAGATTTCTTCCGGGCCGATCGCGCCAGCGGAGCGGCTGGAGGCGATGGACTTTCTGCGTGGGGTGGCGATCTTCGGCATTCTGATGGTGAACATGGCGTTCTTCGCGCTGCCGTTCATGGAGGCGATCTATCCGCAGGACTACAGCGCGTGGAGCGGCGTGGACCGGGCCGGATATCTCTTCGTCAAGGTGCTCTTCGAGTTCAAGTTCGTGTCGATGTTCTCGCTGCTGTTCGGCGCGGGGCTGGTGATGCAATGGACGCGGGCACGGACGGCGGGGAGCGGATTCGCGGGGCGGTACTACCGGCGCATCGCGCTGCTGGCGGCGTTCGGACTCGTGCACGGTCTGCTGCTCTGGTACGGCGACATTCTCTTCATCTATGCCTGCGTGGGATCGATCCTCTATTTCTTCCGCGGGCTGCGCCCACGAACGCTGCTGTACACCGCCGGCGCGCTGCTGATCGTGACGATGATTCTGAGCGTCTCTCTTCTGGCGTTGGAGATGGCAAGCGAGGCTGTTGCGGAATCGCCGAGCATCCTGCGCGAGGATTCGCAGGGGCAAATATCTGGCGCCGCCGATGAAGGCTCGCCGCGCGGGTTCGATGCCATGGCGGCGGCGGCGTGGGATCCAGCGGGGGAGGAATGGGTGGCCGGGGAAAGGATCGCTTATCGCGAAGGGCCGTTCGCGGATGCGATGGCCTACCGGGTGGTCAGCTTCACGATGGCGCTGGTCTTCACGCTGATTGGCTTTGGCTGGCACATCATGGCGATGTTCCTGGTGGGGGCTGCGTTCATGAAGATGCAGTTCTTCTCGCGGGAGCGGCGAGCGTTGCAGGCGCGGGTGGCGATGATCTTCCTGCCGCTGGGACTGCTGTTGGAGGTGACGAACGCGCTGGTGACGACGGGGGGAGTGGCATCGCTCGGTTGGGAGGATGCAGTGGGGGCGGTGCTGCACGAGATGGGAGCGGCCTCGCTGTGCCTGGGGTATGTGGGAGTCGGCGCGCTCATCGCCACTGCGGCGCGGGGCTCGGGCCTGCTTTCCCCAATCCGCGCGGTCGGTCGCATGGCGCTGACGGCGTATCTGCTTTCGACGCTGGTGACGACCTTTCTCATGTATCACTGGGGGCTGGGATGGTTCGGCACGTTAGGTCGAGCGGAATTGGTGATGCTGGTGCCAGTCATCTATGCGGGGCTGGCAGTCGTGTGCGTCGTGTGGCTGCGGCTGTTCCGGTTCGGGCCGTTCGAATGGCTGTGGCGATCGGTGACGTACCTGCGCGCACAGCCGATGCTGCGCGAGATGAGCGGCGGATAGATCATTGAAGCAGTGGCGCAGGCGTCGCGCCTGTGATCGCGGATGATGACTCAATGTCATCATCAGCGATGTGATTGCACGCCGGGCGCACAAGTGTCAGCGGCTTTGGGTATTGAGCCCAAAGCCGCTGAGACAGGCGGGACGCCTGCCCCACCCAACGAATGGAAGCAGGTCCCGTCGTCCATGACTTGCCCGATCCGAGCGGGCTAAACTTGTCCCGCAAGGAGGTCGAGATGGCCAACGGCTATGGGGCACTCTGCACGGACTTTTTCATCAATCAGAAGTTGTCGCTCCGGCTGGACCTTCCTTCGGAGCGCGAGACGATTCTGGGGTTGTTCGACCGCATCCGCAAGGAGCGACCGCAGATGAACAAACTGCGCCGGCTGGATGGCGAGCTTTCGCTGGAGTCGCGCGAGGAAGAGCCGAGATACGAGTGGATGGCGCTGCGGCGGACATCGATTCGGAGCGGCTCGGTCAATCCCGAAGCGCTGGAGGACGCGGCGAAGCTGCACGAGACCATTCTGCACGTGGCGCCGTTTTTCCTGACGATCTCGCCGATCGACATCGAGTATCTCGAAGTGGTGTTCGGATTCGATCTGGAGACGGAAGCCAATCGCAACGAGGTGGCGTTCGATGCACTGATGGCGGATTCGGCCCTGGCGGGGATCGTCGATCGGGATCGGGAGTCGCTGCTCGATTGCCAGCCGTATGTGAGCTTCGCGTTGGATGAATCAAGGCAGACGCACGCGATCATCGATGTGAAGACGCGGGTGCGGGCCAGCGAGCAGGAGTCGGGACGGTTTCAGAACAACCCGATCACCGTGTATTGCACGGTGCGGCAGCACGGGCCGTTCAAATCGGTGGATGAGTTGCCGAAGCTCTTCAAGAGGCTGATGAGGAAGGCGGAGCAACTGGCGGATGAGCGGGTGGTGCCGAAGGTCTTGATGCCGATCCGCGATGTGATCACCTCGCGGCCGGGGTGAGGGAGAAACGCCGAAACGCGGTACCCGGGTCTTCGGTCGAAGCGACCTCAGACCCGGCGTCTGGGTGCAGGTGTCTGCACGGGATGAACGGGTCAGCTGTAGCGGACGTATGATTGATGTGTGTGGACAGGCGGCCGCGGACCCCGCTTGGGGTCTGAGGAAAGTCCGAACACGACAGGATAAAGGTGGTGGGCAACACCCACCGGCTCGTGGCTGCAGGGTCAGGGAAAGTGCCACAGAAAACATACCGGCCGCTTCGGCGACCAAGGGTGAAAAGGTGCGGTAAGAGCGCACCGCCCGCGTGGTGACATGCGGGGCAGGGCAAACCCCACCTCGTGCAAGCGCAAGCAGTTCCGTGGTCGCCTCGGCGACCGGCCCCGATCCGGGGCTTCCTTCGGGAGCGGGGCGGGTAGCGTGCTTGAGCCGGCCGGCAACGGTTGGCCCAGAGAAATGGTCGCCCACTGTTCCGAGCAATCGGGACAGGACAGAATTCGGCTTACATCCACACGCAGCCGGCCGCGGGTCACAAGCCCGCGGTCTTTTTTTGAACTACAGAAGCTGCTTTCTGCACCTCTGGTATCATGCGTGCCCGAAGCGCGGCATTTGAGTGCCTTATCCACCACGGCACGAGAGGAGATCCAACGATGGGTTGCACGATGAAACTTCTTGTCGCGATTGCAGCGGCCATCGCGCTCATGATCGGCGGCATGCTCGCGGCAGCGGTGTGGCAGGATCACCACGGTCAGCAGCAGCACGAGCCGCACGCGCGGCAGGATGCGCCGCCGCAGGATTCCGCGGAGCAGGGCGGGTTTCCCGATCTGGTCGCGGGTTTGACGGCGACGCCCGGATGTCTCGGCGTCGAGACGGCGCAGACCAGTTCGGGAAAGAACGTGGTCTTCGCGTGGTTCGAGGACAAGAAGGCGGCACTCCGATGGTATTACAGCGACATGCACGAGCAGGTGATGAAGCAACTTTTCCCGCACGAGGCGGAGGAGCACGAAGGCCTCGAGCACGATCCGATGGCGAACGTGCCGGATGGCGTGCCAATCCTTACGATCGCGTCGATCACGATGGCGGACAAGCCGCATTTTGAGGCATCCACGCTGCCCATTTCGCAGATCGCCATCGAGATGTACACACCGGTCCCGGGTGGAATCTATCTCGGGGGAACCTTCGCGCCGGAGGGTCTGGAGGTCGAAGGCTTGGAGAACGAGGGTAAGGAGCATGAAGAGGGCGGCGGGTGAGACCGGGTTCGGTCGATGGGGTCAAATGAAGGCTCGACTCGGAGGTCGGGCCTTTTTCGCCGGCTGGTCAGGATGTCACTCGATTGGAATGATTCAAAGAAACAACTGTGGCATTGGCATATCCTTCCCTGCAGACCGATCCTGGCGAGGTTGGCGCGAAACCCGGCCTGACGACCGGGGCTTCGCGAGGTCAGAGGCCCTTTGACGCTCAGCGGTTCGATATGCCCACCACGGAAGCCACAGTTGCGGAGTTCAACCAGCGGGGCTACACCGCCGGGTTCGTCACGGACATCGAAGCTGATACCTTCGCCCCGGGTCTGGATGAGGATGTCATCCGCCGGTTATCCGCGATCAAGGGCGAGCCGGACTGGATGACCGAATGGCGGCTGGGCGCCTATCGCAAGTGGCGGGAGATGGAGCACGAGCCGAAGTGGGCGTTCATTCGGTATCCGAAGATCGACTACAACGCGATCTCGTACTACTCGGCCCCCAAAGCTCGCGAGGGCGGACCTGGTTCACTCGAAGAAGTCGATCCCAAGCTCATCGAGACTTACAACAAGCTCGGCATCCCGCTGGAAGAGCAGATGATGCTCCAGGGGATCGCGGTGGATGCGGTCTTCGACAGCGTGTCCGTCGCGACGACGTTCAAGAAGACGCTGCAGGAGGCGGGTGTCATCTTCTGCTCGATGTCGGAGGCAATTCGAGAACACCCTACACTGGTGAAGAAGTATCTCGGGTCGGTGGTGCCGCGGACGGATAACTTCTTCGCATCGCTCAATTCGGCGGTCTTCAGCGATGGGTCGTTCGTGTACGTGCCGAAGGGCGTGGCGTGCCCGATGGAGTTGAGCACGTACTTCCGCATCAACGCGAAGAACACAGGCCAGTTCGAGCGCACGCTCATCATCGCCGATGAAGGCGCTTCGGTGAGCTATCTCGAGGGCTGCACCGCGCCGATGCGGGATGAAAACCAGTTGCACGCGGCGGTGGTGGAGCTGGTGGCGCTCAAGAATGCCTCCATCAAGTATTCGACGATCCAGAACTGGTACCCCGGCGACCCAGAGGGAGTCGGCGGCATTTACAACTTCGTGACCAAGCGCGGCAAGTGCCTGGGCGACAACAGCCACATCTCGTGGACGCAGGTCGAGACCGGCAGCGCGATCACGTGGAAGTATCCCTCGTGCATTCTGCAGGGCGACAACAGCGTGGGCGAGTTCTATTCGGTGGCTCTCACGATGAACCGGCAGCAGGCGGACACCGGCACCAAGATGATCCACATCGGGAAGAACACGAGTTCAACCATCATTTCGAAGGGCATCGCCGGCGGATTTGGGCAGAACACCTATCGCGGGCTGGTGCAGATCAACAAGGGGGCGGATGGGGCGCGGAACTACACGCAGTGCGATTCGATGCTGATGGGGGACAAGTGCGGGGCCCATACGTTTCCCTACATCGATGTGCGCAATCCCAGCGCCAACGTCGAGCACGAGGCGACGACGTCGAAGATCGGCGAGGACCAGATCTTCTACTGCCTGCAGCGCGGCATTTCGGAGGAGGATGCGGTCTCGCTGATCGTCAACGGCTTCTGCAAGGAAGTGCTGAAGGAGCTGCCCATGGAGTTCGCGGTGGAGGCGGACAAGCTGCTGGCGATTTCGCTGGAAGGGTCAGTCGGATGAATGCAACCACAGAGGCACAGAGACACTGAGAGGAAAGATAGGAATGGTCAGAAACGATGGAACACGCAAATGAGTGTGCCGAATCGCAATGATCGAATCCGATTCAATTCATTCCTCTCTGTGCCTTTGTGTCTCTGTGATTGCATCTGAAGGAAGGTCAAAGCGCATATGAATCTGTTGGAAATCAGAAACCTGCACGTGTCCGTCGAGGGTCAGCCGATCCTGCGCGGCGTTGATCTCACCATCAACGCGGGCGAGGTGCACTCGATCATGGGGCCGAACGGGTCGGGCAAATCCACGCTGGCGCGAGTGCTCGCCGGGAACGAGGCGTATGAAGTCACAGAAGGGGAAGTGCATTATCTCGGGAAGAATCTGCTGGAGATGGAGGCCGATGAGCGCGCTCGCGAGGGTGTGTTCATGGCCTTCCAGTATCCGGTCGAGATTCCCGGCGTAAAGACCACGCAGTTTCTCAAAGCCGCGGTGAACGCCATTCGCAAGCACCGCGGTCTCGAAGAACTGGATGCGGTGCAGATGATCACGCTCTTCCGCGAGAAGATGAAGGTCGTCCACATGCCGGATGGTCTCTTGCAGCGGTCGGTGAACGAGGGTTTTTCCGGCGGGGAGAAGAAGCGGGCGGAGATTTTCCAGATGGCAGTGCTCGATCCGGTGCTGTGCGTGCTGGATGAGACTGATTCGGGGCTCGATATCGATGCGCTGCGCATCGTCGCGGATGGTGTGAATGCGATGCGCAGCCCGCAGCGCGGCTTCCTCGTCATCACGCACTACCAGCGGCTGCTCAACTACATCGTGCCGGATTACGTGCACGTGCTGGTGGATGGCCGGATCGCGCGTTCCGGCGGCAAGGAACTGGCATTCGAACTGGAGGAGCGCGGCTATACATGGGTGGAGAAGGAGCCCGCCGGAGCAAACGCATAAACGCACCAACGCAAGAAGACGCCGGACCTGAGGGCTCGAAGATCCGGGTCGGAAAGACTGAAGCAGGGGATGGAAAGCCGATGACGACGATGACGAGCGCCAAGCCATTGATCATGCCGAACGAAGTGTCGCTGGGTGCGATGCCGCTTCCGGGACACCTGCTGCCGGTACCGGGGACGGGCCCGCGCTGGCTGCGCGAGCTGCGCGAAAGGTCGCTGGCGCGATTCAACGAGCTGGGGCTGCCCACCACCCGGCACGAGGAGTGGAAATACACGAGTTTGCGCGCGATCGCGGATGTCGCCTTTTCGCTTGCGATGGATGATGAACAGACTGTTTCTGCCGACGCTGTGGCAGCGTCATCGCTGCCGGGCGTTGAGGGACATCGACTTGTGTTCATCAACGGCCGATATTCGGCCGAGCTTTCGGCGCGGCCGGATGATCTACCGGCCGCAGTCACGGCGCTGCCGCTCGAAGAGGCGCTCCACAGCCATGAAGCGCTGGTTCGCGAGCATCTCAACCGCCACGCGCGCGCCGATGATGATGCTTTCGCATCACTCAACGCTGCGCTGCTCGATCAGGGCGTGTGCATTGTGGTCGGGAAGAACGCGCGCATCGACGAACCGATCATTCTGCTGAACATCACGACCGGAACCGACCGCGCCATCATCACCAACCCGCGCACGCTCATCATCGTCGAGGAAGGCGGGCAGGCTACGGTGGTCGAGGATTACATCTGCCTCGGCGACCAGGACTACAACTACCTCACCAACGCGGTAACTGAATTCGTGGTCGGCGCCAGCGCTGAGGCGCACCACTACATGATCGAGCGCGAGAGCATGGGCGCGTTCAATATCTCGACGCTTGCGGTGAATCAGCAGCGCGACAGCCGGTTCTCCTCGCACACCGCACTTTTCGGCGGCCGGATCGTCCGCAACAACGTGAACCCTGTCATCGACGGCGAGAACGTGTACTCCATGCTCAACGGGCTGTATGTCGGCCGCGGCGATCAGCACCTCGACAGCCACATGCGGGTCGAGCACCGCAAGGCCCACTGCGGCAGCCGGCAGTACTACAAGGGGATTCTCGCGGATCGGTCGCGCGGCGTCTTCACGGGTCGAATCATCGTGTCCCAGGCCGCGCAGAAGACCGATGCTGTGCAGTCGAACCAGAATCTCCTGCTCTCGGCGGATGCACAGGCGCAGACCCGGCCGCAACTGGAGATCTATGCGGACGATGTCAAGTGCACGCACGGCGCGACCATCGGCCAGTTGAACGAGGATGCGATGTTCTACCTCCGTTCGCGGGGGATGCCCCCGGAAGCCGCTCGTGCCCTTCTGGTGTATGCCTTCGCGGGCGAATCGCTGGAGCGGATGGAGAACGAATCGATCCGCAACGCGGTGCGGGGGTTACTGCTTGACAGACTGCCGGACAGTAGAATGCTGGTGGATGTGGTGAACGAAGACGCGTAGCGGACGCGTGCTTCGCCGCAAGCGGCACGAAGGAGGATTCAACATGTCAGCAAACTACGCGCACCCCGAGGTTCTCGTCTCCACGGACTGGGTCGAGAAGAATCGCAGCAACACGAAGTCGATCCGCATCGTCGAGAGCGATGAGGACCTGCTGCTCTATCACACGGGCCACATTCCCGAGGCGGTCAAGATCGACTGGGTGAACGATCTCAACGATCCGGTCATCCGCGACTACGTCAACCCGCAGAAGTTCGCGGAATTGTGCGAGCGCTACGGCATCAGCAACGACACGACCGTCGTCTTCTACGGCGACAAGAACAACTGGTGGGCGTGCTACGCCTTCTGGGTGTTCAAGCTGATGGGACACGAGAAGTGCCTGATCCTCAACGGCGGCCGCAAGAAGTGGGAAGCGGAGAAGCGGCCGATGTCGGAGGCAACGCCGAGCTACCCGCGCGGGAAGTACACGCCGCCGCGCAAAGCGGATTACTCGATCCGCGCCTTCCGCGATGAGGTGCTGGGCCACATGGCGTCGAAGCGGCCGATGATCGATGTGCGAAGTCCGCAAGAGTTCTCCGGTGAGCGGACGCACATGGCGGAATATCCGCAGGAAGGCGTGCTGCGCGGCGGGCACATTCCCGGCGCAAAGAACGTTCCCTGGGCCCGCGCGGTGAACGACGATGGCACCTTCAAGACGCGCGAGGACCTGGAGTCAATCTACCAGGGCGAATGCGGGCTGAAGACGAAGGATGATGTCGTCGCCTACTGCCGCATCGGCGAGCGTTCCAGCCACACGTGGTTCGTGCTGAAGTATCTGCTGGGCTTCGAGAAGGTGCGGAATTACGACGGCTCGTGGACCGAATGGGGCAACTCGGTGGGTCTGCCGATCGAGAAGGATTACAACCCCGCGCCAATTTCGGGCGTGCCTGCGCAGAAGAAGGAAGTGTGCGTGTAGGGCAGAGCACTCTGTTGATTTCCAATCAGCGCCCACGGATTGCAATCCGTGGGCTTTTGCTTGATAGGATTGAACGTGAACACGCAGTTGCGCGACATCATCGACACGTTTCAGTCCGTCGATCCGCAGACGCGGATGGAACTGCTGCTGGATTACTCGAAGAAGCTGCCGCCGCTGCCGGAGCGGCTGCACGCCGCGCGGGATGCGGGCCTGGGGCGCGTGCACGAGTGTCAGACGGCCGTGTTTCTGTTCATCGAGCGGGAGAGCAGTGATGCATCGCGGGATGGCTTGATCAGGATCCACGTCGATGTCGCGGAGGAAGCGCCGACGGTGCGGGGCTTCGTGTCGCTGCTGGTGCGGGCTCTGGAGGGGGCCTCGCCGCAGGATGTCAGGGATGTTCCGAACGATCTGGTCCATCAGCTCGGCCTGAACGATCTGCTGCGCATGAATCGCGAGGTAGGGTTGTCGGCGGTGCTGTCGCGGATCAAGACGGAAGCAATGAGGGGATCATGAGGGGTGCCATGGGCAAACCCAGTTTGCCCGTGGCTGAACGTGAGATGCGGACCGAGATCACGGGCAAGCGAGGCGCTTGCCCATGGCAGCCCGATCGATAGTTCCTTCCGCGCCGCGACATCACCTATCATTCACCGATGTCGATCACCTTACCAGCAACGTCGGTGGACGGCCTGATCAGTGGCGTGTCGCGCGATTACGACATCGAGCGCATCCGCGCGGATTTTCCGATCCTCAAGCGGACGATTCGGGGCAAGACGCTGGTGTATCTCGATACCGCTGCGACCGCACAGCGGCCGCTGCGGGTGATCGAGGCGGTGGATGCCTTCTCGCGCGGCTACAACGCGAACATTCATCGCGCCGTGCACCACCTGAGCGTTGAGGCGACCGAAGCGTTTGAAGGCGCCCGCAACATCTTGCGCGGGTTCATCAACGCCGACTCGATCCGCGAGATCATCTTCACGCGCGGCGCGACGGAGTCGCTGAACATTGCTGCGCAGTGCTACGCCGCGAGCGTGCTCGAACCGGGGGATGTGATCCTCCTATCAAACCTCGAGCACCATTCCAACATCGTGCCTTGGCAGATGGTGTGCGAGAAGACAGGCGCGACGATCAAGGTCATTCCCATCGACGATCGGGGAGAAATACTCCTTGATGAATACGAGAAGCTCCTGACAGACCGTGTGAAGATCGTCGCGGTGCAGCACGTGTCGAATTCGCTCGGCACGATTCATCCGTTGAAGAAGATCGTGGGGATGGCGCATCGTGCCGGGGCCGTGGTGGTCGTGGATGGCGCGCAGGGTCCGCCGCATCTGAAAGTGGATGTGCAGGACCTCGGCTGTGATTTCTATGCGATCTCGGGCCACAAGATGTACGGCCCGACGGGCGCGGGCGTCCTCTATGGGAAGCGCGAGCTGCTGGAGAAGATGCCGCCCTGGCTGGGGGGTGGCGACATGATCAAATCGGTGACGTTCGAGAAGACGATCTACGCCGACCCGCCTGCAAAGTTTGAAGCGGGCACACCCAACATTGCAGGGGTGATCGGCCTGGGGGTCGCGGCGAAGTATCTGGAGGAGGCCGGTATCGAGCGCATCGCGGCGCACGAGCGCGATCTGCTCGATTACGCCACACCGCGCTTGGAGACCATTGACGGCCTGCGCATCTTCGGCAAGGCGGCGCACAAGTCGGGCGTGGTCTCGTTCACACTGAAGGACATTCACCCGCACGACATCGGCACCGTGCTCGATACGGAAGGAATTGCGGTCCGAACCGGCCACCACTGCACGCAGCCTTTGATGGAGCGGTTGGGCGTGGCGGCGACGGCGCGGGCATCGTTCGGCATGTACACCACGCGACAGGAGATCGATCGGCTGGTTGAAGGGCTTCACAAGGTGATCGAGGTGTTCGGTTGAGCCGGCGGGATACGAATCAGGGGTCCTACTCACCTGCCGATGAATTGAGCGAGCTCTATCGCGAGATCATCCTCGAACACAGCCGGGCTCCGCGAAACAAGCGCATCATGGCAGGGGCGACGCGCTGCGCGGAAGGGTTCAACCCGCTGTGCGGCGATCGTGTGACGATGTATCTCAGCATGGAGAAGGATGTTGTTCGCGACATCTCGTTCATGGGGACGGGCTGCGCCATCTGCACGGCTTCGGCTTCGATGATGACGGAGCATTTGAAAGGAAAAACGGATTCTGAAGCGCGAAGCGCGTTCCAGCAGTTTCAGTCGAAAGTCCGGGGTGAGGAAGCGAAGCGCGAAACCGCAAGCGAGGCAGTCGGTGATTTCGACAGGTTGGAGGCGCTTGCGGGAGTGAAGCGGTTTCCCATGCGGGTGAAATGTGCCACGCTGCCGTGGCACACCATGATGGCGGCCCTCGATCAGCGCGATCAGCCGGTTTCGACGGAATGATTCAAACCACGGCACGGCAGCTTCACTTACAATCGGGGTATGCACCCACTTCTCATTCTCGGCCTCGCCATCATCAGCGCCATGCTGACCGGCGCAGGCCTGTGCCACCTCATTCCGAAACTGGGCAGCGCGGGGCGAGCGCTGGCGGCGGCCATGTGCCGCGCGCCGGGCGTCGATCTGGTGTTGCTCTATCTCATCGTCGGGCCGTGGGTCGCCGGCCCGGTTGTCGCGGGATGGTGGGGACTCTTGGTTGCAGTCACAGCGCAATATGCCGCGCTGCTGATATGGATCGTACTGCACGAACTGGCGCATCCGGGGGCGCGGCGCGGGCCGCGGATTCATTCGACGCTCCGACGGCTCGTGGGCGGCTGGCGCAATCACTTCGCGGTGTGGGTGACGAGTTTGGCGGTGCCCGCTTTCTGGGTGGTGCGGGCCGCGGAGGTGTTTCTCTATCCGGTGCTGACATGGACGGTGCGGTTGCCGAAGTATCGCCACGCCGATTGGGTGAATGTGTCGCGGCAGAAGTTCGAGGGGCTCGTCGGCTACGACCTGATCTGGTGCCTCTACTGCGACTGGATGACGGGCGTCTGGTCGCTGGGCGGCGAAATGCTGCGCAACGTGGAATCGTTCTGGTGCCCGATCCGCTTTTACTCGGAGAAGAAATGCGCCAACTGCAGGGTGGACTTTCCCGACATCGACGGCGGCTGGGTCCGCGCGGATGGCACCATGGCGGATGTGACGCGCGTGCTGGAGGAGAAGTATCCGCGGCCGGAGGGCAATACGTGGTACGGCCATCCGGTGCGGTTGACGCGGGAGGGGATCGATGTCGCCTCCTCCAGCGCCTAGGCGTCTGTGTGGCATGCCCACCGCTTGGGGTGGGGATGGGCGCGGATAGAGCTCGCGAGATCGGAACATGCTCACGGCTCGGCGTGAGCATGCCACACGTTGGCCACGAACACCTATGATAGAATGTGGAAGCGCGTACGCACTTACAACCTCTCATTCTCGGCGTCGAGACCAGTTGCGATGAGACCGCCGCGGCGGTGGTGCGCGGCGGGCGCGACGTTTTGAGCAACGTCGTCGCCTCGCAGCACGATCTGCACGAGGAGTTCGCGGGCGTGGTGCCGGAGATCGCCAGCCGCGCTCATCTGGAACGTATTCTGCCGGTCATCCGGGCCGCGATGCGCGAGGCGGGACTTCAGTACAACGATCTGGGTGCGATCGCGATCGGCCATCGACCCGGGTTGATCGGTTCGCTGCTGGTGGGCGTCAGCGCGGCCAAGGCGCTGGCGTGGTCGCTGGGCAAACCTCTCATCGGCGTCGATCACATTGTCGCCCACCTGTTTGCGTGCGAACTCTCTCCCCCTCCCTTTGAGGGAGGGGGCACGGGGGTGGGTGAGACTTCCGTAGTTGATGGACGCGTACACCCCCACCCTGTCCCTCCCCCTCCGAGAGGGGGAGGGGATAGTGGCGCCGCGGCCTCGAACATCACCTTCCCCGCGCTCGGCCTGGTCGTCTCCGGCGGGCACACATCGCTCCTTCTCCTGCGCGATGCGCTCGACATCGAACTCATCGGCAGGACGATAGATGATGCTGCGGGCGAGGCGTTCGACAAGGCGGCCACGATTCTTGAACTTGGTTATCCCGGCGGGCCGGCGGTCGATCGGCTGTCCCGCGATGGAAATCATCGCGCCCATGATTTCCCCATCGCGCAGCTCGGCTCAGACTCGCTCGATTTCTCCTTCAGTGGTCTGAAGACGGCGCTGCTCTATGCGGTCAAGGGTGTGCCCCAGGGTCGAGGCGGCAATGCGATCTTTGCCCGCGATGCGTCCATGTTGAGTGATCAGCAGAAGGCGGACTTTGCGGCGTCTTTCCAGCGCGCGGTGGTGCGCGCAATCGTGAGGCGGGTCGAGCGCGCCCTCGAGCGGTTCCCGCAGGCGACCTGCCTTGTCATTGGTGGGGGAGTGAGCGCGAATTCGCGTCTGCGTGCGGACCTCAGCGCTCTCTCAACCAAACGTGGGATTGAACTGCGCCTGCCGCCTCCCGCATACTGCATCGACAACGCGGCCATGATCGCGGGGTATGCTGCACGGAAGTTCGAACGCGCGGCGTTCGATGATCTCACGCTGGCGGCAGCCACGTCCGCATCAATCTGAAATGCAACCACAGAGGCACAGAGGCACAGAGAGGTCGAAGGGATTGGCTCCCCATCCGGCGATGCTGGAGGATGCGGATCTGCTCAAGCAGTGCGAGGTTACCTTCGGACGGGCATCGGGGCCGGGCGGACAGAATCGCAACAAGGTCGAGACGGCCGTGACGATCAAGCACCTTCCCACGGTCGTGACCGCGAGCGCCACCGAGCGCCGGCATCAGGCGCAGAACCGGCACGAGGCGGTGTTTCGATTGCGTTTGCATCTCGCCAACGATGTGCGGCGGTCGATCGATCCGCGCGCGTACAAACCAAGTTCGCTGTGGACCACGCGACGGCAGGGCGAGAAGATGGCGGTCAGTGCCACGCATCGGGACTATCCCGCCCTGCTGGCCGAGGCCCTGGATGTCATCGTGGCCCGGCAGTTCGATGTGGCCGGCGCGGCGGGAGTGCTCGGCATCACCATGTCGCAACTGGGAAAACTCCTGCGGCACAACAAGCAGGCGCATGGCCGGGTGAACCGCGAGCGCGAGAAGCGTGGTCTGCACGCGCTGAAATAGCCACAGATAAACACGGAGGAGAGCAATCTGATGATCCATTCGTCGCACGAGACGTTCCGAAGCACGTTGCGGTTTCGCGGAGTTGAGCCCAGCGCTCGCCTTTGGGCTCGCGGCTAAACGGTGCACGTCGTCTCTCGATCTCTTTGTCTATTCGTCTCCTTCTTCGTATCTTCGTGCCTTCCTAGTATTCTGCATGTCCACCATCGCAACCGATCGAATTCGCGATCTGATCGAGAGTGAACTCGAGACTCTCATCGCCATTCGTCACGACCTGCACGCGCACCCGGAACTCGGATACGAGGAGCACCGCACCAGCGCCGTGGTGCAGCGCGAGCTGGCTGAGGATGGCATCGAGTTCGTGCCACAACTCGCGGGCGGCACGGGCGTGCTTGGGTTCCTGCCTGGGAAGTCAGGCAAGGCGATCGGGCTCCGGGCCGACATGGATGCACTCCCGATCCAGGAGGAAAATGATCTTGCCTATCGCTCGACCTGCGACGGCAAGATGCACGCGTGCGGCCACGATGGTCACACGACGATGCTGCTGGGGGCTGCCCGCGTGTTGTCAAAGATCGCGACTGAAGGCGAGCTGCCGCGTCCCGTCGTCTTCGTCTTTCAGCCTGCTGAGGAGGGCGGCGGCGGGGGCCGCCGCATGGTCGAGGATGGCTGTCTGACCGGCGCGAAGACCGGCTGCGCCGTTGAAGAAATGTATGGGTTGCACGGCTGGCCCGATCTTGCGCTTGGGTCCGTGGGAACGCGGCCGGGTCCGTTGCTCGCGGCCGCCGATCGTTTCCGAATCACGGTGCGCGGCCAGGGCGCGCACGCGGCCTACCCGCACTACGGCCACGATCCGATCATCGCGGGCGCGGAGATCGTGTCCGCGTTGCAGACAATCGTCTCGCGCAATACGGATCCGCTGGATGCCTGTGTCGTGTCGGTGACGCAGTTTCATTCGGGCACCACCCACAACATCATTCCCGGCGAAGCCCGCATCGAAGGCACAGTGCGCACACTGAGCGAGGAAGTGCAGGATCACGCGAAGGATCGCATCGAGGAGATTGCGAAGCACATCGCCGCGGCCCACAACTGCCGCTCGGAGGCGGAATACATCTACGGCTATCCGGTGACGCTCAATGACCCCCACGCCGTCGAAACGTTCGAGCGCGAAGCGAGAGCGCTGCTGGGCGATGAATCCGTGGTTGCAATCACCCGGCCGGTGATGGGCGCGGAGGATTTCTCCTATTACTGCGACCAGGTGCCATCGTGCTTCTTTTTCCTGGGCCTGAAGCCCGCAGGGGCCAAGAGCGTGCCCAAGCTGCACGAGCCGACCTTCAATTTCAACGACGACGCGATCGCGACGGGGGTGGAGCTCTTCTGCAGTCTGGCGCTGCGGGAATAGCAGCAGTCCCACATGAATGATGGGGAAGCAAGGGCCGCGGGTGGTTATCCGCGGGCATGGTCTCTGTGCGCGGAATTTTTCAGAACATCTCAAAATCCGCCGGCTCATCCGTAGGGTCTAATGACATGAACCGTGGAGCGAGCATGGCCGACGATCCCAGTGATGATGACCTTTTTCGAGCGTTTCAGCGCGGCGATCGGGCCGCGTTCGAAGTGCTCGCGCAGCGGTGCGAGGCCTCGATGCTCGGCCTGGCGCGCGGGCTCCTTGATGGAGATTCTTCCTCGGCGTGCGATGCGGTCCAAAACGCGTGGATCAGGATTATTCGTTCCGCAGGTGCGTTCCGAGGCGAATCAACATTCAAGACCTGGGCGTATCGCATCCTTGTCAACGAGTGCCGCCGGATGAGATCGGCCATGAAACGATCAGCGATGAGCGTCGAGACTTCGCAGTCCGTGAGTTCGGAGCCATGCGAGGGCGGGCTGCGAATCGAGGAGTCGGATGAGTTGGCGATGATCCGCGCCGCGGTCGATCGGCTTCCGGCGGCCACGCGCGAGGCGGTGTTGATCTGCTTTCACCATGGCATGACGCACGCCGCCGCAGCGGAAGTTCTTGAGGTTCCGCTCGGCACACTGAAGACGCGGGTTCGATCCGCGTTGTACGAACTTCGCTCAGCTCTTTCCACGGAGCCGGCACGATGAGCACATTGAACGATGAACAGATCGAACGCACGTTGGGCGAGATGACTCGCTGGACCGAGCCGCAGCCGGAGGTGTGGAAGCGCGCCCTGGCGCAGGTTGAGGCGGATCGACGCGAGCCGCGCGATGTCCTTGGCAGGATTCTGAATACGCGGATTTCGCCGTGCTGGCTGGCGATCGCGGCGGTGCTTGTTGTCATCATCGCAACGGGAATCGTCGCGGAACTGACGCGGAATCGACCGCATCGCGAGATCTCAATGGGAATGAGTTCGCCAAGCAATCTTCAGAACTACGGCGCGGCGCAACGATCGACTCTCCCGATGGTCGATCCATCGCGACCGGCTTCCGACACTTCGGAATGGGAACCAGGCAATCCTGCGCCGAGCGAGCCAGCGCCAGGTGGCGGGGGCTGGGGCGGTGAGTGGCCGCTCCTCTCGGGAGGTGGTTCCGCAGTTCGACAGCCAATCAGAGGAGACTCCGGATTCAACCAGGACGATATCGATGGGGTACTTGCAGATCGGTCGGTCATCCGTAAGGCGACAATCGAACTGGTGACGCCCGATGTCCGCGCCGCCTACCTTCGCGCCGCCCAATTGATCAGCCAGGCACAGGGAGAATTCATCGACGATTCGGCGTTGCAGGGTGTGGAAGAGGAGAACATCACCGCGCACCTCACTCTGCGCATCCGTGCAGATCGACTCGATGATGTTCTCAACGATTTGCGTCAACTCGGGAAAGTCGTGAGTGAGGAGGCCAAGGGCGAAGATGTCACCACACAGGTCGTCGATCTCGATGCGCGCATCCGCAACGAAGAGCGCATCGAGCAGGAGCTCCTCGATCTGCTGGCCAAGCGCGAGGATGCGCCCCTCAAGGAAATCCTGGAGTTGCGCGGCGAAATCTCGCGGGTTCGCGGCCGGATCGAGCAGTACACCGCGCAGGTGCAGAATCTGAGCAAACTGGTCTCGCTCGCAACGGTCCTTGTGATCATCCGGCCGGACATTGAACTTGATGAAGAGGCCGCGGAGGACGATGAGGCCTCGATCGGCGAGTACTTCGGCGACATGATCAGCGATGCGTGGGACGGCGGCGTGCGCTTCCTTGCCGGTTCGATCGCGGTAATCATCCGCTCGCTGGTGGGCGGCGCGATCTGGATCGGACTTGTGATTCTCGCCTTCGTGACGATTCGATATGCGCGGCAGGCGGCCAACCGCTCCGGGCAGGATTCGAACCTGCGACCTGCCGCTTAGAAGGCGGCTGCTCTAGTCCAACTGAGCTACCGGAGCACGTGGAACTGGGATTCTATCCGAAGAAAAACCCACGGATCGTTCCGTGGGTTTCCAAAGGTCATCGCCACGGAACCGTTCGTTCCAGGTTCAGCGGACCGAGGCAGCGACATGGTCGATTGAGGCGTCGAAGCCGACGATCGAGAAGGTGGAAAGCGTCGAAGCGCTGAGCTGCATCTCGATCCGCTGGTCGCTGGTGCGAACTCTGTTGGCGCCGGGGACATCGTACACCGCTTCCACCGCGTCCACGGTGCTGAGCGCGAACTGGTGAATCTGCTCGAAGAGGCCGGTCGACCAGTTGCGCAGACGCAGCCGCGCGGCGCCGCCGGTCTGGTTCAGGCGCGCTTCGATCGAACAGTCGAGGGAAGTTGGAGTCGCCATGGGCGAAGTGAACCCAAAGGTGCATCGCATCAGGTTGGGCTCCTGGGCCGTGAAGCCGAAGCGCGAGCGCAATCGAAGATAGGTGTTGTCGGAGTTGAGCAGTTCGGTGACGCCGCCGCTCAGGTAGGATCCAAAATCGAGCAGGTAATCGGTGAGCGTGGCCGCCTGTCCCGGTTCGCGTTCCACCGTGATCGTCACGTCGAGGACAGCGCTCGATCCGGATGTGGGTGGAAAGTCGTCAGGGAAATCCGCGGCGATCCCGCCATAGATGCGACCGAGCAGCACCGGTGTCTCCACGGGCAACTGATCAATCAGCACCTGGCCGAGCGCGTTGACCGGCAGCGTGTCCTCGAGGACAAGATGCGCATTGCTGACCGGCCAGGGCATCTCGCCAATCACGAATTCATCGAGAAAGATACCCGAGCCGATGGTCATGTGGCCAACTTCCACGGTCCACGGTGTGGAAGGATTCCACGTGAACTGGCCGGTCTTTGAATCGTAGTTGTATCCCGAGATTCCGGAGTACACGAGCGCGTGATTGATGTCGCGGCTTTCGGAGTAGAGGCAAACGATCGGGCCTTCATAGGCGCCGATGTGCTGGACGAACGTCGTGTCCATGAACGGCAGAGCGTCGCCTTCACCCCAGATGAGCGGGTTCTCCCACGGGAAGATGCCGCTTTCGAAGACGCCGCAGACGACGATGAAGCCCGGGCGCGTGCCGCCGCCGTCAGGCAGCGTCACGGGCAGGACATTGACATCACGGCGGTGCATGGGCGAATCGAATTCCAGCCCGTCGTCGAGGATTTCGACAGGCGTCGTCATGCTGACCGTTCGATCGAAGATCAGAACACGGTTGGAGTATTCGGGATCGGGAGCATTGATATATTCGCCATCGGCATTCGCCCCGCAGATGAGAGCGAAGCGGTCACCCATCGTGACGATGCCGGCACCCGCGACCTTTGCATCCGCCGAAGCAGTCACCACGATGGCGGAGCCGGGAATGGCAACGCTGCCGAGGATCGCCTGCTTCACCGCTGCCAGATCGATGGCTGTCACAGTGCCGCGAGTGTGGAAATCAGCCAATCCTACCGGCGGTCCGTAGCCACCATAGATGTAGAGCGTGTCACCAAACTGCACGGCCGAGGCCGCCGTGACCATCAGGGCCCGCCGCTTTGCCAGCGAGAGGTGGGTGATTGAGGCGGTGGTGACATCTCCTGTGGCGCGGTCGACCAGATGAACCTGAGTGCTGAACCGGTTCGCGGGAAAGGCAGACTGTCCAAAGGAATGAAGGCCGAAGTCGGCAAGCCCGCCGAAGAAGAGCAGGTAGCCATCCACTTCTCCAACCACGTACGATTGAAGCGGGACGAATGAGCGGTCGCTCGATACCTCCACCGTCGTGGTGATGCTTTGTGCTTCAGCCGGCGCGGCGGCCAGGATGGAGGCAAACGACAACCCGGCGACTGGCATCAGTCGCCCCTGTGACCATGGACTCATAACCAACTCCCTCTTGCAACCTGTTTCTCGATCCCTGCCCGCCGGAAGTCGTTGATCCGACGGGCGTTAGCGACAGTGTATCACCGGGGGCGGCGGGAACAACCACGAATTCCGGGCCCGATTCCTGGTGGTGCCAGTGGATCGACGGATGATGCCCAGCCTCTCACGAGACAGAGTCATCCCGCCGGTCAATCACCACGCCTCTGGCGCGGAGGTCGGCGAGCACACGATTCGTCAGGCCCGCAATCGGGGCGAGGCTCTCCGGCGGCAGGACCCCGTGGGGAAGGCTCTCATTGCCCAAAAGCAGACGGGCCACGATCGTCGCGGGATACGCCGTGGTTCGAGACATGCTGCTGCACCCGCTTTCCGGATCCGATTCATCAAAGAGTTCCCAGGTGATGCGAGCAGCGCGCGCGTGACGAACTCCTTCGGCAATCACGCGCATGATCGTCATATCGCGCTCTCCTTCCCGATACTCCCAGATCGGGAAAAGGAGGGCGCTGGTGACATCGAGCGGCCGCACAGCAGCGCCGCCCGCCACGATGGGCCGGGTGCGGAACAGGCCGGTCTCACGAAAGATGCGCATCAGTTGCGCGTGCCCGGGATAGCGCATGGTCTTCTCCTTCATCGCGGGCACATTCAGCGTGGTGACCAGCGTTCGCAGACCATCGGTGTTGAAGGCCTCGAGTGTGCCTACGCCGGGAAAGCGCGTGCCATCGAAGTCGATCATTTCGACCTCGGAAAGTGCCGGCCGGGTCACGACCTCGCCGTGTTCAACCAGCCGTGCTGGGCGCATGTACTCCTCGATCACGTCATGCGGGGAAAAGGCCGCCTTGTAGTCGAAAGGCCAGTGCCGTTCTCGCGGCAGCCCGCCCACATAGATGGCGATGGAATCGCAGCGATCAAGGTCCTGCGCGGCCTGTCCGGCAAGGAGATTGCTCATGCCGGGCGCCACGCCGCAATCCACCACCGCGGTGACACCGCGCTCGCGCGCCAGCCCGTCGAGTGCAAGAGCATCCTCGGCCATGAACGAAATGTCGCAATAGGGCCGGCCGGCTTCGATCACCCACCGCAGTGTCTGAAATCCCAACGCGCTGCTGAGAGCGCCAAGCACAACATTAGCGCCGGCCATCACGGAATCGAACGACTTGCGGTTCGAAGCATCCACCACTTTCGTGGTGATGCTCCGACCGGTCAGACGCTTCACTCGGCCTGCTGCGGACGCCAGCGCGGCAGGATCCCGATCGGCGAGGGCCACATCGAAATCGCGGTCCTTCGCGAGGTCGATCGCCATAGTAGTTCCGACTTTCCCGGCTCCGAGGACGACAGCCTGCGGCATTCATTCACCCCTGCTCAACGTTTGGGACGGTGGGACCAGTGGTCGGGATCGCTAGCATATCGTTTTCAACGGAGATTCCTGCCTCCATGCGCATCGCCGCCATCCAGTTCGACATCGCCTGGGAGGACAAGGCTGCAAATCATGCCGCCATCGAGGGCCTCCTCGACAAGGCGGGCGTCGCACCTGGGACCTTTGTTCTGCTGCCTGAATTGGGAGACACCGGTTTTTCCTTCAATCTCGAGGTGATCGTGGACGACCGATCACTGGCGTGGGGAAGACAGGTGGCGCAGGAGCGATCCATCATTCTCCAGGTTGGTCATGCGGAGCGCGGACCCGACGGCCGCGGCCGCAACTGCGCAACGATCATCGGCCCGGATGGCGGCATGGTCGGGCAGTATCAGAAGGTGCATCCGTTCTCCTATGGACGGGAAATCGAGCATTTCTCGGGAGGCGACCACCTTTTCATTGCTGACTTGGCATTCAATGCCGGCAAGGGTGCGCAGGCCGCGCAAGGCGAAGATGTCATGCGACTCGGCGACACGACCCGGGTTTGCCCGCTGATCTGCTACGACCTGCGATTTCCGGAGTTGTGGCGGATCGCGACCTGCAATGGCGCGGAGGTTTTCACCATCGGCGCAAGCTGGCCGGCAGCGCGCCAGCAGCACTGGCGCTCGCTCCTGATCGCGCGAGCGATCGAGAATCAGGCATACGTAGTGGGGGTGAACCGCGTGGGAGCCGATCCTCACCTCGAGTACCTGGGAGGATCGTTGGTTGTTTCGCCCACTGGTGAGATCGTTGCTGAGGCCGGTGATTATCCCGCGGTTCTGCAGGCAGATCTTGACATCCGAACCCTGCGAACATGGCGAGAGACGTTTCCGGCGCTTGATGACATGCGCACCGAGTTGCTCGGATCGTTGCCGCTGCGGAAGGGGGCCGCTGAAACCCTTCCGCCATGCTGATGCGAATGCAGCACGTCGTTCCAAAAGGAAGAGCCGCGCTTTCGCGCGGCTCTCAGGCGCTCGATCGCCGATGCGATGACATCAATCATCGATAAGAACAACTTCGACGGCAACACCGCCTGCAGCGCAGGAATCGTCGTCCGCACCAACACCAGAGAAGCTTGACTCGATTTGTGAATCGACTGAATAGATGACCGTCAGCGTATGAGCTCCACTTGAAAGATTGAGCGGAACGGTGTCGGTATCGGCGCCTCCCGGAAGAGAGAGGGTGATTTCAGTCGCGTCATCAATTTTGATCGTGACGGTCGCGACGCTGCACAGAAAGGTATTCGAGAGGTCCGCGCTGAGATCCAATGTCTGAGCGTTGGCAAGATGAAACTCAGTCGTCGTCGAAACATCAACCCACATCTCAGCGAATGCCGATGCCGAAGTCGGGGAGAAAGGATTCGATGTGAAGACCTCGACTTCGGTATCAAGTCCATCGAATCCCGTCTCCACGAAGACTCTGATCACGTCGAGAAAGGCCTCGACTTCAGTATAGGTGTCCGCCCCCCAGGCATCAGCAAATGCCACGCCTTCTGTAATCGACACGGACGCGTCCGTGATCGGCGTCACGAGGAGGTACGGGCCAATGTCCTCCCCAATCGATGCGATCTCTTCGATGTCGGCGTCGTCGTCGCCCAGGATCTCGCTGTCGGGGTTGCTCCCGAACGGTGTGATCACATCGGCTTCGCAGTGTGACTCTGTGTCGGAGGCATAGAAGACAGAATCTCCAGACGAGTACGAGAAGATGTTCTGAGCCTGGGCTCCGGTAGCCAGGATCCAGGTCAGACATGCGACGAATGTGAAGGTGCGCTTCATTGTTCTCTCCTTGGAGTGGTGAAGTCGGGTGCGCTCTCGGGCGACGAATGCCTGAGAAGCGATTGACCATTAATGTAACCGAATCTGTTCTCACTTTCTGTTCGAAGAAATT